>JGI20130J15133_1003956_pt1 | contig 9948 bp, 10 predicted proteins | sample WasSprMetagenome_FD_15133 | JGI IMG/M metagenome (IMG submission 15133) | reverse complement strand
GAGCTGAACAAGGCTATTCATCCTTTAATTAAGAATGTAAAGGAAACAGCAGAAACTGGGAGCTTGATACTTTCAGACCTTAACAAAAGCATTAAGACGGTGTATGTTGAAGCGTCAGCTTTGATGGCTGGCTTAATTGAACTGTTTTCTGGGCTAAAAAAGATTCTTGGTCTTAAGAAAACTTAAAAAGAAAACTTAAAAGGAGGTGATAAAGATGGCAGGAAACAAGGGGTCTATTTTAGCAGCTTTTTTGGCGGGGTTTATCGTTGGGGGTGTGGTTGCTCTTCTTTTTGCACCGGCAAGCGGTGAGGAGGTAAGAAGAAGGCTTAAAGAGGAGGCAGAAGAAAAGGTGAGCAAGATTAAAGAAGAAGTAGGTGTTATTAGAGAGAAAGTAGAATCCATAAAGGGAACCGCTGAAGGAAAGATTAGTGAAATTAGCTCAAAGGCAAAGGAATTGCTCACCGAAAAGAAAGCTCAACTTTCTGAAACCCTTGAGAAGGCTAAGGAAACCATCAAAGAAAAGAAGGAAGAGCTTGCTGAGAGATTCTTCAAGAAAGAAGAGGAAGAAGCTTAAGTAATAAGCCCTTACCAACCAAACTTTTCCCTGAGGGCGAGGAAAAACCCTCTCCTCGGGTCCCTTACAAGTTTTATTCTTTTTTCTCCTTTTTTAAACTCAACTCTTGCCCCAGAACTTAGAAGGATATTGGTATGTCCATCTATCAGAAGATGCACCTCATCCTCAGCTGAAGGAAGCTCAACCCTGACCTTAAAATCCATGGGAATAACTACCGGTTTTATCTGAATTTTAAAGGAACAGATGGGGGTTATCACAAAGACGTGCGATTGGGGATGTATTATCGGTCCTCCTGCGGAGAGGTTGTAGGCTGTTGACCCTGTGGGTGTAGCAACGAGTAAACCGTCCCCAAGGACCTCAAACCACCCCTCTTCTATGCCCTCCTTCTCTATGCTTACGACTAACTTTATGGTCCTCCCAGCTGGACCCTTAAGTATTGCCCCTTCATTCAAGGCAACGAAGCTTTTACCTTGATAGGAAATATAAAGCACCTCTCTCTCATCAAAATAAAGCTTAGTCTTTTCCCAATTTTTTAGAATTTCGATTGCCGAGCTTAGGGTGAGTTTGGTTAAGAAGCCAAACTTACCAAGATTTACTCCGAGGATAGGAAGGTCAAGCTTGTAGGCATAAGGAGCAGCCCGCAGCAAAGTCCCATCACCACCAAGGACTAAAATGGCAGAGGGTGTTTCTACCTCCTTTTCAAGGTCATTTTCGGAGATGAGCCTTATCTTAGCCTTGGATAAGGCATTGCTTAGCTCAGAGGGGATATCTAAGCCCTTTTTAGCAAAGTATAGAAATGTAGGCATAAGCTTAATTTTAAAGTAAAATGGGAAACATGAGAAGATTAGTTGCCTATTATCCAAAGGTCAGAAGAAAAAAAACCCGGGTTGTTTATGTCGGGAAAGTAGCCATCGGAGGGGAAAACCCCATCCGTGTTCAAAGCATGACCAGCACACCTACTTGGCAGATAAAGGAAACTCTTTCTCAGATAGAGCGCCTCTATCAAGCAGGTTGTGAATTGGTGAGGGTTGCCATTCCTGATGAAAAGTCCGTATTAGCCCTTAAGGAAATTGTTAAAGAAAGCCCCATCCCGGTGATAGCAGACCTTCACTTTGCTGGAGCCCTCGGTCTTAAAGCCCTTGAGCAGGGTGTGCAAGGGCTAAGGATAAATCCCGGCACCTTTAAAGATAGGTCGAAGTTTGACGACCTAATCCGGGCTTGTAAAGAGCGTGGGGTCTGCGTTAGGATTGGAATAAACGCCGGAAGTTTAGAGCCTGAAATCTTAGAACACTTCAAATATCCAAGCCCTTCTGCCATGGTTGAGAGCGCTGTAAGATGGGTAGAATACATCGTGGAAAAACACGACTACTATAACCTTAAAGTTTCTCTTAAATCTTCCAACTGGTGGCATACAGTTAAAGCTTATGAGATGTTTGCCAAAAGGTCGGATTTTCCGCTTCATGTAGGTGTGACCGAGGCTGGGGGGCTAATCCCTGGGACGGTGAAAAATACTTTAGCCTTGGGTTATCTTTTCCTTAAAGGGATAGGGGATACCATAAGGGTATCTTTGACCGCTGACCCGGTGGAGGAGGTCTATGTTGCCTATGAGATATTAAGGAACCTTGGACTTCGAACTTTATATCCTGAAGTTATCGCCTGTCCAACCTGCGGAAGGTGTGAGATAGACCTTATGCCTCTTTACCAGAAGGTTGTTGAATGGGCAAGGAACATTAAGGCCAATCTTAAGCTTGCCGTGATGGGCTGTGTAGTCAATGGCCCAGGTGAAGCCCGATTAGCCGACCTTGGGATAGCGGGAGGAAAGGGGGTTGGTATTATCTTTAGAGAGGGTAAAATCATCAAAAAAGTTAAGGAAGAGGACCTCCTTAAGGCTTTCTTTGAGGAAGTTGAGCGATTTTTACAAGACCATCCTGAAAGGTTGATAACTTAATGATTAGCCTTGATAAGCTCAAAGAAGAGGTAAAGAAAGCCTACATATCTTCCTGCATTAAACTACCAAATTCGGTAAAAGAACTTTTCAAACAAGCAAGAAACAAGGAGGTAGAGGGGAGCTTAGCCCAAAAGGTCTTTGACATCTTGTTGCAAAACGCTGAAATAGCAGAAAGAGAGAGCCTACCCCTTTGCCAAGACACAGGGATACCTGTTATTCTTGTGCGGATCTCGGAGGGTTTGACCATCCCAACCGGGCTTGAAAAGGCAATAAATGCTGGAATTTCCGAGGCGTAAAAGAAGGCTACCTTCGAGCTTCTGTAGCCCATCCCTTGACCAGGGAAAACACTGGCACAAATACCCCAGCTGTCATACATTATGAAATAGTTCCGGGAGATGAACTTTTTGAGATTTGGATTATGCCTAAGGGATGTGGAAGCGAAAACATGAGCCGGCTTGCCATGCTCAAGCCTGCTGATGGCTTAGAGGGGATAAAAAGTTTTGTCCTTGAGACGGTTAAGCTTGCTGGTCCGAACCCCTGTCCTCCTCTTATCGTGGGAGTGGGGATTGGTGGAAGCTTTGAACATTGCGCTTTCCTTGCGAAAAAGGCTCTTTTCCGAGAGATTGGAACCCCAAACCCAGACCAAAAAGTAAAAGCCCTTGAGGAGGAGTTGCTCTCGGAAATAAATAAGCTTGGCATCGGTCCCTTGGGTTTTGGGGGAAAAACCACAGCTTTGGCTGTTCATGTAGAGGTTGCTCATACTCATATTGCAAGCTTACCCGTTGCGGTAAACTTCCTTTGCCATTCTGCAAGGATAGCAAAGATTAAGTTTTTATGAAAAAAATGACCCTCTTCTCAAAATATTAGGATTTTTTTTAGCCTTCTTTCTTTTGGTTTCCTGTGGTAGGAAAGCGCCTCCTTTACCCATAGAAAAGAGTATCCCTCAAGTTCCGGGTCTCAGCGCCGAGGTTGAAGGTCAAGCTATAAAACTACTCATTGACCTTCCTTCCCAAACAAGCGGTGGAAGCTATCTTACCTCGCTTAAAGCCTTGATCATCGAAAAAAGAGAGGTTTTCCTTGATGACCCAAAGAAAAAAGAGAAGCGAACAGAGATAAAGCTTAAACCAAGGCTACATTCGGCGGCAACTCTTTTTATCTATACAGACGAAAAGGTGGCACCAAGAAGGCTCTACCTTTACCGTGTTAAGGCAAAAAAGGATTTTTTGGTTGAAAGTCCCTTTAGCGAGGAGGTTCGGATATACTTTCGCTATCCTCCAAAGGCTCCTATAAATTTAGAGGTTATAGAGCTACATCCATCATACTATCTTCTACGGTTTAAGCCGGTTTATGAGGACATAAAGGATTTACCCCTTGAGCTCCCTTTAGAGTTTACTCTTGAGAGGATTAGAGACGGAAAAAGCTTTTACATAGACTTAAAGAACAAAACGGAGTATACTTTTACCAAAGAAGGAATACAAAAGGAGTGTGTGAGAGTTCAGGCAAGGTTTCGCTACTTTACTACGGAAATTAAGGGTCCCTTCTCAAGGGAGCTATGTTTTTAAGCCTTTATCCTGTAGAAATATAAAGTAGTCTCTCCGTAAACTCTTTTATCTTCAAGCTCAAACTGAGCCACTTCTTGTGGGAGTTCAACTCCGCTTTCTTCCTCAACCACGATCAGGGCTCTTGGTTTTAGAATTTCTGTAGGCAGATTTTCCAAGGTCTTTAAGCTTAAGCCTTTTCTGTATGGGGGAGTAATAAAAACAAGGTCGTACTGAAAGGTCTCCTTCTCTGACTCTTCCCCTTTCCCTAGACGAAGAGTTCTTTCTTTTATTTTTTTTAGTCCTTGAGGGAGAGTAATTTGAAGGATCATAGCTTTATCTAAAAGGTTAAAGCGTTCGAGGTTTTTCTTTATTAGTTCTATACTTTTTTTGCTTGCATCGGCAAAGAGGACAAATTCAGCTCCTCTTGATAGGGCTTCGATCCCAATGGCACCTGTGCCAGCAAAGAGGTCAAGCACCCTCAACCCCGAGAGGTCATCCCCCAAGATGTCAAAAAGAGCTTTCCTAATCCTTGTTCTTAGAGGTCGTATCTCAAGGGCTGAAGAATGCGGACAGTAAATATTTCTTCCCTTTAAAAATCCTCCAGTAATTTTCACAAGACGGTTCCTTTATTTAGTTCAGAATCCCGCCTTTCAACAAGATTCAGCCAGGTTTGAGGAAGAGTAAAAAGGGCTTTATTCAAACCAGGATGATAGTATTTACCATAGTAAACTTGCAAAGGGTTGGTTGGGTCTTTCTTCTCTTTGGCTCCTAAGATAAAAGCTAATTCTTCGCCATAGCAGGGAACATAAACTCGGGCGATATCAAACCATGGGAACACTGAAGATGCTTGTAAGGCAAGCTTTAGAACATGGGGGAAGTAGGCAGGAAGGCTTGCCTGTTGAATGAAGACCCCATCAGGTTTCAACGCCCGATGTATCTCTTGATAAAATTCTAAGGAGTAGAGGCTTTTAGCCGGCCCTACTGGGTCAGTGCAGTCAACGATGATAAGGTCAAAGGCGTCGGTATCGCTTTCTTTCAAGCCCTGAAGACCATCAACAAAATTGAGCTCAACCCGAGGGTCAGAGTAGTCCCCCATAAGCCTAAAAAAGTACTTCCTGCATAGGTCAAACACAATTCGGTCAATTTCAAATTGAAGGATCTTTTTTATGCCAGGTATCTTTTGGAGTTCTCTTAAAACCCCTCCGTCTCCCCCTCCAATGATTAACACAGTCTCAGGAGCCTTTTTAAGAAGGCTTGCTGGGAGATAAGTAATGACCTCGTGATAGATGTATTCGTCCCTTTCTGTAAACTGAACTATCCCGTCTAAGACAAAAAAGTAGCCCCAGGTTTGATTTTTAAATATTTGTACCTTTTGGAGGTTATGCTCTTCAAATACTAATTCAACTTTGTAGGCGTGCCCGAAATCTTGATGGATCTTTTCCCGCCAGAAGAAGTATCCAGTCAAGTTTCCCCCCAGTCGCTGTTTGTAATTCCTCTTTGGACCTCGGCAACGCAGACCTTTTCTGGCTTTAAGGCAATTTGAAGGCGAGATAATATCTCGTAAGCCCTCCCACGGTCTTCAGCAAGGATATCTATAGCGGAATAACCATTCTCAGGCCAAGTGTGAATGTAGATATGGGATTTTCCGTCGTTAACCTGCGCCGAAACTCCGAAGGGCTTAAATTGATAACTAACGGCTCTTATGTTTCCATTTTCTGAATTGTTGTTTGTTAAGGCGAAGATAAGGGCAGATTTGACCCTTTCTGCTTCAGCGATCTCGTCAAAGGGTGAGTTCCAAAATTCTACCACTAAATGAAAGCCCCAGATGCATCGTTTTAAAGCACCTTGCTGGGTAGGAATTAGTTCGAACCTTTCCATGGCGCAAACAGTATCCGCTACCCTCATAGCTCACCTCCCCCAGGCAAGGTGCCCGGTTATTTTGAATTTTGGTCATTATACTGCAAACATAAAAAAATCGGGACGGGCGGATTTGAACCGCCGACCCCCCACACCCCAAGCGGGTGCGCTCCCAGGCTGCGCTACGTCCCGATTATCAACCTAACAAATTCATAATAAAAAATTTTTTATGATTTGTCAAGCATTAACATCTTCTTGGTATAAAACTTGCGATTATCTTTNATCAACCCAAGCTCAGAAATTANTTCTTTCCTTATGGNATCCCGNAGCTTTGGGTCGTATTGAAAGGTTAAATCAACCGCTTCGCCTTTTAATCTTTTCACCATCCTTGCGATGAGAAGNCCTANGTTTATNGCATCCATCAGGGCTTTATCGTCAAATATAGCNTGGTCACCNTTGTGGGAATAGGCAATCCCCCAGGGTGGGATGATTGCTCCCATAGAAGTAAGNGCGGTAATCAGATATCCAGTGGCAAAAGCNCCTCCGTCGTCTGCTCCAACAGCGATAGCTCCTACCACCTTGCCTTCAAGATAGCTTGGCTCCCCAAAGACTACCATGTTTTCAAGAGCGGTCATCCTGTCTATAAGGTTTTTCATTGGTCCTGATGGGGCAAACCAATAGACAGGAGTAGCAAAAACGATCCCTTCTGCCTCATAAATTTTTTCTAAAATGACCTTCCCATAATCATCGAAAATACACGGAAATTTACAGGTTGGCTCTTCATCTTGCACACACCCAACGCAGGGTTTTATTTCACCATCATACAGACTTAAAAGTTCAGTCTTTGCGCCCTCTCTTTCTGCAGCCTTAAGCGCTGAAATTAAAAGTTGCGCCGTTCCCCCGTTCTTGTGCGGCGAGCCTAATATACCTATTACCTTCATAGCACCCCCTTCTAAGTTAGTGTAAGATATGTTAATCATCAAAAAGATCCCTTTAGAACCCTTTTGACCCTGTAAAATGAAGGATTAATTAAAAAATAATTCACGCAAGGAGTTGAGGCAACTCCTCGGAGAGGTTTTTCTGGACATAGACCATGTCCTCTTCAGAGCTTGAAACCTCAAACCCAAAAGCTTTGGCTAAACGAAGCATGGCAAGGTTATCCTTCCTGATTTCCATCCAAAGGGTTTTATAGCCGCAAAGGGTTGCCCATTGTAAAAGCTTTTGCATTAAGAGCTTCCCCAATCCTTTGCCCTGATAGTCATCCCTTACTTCAAAGGCAAGCTCGGCAGTGTCTTCATAGGATTTGATTAGGTGGCCAGCTCCGATGATTTCGGACTTNCCGTTAGAATTTTTGACCAAGGCTATAAGCGTCATCTCCTGGTCATAGTCNATATGGCAAAACCTTATCAANTCTTCGCGAGTGATCTTTCTCCCTGGCTGNTTAAACCTAAGTTCGGTGGACTTTTCTGATAGCTTGTAAAAAAGTTCCTTCAACAAAGGTTCATCCTCCGGTTTTACAGGACGAATGAAAACCTCTGTGCCATCCTTTAGCCTTTCATGAAAGGAAAAGTAGGAGGGATAAGGACAGATAGAAAGATGAGATGGACAGAAGAGGGAAGTAGGTTTTATATCTTCATAAATGGCAACCTCTTCAAGGTCAACCTTTAAGTATTGGACAAGAACGCCCTGCCTGGTCAAAAGGAGTGGATTTATCACCACATTAGCTATCTCCGGAAAATCAACTATTAGCATGCTAAACTTTACCATTAAGCTTTCAAGCTCTTCTATCGGATACCCCTTCAAGCTTTAGATGATGATAGATGATGGTTTCTTCTAAAAGCCTGCGAGCGAGCGTTTGATTGAGAGGAGGTAGACCGATAGCTTGATCATAGCCAAGCTTAACCTCTTTACCGCCTATCCCAACCACGATAATAGCCCCGAAAACAGGGTCCTTCTTGGTACCAAGGAGAAGTTCGTAAGTTTGTTCGGCTGTATAGGGGAAGATTAAAAGGCTTTTATCTAATCCTACCTTTTCAGCATAATCCCAAAGCTCCCTTGCCTCTCTTAAGAGGGATTTTTCAGTGTAGATACCTTGATGCTTTGTTTCAACCATTTGCGGTCCATAGGTTAGATATGGGGTCTCGTTCAAACATAAAGAAAGCGGATAGCCTAACTCTTCGGCAACGGCTAAGAGCTCCTCTTCATTTCTTGCCATCCTGTACTTTGGGACTGGGATCCCATATGCCTTTAACAACTCAAAGCCTTCGGAGAGGTTAAGATATGTCCTTCCCTTTTTTAAAGCTTGGAAAATGATCCTTTGACCTCGCTCCTTATCAGGTATAAAGTCTTCAAGGATGTTTGAGGGCGTTTCAAAAAGGAGGTCAATGTTATGCTCGTATTGATATAGATAATAAAAGGTTTTAATAGCCTGCTCAGGTGTATCAAAGACTACCAAGCCTTGTTCTAAAAGGTAGGCTTTTGCTTCTTCCACCTTTTTTGCCCCAAAAGGAACGATAAAAATCGGCTTTTTGATTGGCGAAGCCTTCCAGGCAGAAACTATACTCATTGCCAGTTCAAAAACTTTAAGTCTATGGGTTGGAGAAAGAAGGATGATGATAGCATCAAAATCTCCGCTTTTTAGCAGGCTCTCTAAAAGGTTTTTGTAAACTGACGGTGGACTATCGCTTAACAATTCAATTGGATTATCAAGGGATTCGAGCGAGTTTGAAATCTTCGCGGAAAGTTCTGTTCTTAATTCTTGAGAAGGGTTGGGAAGGGTTAGGCGGTATTCTCTTAAAGACTTTAGGGCAATATCTGTAAGCCCTCCAGAATTTGATACTAAAGCCAAACGAGGACCCTTAGGTCGTGATAGCTTTTCTAATCCTTCTGCTAAGTAAAAAAGGTCTTCTATGGTTGATACCTCTACCATGCCTGCCCGTTTAAAAGCGCTTGAATAGATCAAGTCTTCAGTTGCTATNCCATCAAGGATGCTTGTGCATTTATTTAGGNNTTCTGTAGAAGATTTGGATTTGATCACGATCATCGGTTTACTTCTGGCAAAGCCTCGAACAGAACGTAGGAACTTTCTTCCCGACTCTATGTTTTCTAAATGGATTAGGATGGCTCGAGTTGAGGGGTCATAACCAAGGTAGTCGATGGCATCTGGTAAATCTACGTCAACCTTTTCCCCAAGGGAGATAAAGGCGCTGAAGCCAAACCTTTTTTCTATTGCCCAATCAAGCAGGCCGATAGCCATGGTTGAACTGTCTGAGATAAAACCGATGTGCCCTTGCGGTATTTCACCATCAAATAAACTGGCATTAAGGTTGAGGCTTGGAACGATAAAACCCAAGCTATTTGGACCAAGAGTCCTGATACCATACTTTCTTGTAAGCAAACGGATCTTTTGCAGAAGACCCGTAGCGTTTGGCACCCTAAAGTTAAAATCAGGGTAGATCAGCAAAAGAGCCTTAACCCCTTTTCTTTTGCAGTTTTCCACCTCCTCAAGCCAATGTTCAACCCCTCCAGCCAGTATGCAAAGGTCTATCTCCTTAGGAACTGCAAGCAGGTTTGGATAGGGTTCTATGCCAAAGAAGCTTTCACCATCAGGTGAGATGGGATAGACTGTCCCTTTAAAGTTTCTCAGGATTAGGTTCTTAAAAAGGACTTCGCTTAAGTCCCTATCCTTAGGATGGTGAACAATGGCTATTCTTTTCGGTTTAAAAAGGGCGTTTAGGTTGTAGGTCGACATACTCTTTTTTCAAAGAGTCAATCTTAACCCGTCGTATGCTGCAACGACCTTAAGATTGAGCTCAGCACTCAAGTCCTTTGCTACTTTGAAGGGGTTTGCTCGGAGCATAGTCATTCCAAAATGGGTGATAACCGTTAGCTCCGGTCTTAAGCTCGCTAACAATTTTCGCACATCTTGGACCGAGAGATGAAGCACCCCCTCTTTAGGCTCATACCTTACTACGTTCACGATTAGATAGTTTACCCCTTGAAATTCCGAAATAAGCTCTTCAAAAAAG
>JGI20130J15133_1003951_pt1 | contig 9961 bp, 9 predicted proteins | sample WasSprMetagenome_FD_15133 | JGI IMG/M metagenome (IMG submission 15133) | reverse complement strand
GGACACATCTCTGTCAACCCAGCAATTGACCTGAAGCAGCCGAGGCTTCCTCAGGTTGCCGACCACTTTGGAAGTGACCGAGGTGGAACTTTTGCTATCCGCACCGAACCCATCAACGCCTCGCGGGCTCAGGGACAAAGCGATTTTGGAACTCCTTTACGCAACAGGGCTCAGGGTTTCGGAGGTTGCGAACTTGCGGCTCAACGACATCGATTTCGCTGAGAAACTGGTGAGGGTGAGAGGGAAGGGTGGGAAAGAACGGGTGGCTTTGCTGCACGATGAGGCTTTGCAATGGCTTGAGCGATACTTGGCGGAAGGTCGCCCCGCACTCTTGCGGCGCGGCAAGCAACTTACCGACAAAGTTTTCGTGAGCCAGAAAGGGATGCCCTTGACGATTCGGCAGATTCATCGGATTGTTGATGGCTATGCGCGAAAGGCTTTGGGGCGAAATCTATCGCCCCACGCTCTACGGCACAGTTTCGCAACTCACCTATTGGAGGGTGGGGCTGACTTGAGGGTCATTCAGGAACTGCTGGGTCACTCATCACTGGCAGCAACGCAAATTTACACCCGCCTGTCCAGAACGCACCTTCGCCGAGTTTATGAGAAGGCTCACCCACGCTCATGAAACTCGCTCGGACTCCGACATCAATTCAGGGCAAGGGTTGCCTTGCTCGTCATACCAGCCGTATCGGTCGCGAATTTCAAGCATGAGCAAGTATCGCTCCAGCGGCAAACCTTTGAAAGCCACATTTGTTGTCGCGTAAATGAACCCACCGCCGGGCATCCCGTGCCTCAAAACATATTTGCAGTGCTCAATGATTTGCTCTTCCGTTCCCGTCTGCAGCAGGCTGCATTGGACACCNCCCAANAGGCAAACTTTGTCGCCGGCGAGTTTTTTGATGGTGGCTATGTCCATGTCGCTCGCCTGACAATCCAAAGCGTGAAGCCCGTGAGGTTCGCACTCCAGCAGTTGGTCAAGGATAGGCATTATGTTGCCGTCGGTGTGCTTGATGACATAAGCCCCCATTTCTTTGTAGCCGGCAACCAATTCTTTCAGGTAGGGCGTGATGAACTCGCGGAACATTTTCGGCGACCAAAACGGTCCAGTATTGAAGCAGTAGTCGGAGCAAAGGGCGAACCCGTCAATGCCGCACTCTTCCCGAAGCCACTTGCCCCTTTTCAGTGCCCATTGAACTCGCTTCCTCGCAATTTCGTGCATTTCGTCCGGTCGCTCGAAGAAGGCTGCCGCGAACTCAACCATATCGCTCCCCGATGGAATTGCGAAAGTTGCGTCACCGTGACAGATAAGCAGGTAGCGGTCGCCAACGAGTTTGCGAATGTAGTTGGTCATGAAGACGATGGCGTTGTCGTCTGGCACGCCATACGAGAGCATTAGGATGCAATAGTCAAGCCGTTCGGCAACTTCCAAGTAAATTTCGGCGTTCTCTTTGAGCATTTTCTCCCGCTCACTCGCTGTCGCTTTGTCCCAGCCGCTCAAGTGCATCGGCTTGCCGAGAAGTTCTTCCGTTAGTTGAAACTCCAACTCAAAAGTCGGAACCTTGCCCGGGAACGGTCGCTTTAGTTCTAAAGCAGCGATGGCTTTTTCCTTCGGCGTCGGCTCCCGTTTCATTTTTCACGCCCCCTTCGGGTCTCGAAAGACATTCAGGCTTCAACTTGCGCTGTCGTTTGAGTTCTGCCGAACCATCGCCTGACAATTTGGATGGCATCGTCAATGACGGTGTAAGCGACTGGGACGACAAGCAGCGTTAAGATAGTTGAGACCGCAAGTCCGCCGATGACAGCGATTGCCATCGGTGAACGCAATTCAGCGCCGCGACCCCACTCAAGGGCTGTGGGCATGGATGAAAGGATGGCAACGAGAACAGTCATCATGACTGGTCGCAAACGAGTTTTCCCTGCCTGAATTACCGCTGCCATCCGTTCCATCCCTCGTTCCCTCAAAATCTCCGTGTAGTCCACCAAGATGATGGCTGCGTTAACTACTATGCCGAGCACCATGATGATGCCAATGACACTCACGATGTTCCACTCCTTGCCCGTTAACATCAAAAGCAGGAACGAACCAACCAAAGCCTGCGGGACAGTGAACATGATGGAGAGCGGAAGGACAAGGGAGTTGTAAAGGGCAGCCATCAGCATGTAGAGCAGGACGATGGAGAGCCTCAGTGCCCCGCCCAACTGAGCCATGTTTTCTCCCATGCGTTCAAACATTCCGCCGAAAACGACTTGGGTGCCCTCCGTGTCAACTTCCTTCAGGACCTCTTGCATGATTTTCTGCTGGACATTGCCCAGCGAAGCCCAAGGCGCTAAGTTGGCGGTGATTTCAATTAAGTTCTCTCGGTCTTTCCGCTGAAGGGTCACTGGCGCTTGGTCCAACTTCACTTCCGCCAACTCACCCAAAGTCACAGGCGTCTCCCTCATTCCCGGACCGACGAACAGACTCGCCACATCTTCGGGGCGCTGCCTGTCTTGTTTGGCGAGCCAGATTCGGATGGGATACTCCTCGCCGTTCTCCTTGTATTTCAGGTCATCGTTGCCGTTGAGAGCAGTTCTGACGATGCCGCCAATTTCGGCGATGGAGAAGCCCAAGTCCGCAGCCTTGTCCCTGTCAACGATGACGCGAAGTTCAGGTCGTGCAGGACGCCAACTGATTTTCACATCCCTCAACTCCGGCATTTGGGAAAGTTTTTTGGCAATCCGTTCCGCCACTCGAACAAGAACCGTCCTGTCAGTTCCTGTCCCGCCTCGGACTTCGAGGGTGACATCCGAACCCATTCTGACCGTGCCTGATTGTGCAAGTGTTTCAACCGAGACAACTTCGGGAATATTTTTGCGAACCCAGAAGGAAAGGAACTCGGCAAACTCCTTGTCGGAACGCTCACGCTTGCTTTTGTCCACCAACTTGATGAAGATGTTGGCGAATTGAGGACCGAAATTACCTGCTTGTCTCGCCCCCGCTCCCGTAGTTCCCACATTGGTGAAGTAGGACTCAACTTCGGGCAACTTCGCAATGAACTTCTCTATGCGCTTGACAACTTTGTCGGTCTGCCCAAGGCTGTAGTAGGACGGCAACTCCAAAATCAAGTGAACCATGCCTTCGTCTGCGGTAGCCATGAACCCGAAGCGGGGTTGAATTTGCACAATTGAAGTCAGCAGCGCCAAGAAAAGGGCAGTTGCGACGAATGGCTTCCATTGACTCCTCACGATCAACGCACCGACGAGTCCGACGGCTACAGTCAACGCTGCCACGATGTATCTGACTTGAGGCGGAGCCATAAATGCCACGACATTGAGCAGCACGAAGTTGCCCATGACCATCACAAATGCCCGGTGAGCAAGCATCCAGCGCAAAAGCATTTCGTAAGCAGCCTCAACTTGACGCCACCATCTTGGCGGTTCCGCAATTTTCGCTGCTTCCGTCTCTTTGAAAGTTCTTGCGGTCAGCATTGGGAGCAGGAAGAAAACGACAAACAAAGCGAAAACAGTGGCGCCGACGACCGTGACGGCAAAGGGTCTGAAGAAGCGACCGACAATTGCGCCCAAGAAAATCAATGGCACGAACACAACCAAGTTTGTCCCAGCCACTGCGATTATGGCTTCACCTAACTCCCTCAAACCTTCCACAGTCGCCTTCGCCGGTGGTTCCCCTTGCTCCATGTGCCGATAGATGTTTTCAAGGGCGACGATAGCAAGGTCAATGACAGGACCGACGGAAAGCGCCAAACCGAGCATGACCATGAAGTTCAGCGTGTATCCGGCAAACCGAACGATGAGGAAGGTGGCGATGAAGGCAACTGGGACGACCGTGCCGATGATGATGGTTGCCCTCCAGTTGCGAAGGAAAATCAACACGACAATCAAACCCAAAATCACGCCCAAATAGAGCGCTTGCTGAATGTCGTGAAGCGCTTCCAAGACGAAGGTCGATTGGTCAATGGCGATGGCGAAGTTGATATCTGGCGGCAGTTGCCGCTTCAACTCAGCTAGAGCCTTTTTGACCCCATTTGCGACCTCAACCGTGTTGGCGTCGGAACGACGCATCACCGCAATGCCAACGCTGTCTTTCCCGTTCAGGCGAGTCAGTTGCTCTCTTTCCTTGACCGTATCCACGACATCCGCTACATCTCGGACGCGAACCGGAGAAGTCATCCAGCCCATCCGCCTGTCGCCGTAGCGAATAATTGTCTCGCGAATTTGCTCCAAATCGGTAAACTCGCCGACGGAACGAACGAGATATTCTTTGTCCGTCTGCTTAATTGAACCTGCGGGGATGCTGATGTTAGCCATGCTCAGGGCTCGAACGACATCGTTCAGCGTCAACTTGTAAGCGGCTAATCGGTCTTTGTAGACATTGACCTGAATTTCTCGCTCTTCGCCACCAGTGACAGTGACTTGAGCGACTCCGGGAACTCGGCTTAATCTGGGTGCGATGACATCATCAGCCAATTTCCTTAATTGCCACATCGGTCGGTTGCCGGTCATTGCCAGCGAGATGACAGGAAGTGTCCCGATATCAAATTTCATGACGGATGGCTCTTCAACTCCGTCCGGCAATTGCCCCCTGATAGCGGATATTCGGCTTCGAACATCTGCAGCAGCCTCGTCGACATCAACATCCAACTCAAACTCAATGCTCACGACCGACAAATTTTGCTGGGATTGAGATTGGATGTGCCTGACGCCGCTGATGGTCGCTACAGCGTCTTCAATTTTCTTCGTGACCTGAGTTTCAACCTCTTCAGGGTTTGCACCCGGGTAAACCGTCGTGACGACGACGAACGGGAAGTCAATGCGCGGGTAAAGTTCCAAAACCAAGTCCTGATATGCCCTCGCTCCCAGAACGACAAGAGCGCTGATGACCATCAAAACCAAAACTGGACGGCGAACTGCCAACTCAACCATGCCCATGCTAATTCGCCTCCTTCATGGCTTTCACATCTGCATTATGCTTTTTTGCAGGAGGTGCGAAAGATGGGAGAGAAGCCGAAAAGGCTTGAAGATTTGCCGCCAAAAATTCAGGAAGCGTTGAAACGAAAAGGTTGGACCTACCCGCCAACAGAAGAGATGAAACGGCAGTGGAAGGAAGCAGATGAGCAGTTAATAGGTAGGGTTGCGACCGAACCCGATTTGCTTGAAGAACTTTACCGTGAAATGGGGTGGAACTGGCTTGAGCGAGCGAAGAAACTTCCACGAAGCCCTTGAACCCGTCATTTACTGGAACACATCTTTCGTTATCGCTCGTTGGGACATAAACGACCCTTTCCACCACGAATGTGTGGCTTTTTCTCAGAGGCTGATGGCGGAGGGAGTTGTGTGCGTTGTGAGTGATTTCACTTATAACGAGTTCGCATTTCACATCATCCACAGGGAACTTCTGCGCGAGTCGCGCCGAACGGGGCAATGGTGGCGCAATATGCTGCGAAATCAGCCACATGTCTTCCAAGCAGCAATGAACGAAGTTGAAATCGTCCGAGCCGAACTGGAGCGCCGAACTATACTGTTGCCTGTGACCGAAACCGCACATGACCTTGCCTTTACCTTGATGCGGCAATACAACTTGCTTCCCACTGACGCCTATCATGTAGCCGTCGCTTTGGACGCAGGAGTTTCCACCTTCGTCTCCCTTGACGAAGACTTGCTCGCTGTTGACGGCATTGCTGTTTACACTTGTCCGTGAACTTCGCATCTTCATCACTCGCCCCCGATGACCTTCACAGGTGTCCCGTCGCTAAGTCGTTCCAAGCCGCCTTTTATCACTTGGTCATTCTCGGTCAGCCCTTCAAGGATTTGCGCCCACTGGGCAGTTCGCATCCCAACTTTGACGGGCTTTTGTCGAGCAGTTTTGCCGTCAACGACGACGAAAACGCTTGTCTTCCCTTGCCATTCAACGATGCACTCATTGGGCACGACGAGGGCGTTAGGGATTCGCCTGACCACGATTTCGCCACGAGCAAATGAGCCGGGCTTAACCAACCTATCAGCGCCGGGCAAAATGACCTTAATCTTGAACTGGCGAGACGCTGCTTCGGCGACAGGGACGAGTTTGCTCACGAATCCCTTCAAGACTTGATTTGGCAGAGTGTCAACGCGGACGAAAACAGGTTGACCATCTTGGACCTTCGCAAAGTCGCTCTCAGACAAGTTAACCTCAAACTCGACTGCCCCTGCAGCCACTAACCTCATTAACGGAACTCCGGGCGAAACTGTGTTGCCGACTTCCACATTCTTGGAAGCGATATAGCCGCTGACGGGAGCGACAATGACTGTCTTGCTGAGCATCGCCAGTGCGTTATCAAGCATTGCCTTCGCTTGCTCAACTTGAGCCTTTGCGAGTTCAATGTCTTTCGCTGCCGTTACCTTTCGGACGCGCCCTGCTTTTGCGAGTTTCAAAGTCGCTTGCAGTTGCTTAATTTGGGCTTGCAACGCCTCAATGTCTTTCTCAACGATTTGGCGACGCAGTTGCGCTGCTTTTGCCAATTCAAGTTGTGTTTCCGCTTGACGAAGTTGTGACCTCGCTGATTCAAGTTGTGAGCGCAAGATGTCTCGTTGCTTTTGAGCAGCCTGAGCATTGCGCAAGTTTGCTTCCGCTTGTTTCAATCTCTCTTCTGCGACTGCAATGTCTTCCGCCCTCGGACCTTCCAAAGTCAAGTCGTAAGCAGCTTTGGCAGCCTCGTAGGCTGCTTGAGCAGTTTCAAGTTGCCGTTGGGCTTCATCCAACTGAGCCTTAGCAACAGCGCCTTGCTCGTAAAGTTTCAGGGTGCGTTCGTAGTTGAGTTTTGCGTTTTTGTAATTCGCTTCCGCTGCGAGAAGTTGTTGTCTCGCCTGTTCCTTCTCTTGAGGGCGAGCACCCTCCCTTCAATTTCTTCAAAGTCAACTCTGCTGCTCGCTTTTCTGCTTCGGCTTGCTGAAGTTGATTTCGCAATTGCTCGTCAACGATTTCCAACTGCCTCTCCAGTTCCCGAACACGATTGCGAGCGATTTCAACCAATGCTTCCGCCTGTTGAACAGACAAATCGGTTTCGCGGTAAGTCAATTCACGACTGGTTTGCAACTGTTTCAAGCGGCTTTGGAGTTGCTCCAGTTGAGCGAGCGCTTGTTCGACATCTGTGTCCGCTTGAGTTGATGGAATTTGGGAAGCAGCTTTCGCTTGTTCGTAGCGGGTCAAAGCTTGCATGTAAGCAGCCCTCGCTTGGTCAACTTGAGCGCGGATGGCTGTATCGTCAAGCCGGATGAGAACTTGCCCTGCTTTGACGAAATCCCCTTCACGAGCGCCGACATAAACAACCCGACCCACCAATTCCGAACCAATGGTTACATCCTGCAGCGCCTTTATCGTTCCCATCACCTGGATTGTCTCTTGAAGTTCACGCCTCATCGGTCTGACAACTTCAACGGGAACTGCTGCCCTCAATTCCTCTCGCGCTTTCGCGAGTCCTCTCTGCAGTTGGATTTGCTGGCGGCGGGAGACATAAACGAGAGCGCCAGCAAGTAAAATCACAGCGCCAATAACAATCAGCCTGACTTGTCCCTTCATCACCGTTCGCCTCCGTCAAGAGATATTTGGGCAGAAGCGCTAAGGCTTTTAAGCAACTTACGCACCTCCGATTCGTTCAAGCCTGTTGCGTAGACTAACCGAGCGAAGGCTTTATGGGCATCATAAAGTGCTTGAACTTCGTTAGCACGCGCCCTTGTCAGCGCCACCTGTGCGTCCCAAACTTCAACTTGAGTCCCAACTCCACCTTCATATCGGACCTGAGCCAACCTAAAGGCTTCTTCAGCGGATGCTAAAGCCGCTCGTGCGGTCTTTAACCTTTGGAGTGCGACTTGAAAGTTGCGGACAGCCTGCTCAACCTCAAGGGCAATTTGCCTCTCCAAATTTTCCCGCTGAGCCAATGCTTGCTCCAAAGTCGCCTCTCGCTCTCGGACGACGCTTTCCCTTCGTCCACTGTCAAAAATCGGGAACTGAACCACAAGGTTGACACCCCATTGGTAATCTTCGGAAAACCCAGTCTTCGTTTGGCGAACATAACTTCCCGTCAGAAGGACAAGAGGATTTTTGTCCGCTTTCGCCAATTTAACCAGTTCCTCTGCCGCTCTGATTTGCCACTCGGATGACCTAAGTTCAGGGCGGTTTGCCATCGCTTGCTTGATGAAAGGCTCACTTTGGATGGACTCGGGGGGGACATCGAGAGGTTCGGGAAGGGGAGCCAAATCGATTGGGGCGTTTGTCGGTCTGCCTAAAAGTTGGTTGAGGGCTGCCTTTGCCAAAGCGACCCCGTTTCGAGCCGCAAGCAGTTGTTCTTCCGCAGCGGCGAGTTCCGCCTCCGCTCTCAAAACATCAAACTTCGGCGCTACCCCTGCTTCATAGCGGGCTTGAGCGGTCTTCAAAACAATCTTGACTCGCTCAACAGCTTGACGGGCTACTTCCTCCATCGCTTGGGCGGCCAAAACATCGGCATATGCTTCCGTCACCCTGAGAATAAGTTGCGCTTGGACTGCTTGAACGGTGGCAGAAGTTGCGTTCACCTGAAATTCGGCGCTGCGAATGGATGCCGATTTCCTCCCGAAACTCAGCAAACTTTGGCGTATCTCACCGGTCAGCGTCCTCATGTCTCGCTTGACGATCTCAATGGAGACAGGCATTCCGGTCAACGGATTTGGGACGGTGAAACTGACCGTTGGTCCTTGTCTCCTTTGAACGCCGGTGAAAGTAAGTTCAGGTCGCCATTGCGCCTTTGCTTGTTCGCTTCTCGCCAAAGCCGCATCCAATTGTCGGTATGACAGGCGAATCAACGGGTGAGTCTTCAGGGCAATCTCAATGCACTGTTGAAGGGTCAAGGGTTGCGTTTCCTGCCCAACGGCAAAGGAAAGCGAGAAGAGAATAGGCAACACCGACAACCATCTTCTCATTTTGCGTTTTCCCCTCCGGGTGCAAGTTTTTTCTGATTCACAGCGCCGTAGAGAAGCAACTTCACCACTTCGGACACTAATCTCTTCGGTGGGATGCGCTTCACGAACGGTGCCAATCGGTTGTGGGCAAAGAAGGACTCGAAAAGCGCACCCCAGAAAGTTCTGGCAAAAATTGTCGGGTCTAAGTCCTCCCTCAAGATGCCGGCTTCCTTCTGGGCGTTCAAGTAGTCCGACAACAGTTTCACGCCCATGCGAATGATTTCCCCAACGATTTTCACCACTTCCTGATTCCTTTGCATCTCGCCGTGCATCATCAATGCCAGTTCCCGCTTTTCTTCCAGCATCTTCCAGATAGCGTTGCCGAGTTCAGTTAGAGTCTCTTCCACAGTCGCTTTTGGCGGCTGGGCGAGGATTTCCGCCATCTTCGGGAGCAAAGATTTTCGCTCCAAGAGAGCCCTCAGGATTTCCGATTTGCTGTCAAAGTAGTGGTAAATCAGACCCGGCGCCACTCCGCAGGCTTCGGCGATGTCATCAATGGATGTGGCGTCAAAACCCTTTTCAGCGAACAACTTCGCTGCCGTCTCAATGATCTGCTCTGTTCGCTCCTCCGGCGTTAGCCTTTTTCGCGTTCTCTTCAATTTCGCCTCACCTTGTTGATTGAACGCTCACTCAATAAGTCAGGACAAAGTATGGCGTATCTCTGTCCCTTGTAAAGCCCTGATTTACGGCTAATTCCCGCCTTTTTGGCGGAATTTTGCGAATGTGCCAAAGCAAATCGGTTCGCCGTGCTGCTAATGCCAAATTTTCGCACCGCCGTTGTGGGCGACTTAACCCAAATTCGTCCAAAGTCACCCGGGCACGATTCAGAAACTTGATGCTTTCTTCGGTGACAAAATTAACGGCGGCAGGTGTCAGTGGATGAGAGAATTAGATTTTGAGCGGCACAACGAAGAGGTTAGGCAAGTGTGGCAGGCTTACCGAGAAGGTAAGCCGATAAGGGTGCCTGTCATCTTCGGTATCAATGTCC
>JGI20130J15133_1003941_pt1 | contig 9978 bp, 8 predicted proteins | sample WasSprMetagenome_FD_15133 | JGI IMG/M metagenome (IMG submission 15133) | reverse complement strand
GCCGCCCAGATATGCAGGTTGAGTTCGGCGGACCAGACATACCTAAAAAGTGGGAGATAGTCTTAACTAGGAAGCCAGAGGAGATCGAAGACGGCAAAGTTATACTAATCGGCCCAGATTTGAATGAGCTAAAGCAAGGCGGCAGCTACCCACTCGGTATCCTCATAGAAGTGGCTGGTGAGAAGGTCGAGAAGGATCTTGAAGGCGTACTAGAGAGGCGAATACACTACTTCCTCAATTACGTAGAAGGTGTGATGCACCTAAACCAGAGATACGACATATGGATCAGAATAAACAAGAAGGTCTACCAGAAGGGGCTCAATTCACTAATCTGGCTGGGTAAAGCTCTCATCTGGCTCTACAAACAGAGCTTCCCGGTAATAGAGAAGATTCAGGTAACCCTAACAACCGATCCCGAGACGATCGAAAAATTCTACCCCTACGCCTTAGAAGTTTGGGCTGCTAGAGACAAGCGTGCTAGAGAGCTCAGAGATGAAGATGTTGAGGAGTTCTACGGATGCGTCATGTGCCAATCATTCGCGCCTACTCACGTCTGTGTCATTACACCTAACCGCATAGCCTCCTGCGGCTCTATAAGCTGGTTCGATGCAAGAGCAGCATCAAGAGTAGATCCTAAGGGACCGAACTTCCCCATACCCAAAGGACAATGCCTTGATCCCATCAAGGGGATCTATAGCGGCGTGAATGAAGTTGTGTCGAAGAGGTCGCTCGGAGCTATAAAGCAAGTTGCCTTATACACTTCATTCGAAACACCGCACACATCTTGCGGCTGCTTTGAGGGGATAGCCTTCTACATACCTGAGGTAGACGGTATAGGGATAGTGCACAGAGACTTCAAAGGACCTACCGTAAACGGTCTGACCTTCGGAAACATGGCTGAGCACACAAGCGGAGGCACTCAAAACCCTGGATTCAACGGCATAGCGATAGAGTATCTGAGATCACCCAAGTTCCTACAAGCAGACGGTGGATGGGAGAGGATAGTCTGGGTGCCGAAGGCGGTAAAAGAGAGAGTAGGAGACAGCATACCCCCACATATGCGCGACCTCATACCCACTGAGCAAGAGGTCAAGAACGTAGNGGAGCTGAAAGCTTGGCTTCAAGCCAAGAACCACCCAGTAGTTAAACGGTGGAAGCAGGTCACAGAGGAGAAGCCGCCTGAAGAGAAGGCTAAAGTGGAAGCTGTTGCTGAGGCTCCTGTCGCTGCTGAAGTAGTCCCTGCTGCAATCGTACCAGAAGGGCTCTCTGTACCCGTAGGCGGAGGTTTCATCATCATCTTTAAGAACGCTAAGATTATAGCTGAGAAGGTTATCATAAAGCGGCTGGGAAGTAAGGGTGTCTTTTGGATGGCAGGCTCAAAGGAAGACCCAGTAAATGAGCTGGTTAGGAAAGTTCTGGATCTTGTGCAGAAGTTTGGGGAAATAGAGATCGAGAATGTCGAGCTGACGACCGAAGAACTCAGGCTGATGTTTCAACCAGTTGTGCAGACTGCGGTTAGACGAGCAGAAGCGGCGCTAAAGGCTGAGGAAAAGCCTCCCGAACTAATCAAAGCCACCTTTACGCCATATTTAGAGAAGTTCCCCGGCCAGATAGTTGAGGTGCAGATCGGCGCTACCAGATCTGAGGGCGGCACAAGGGGGAAGGTAGTGAAGATCGGTGGTGAGAGGACAATGCCTTTCTACAGCTTCGAAGCGGCTAACCCCAATAAACCCGCTTTCGCTATGGATGTCTTCGATATGCCTATCCCTTTGGCTAAGCCTGTGAAGCAGATGGTTGAGGATGTTATGCACGACCCGGCGGAGTGGGCTAAGAAGTGTGTCAATAAGTTCGGTGCTCAGATTGTTTCGCTAAACCTGGTCAGCACAGACCCGCTGCTTGAAGACAGACCTGTTCAGCAAGCGATGAAGGCTGTGGAGAGTGTTCTGCAAGCGGTGGATGTACCCTTGATAATCGGCGGCTCCGGTAACCCTCAGAAGGATCCTCTTGTGCTTTCAGCTGCCGCTGAGGTTGCGCGCGGCGAGAAGGTTGTGCTGAACTCCGTTAGCGCTACCATGGATTATAAAACTGTGGTTAAAGCTGCTAAGGAGCACGGGCATACAGTTGTCGCATTCACACCGATGGATATGAATAATCAGAAGAGGCTTAACCGTCTGCTCTTAGACGAGGGGTTGCCTAGAAATCAGATAATCCAAGATCCCACGACAGCCGCCTTAGGCTACGGATTAGAGTACGCTTTCAGCTTGGAGGAGCGTATCAAGCTGGCTGGTCTAATGGGTGACGAAGACCTTCAGATGCCTATAATGGCTGCTGCAAGCAACGCTTGGGGTGCGCGTGAAGCTTGGATGAAGGTGGAGGAGTGGGGGCCACGTGAAATAAGGGGTCCTTTGTGGGAGACTATAACCTGTGTTGCTCTCATGATGGCTGGTGCAGACCTCTTCATGATAAGCCACCCAGCGACTGTTAGGGTGGCTAGGAAGGTTGCTGACAGCCTCTTCGGTGAAGGCACCTGCGAGCAGAGGATAGAGAACTGGATAACGAGCCTCAAGTAGGGGGTGGATGAGTTTGGCTAAACTCTCTCTACTTGATGTGTATAAGTATCTACCTCAGACCAACTGTGGCGAGTGCGGCGAAGTCACTTGCATGTCCTTCGCATCTAAGCTGCTAGAACGTAAATACAAACCAACAGACTGCCCTCCTCTGGTAAAGGATGAGAAGTATAAGGAGAAGCTGCAGGCGCTGAGTAAGCTCGTAGCCCCACCAGTAAAGGCGGTGGTGATCGGTAAGGGCAACGTAGCCGTTACTATCGGTGGGAAGGAGGTTATGTATAGGCATGAACTCACTTGGCACAACCCCACTGCCTTGGGCATAGATGTATCCGATTTAGATCCTCCTGAGAAGATTGAGGAAAGGTGTAAGAAGATTGAGGGTTTCCGGGTTGTAAGAATAGGACAAGAGCTTAAACTCGACCTTGTAGCGGTTAGAGCAGCATCTGGCGACCCAAACCGCTTCGAGAAGGCGGTTGAGGCTGTGAAGAAGAGCTGCACCTACCCTATGATCCTATGCTCCTTCGACCCAACGGTCTTAGCCGCTGTTTTACGTAAACCAGAGATTGCCGATTCAAGACCGCTACTTTATGCCGCAACCAAGGAGAATTGGCGTGAAATGGTTGTTTTGGCGAAGAAGTACGGCTGCCCTCTTGTAGCCTTCGAACCGGGTAGCTTAGCTGACTTGAAGTCTCTAGTGCTTACAATCAAGAACGCTGGTGTGGAAGATATTGTGCTCGACCCTGGAACATATACCGAGGGGCCTGGTTTTAAGGAGACGCTTAACAAGTTCGTTATGATTAGGCGTGCTGCGATTAAGGCTGAGGAAGAGGGGTTAGGTTACCCGATTCTTGGTGTGCCTGCGGTCAGTTGGTTGGACGGTGGCGAAGACCCTGTGAAATCGTATGAGGAGGCTTACCTTGCTGCTGTTATGATGGCGCGATCAGCCGATATACTCATCTTACACACGCTGCAGCCCTATGCTCTACTTGCCCTCACAACACTCAGACAGAACCTCTACACAGATCCACGTAAACCAGTTGCTGTCGACCCAGGTCTTAGAACCTTCGGCCAGGCGGATGAGAATTCGCCTGTGCTGCTGACGACCAACTTCGCCTTAACCTACTACACCGTGGCGAATGATATAGAGGCTCAAGGAAACACCTGCTACCTCTTAGTGGCTAACACGGGGGGCTTAGCCGTTGAGTGTAGCGTCGCTGGGGGGCAGCTCAACGCCTCTGTTGTCAAGAGTCTTATAGATGAGAGCAGGATCGAGTCGAAGGTTAAGCACCGTAAACTCATCATACCGCAGCTCGCCGCACGTCTGAAAGGTGACATAGAGGACACAACGCAGTGGGAGGTAATAGTTGGACCAAGAGACTCGTCAGAAATCAAGGAATTCCTTAAAAAGGTCTGGCCACCCGAAAAGAATTAGGAGTAAAGTATGAGCTTAAGGTATAGGGTGGAGATAAGGAACCCGGCTAGGTGTATAGGGTGCTATAGCTGCGTATTTGCCTGCTCAAGGCATCTATTTGACGCAGTCGACCCCAAGCGTACCGCTGTATTTGTAGAGGTTGATAGAAGTGGGAGTAGGGCTCCTAAGGTCAGTATGTGTAGGTTCTGCAAGGAGCCTGAATGCGCCTACGCTTGCCCTCACGGAGCGCTTCAACCTCTTCCAGAAGGTGGAATAACTCTTACACCATCTAAATGTGCTGTCTGCAAGACCTACGATTGTTTAGAGGCTTGCCAGTATAAGGTTCTGGTCCTTGATGAGGAGAAGAAGGTGCCTATACTGTGCGATAGATGCGGCGATTGCGCAAAATACTGTCCCCACAACGTCTTCTGGTACACGGAGGCGCCTGCGACGTGAACACCAAAGTACTCTACGTAGATCTATCGGAGCGCAAGAGTTGGGTTAAAGATAGACGTGATGTATTCGAGAAGATGCTAGGAGGCGCAGGTGTTGCCTCACAACTTCTGTTAGAGGAGTGCAAACCCAAAATCGACCCCTTCTCCCCCGAGGCACCCATCATATTTGCAATAGGTCCTTTAACGGGCATCTACCCCTGCATGGCTAAGGCCGTCTGCCTCTTCAAATCGCCTCTCACAGGAAACTTAGGTGAGACGCACGCTGGCGGGCACTTCGCAATAGCGCTCGCTACAGCCGGCTTCGGCGCCTTGGTGATCAAAGGAGGTTCCCTACAACCAGTTGTACTGAAGATACGTGATGATAAGGCTGAGGTTAAAACCGCTTCCTCACTCTGGGGTTTGGGTACAAGGGCTGTGGATGAGGCGCTGGCTGAGCCCATTAAGAATGGTTTGCAGAGCATCGCAGCCATAGGTCCTGCGGGTGAGCACATGGTGCTCTACGCTAATGTGATCGTGGATGTTCACCGCCATTTTGGTAGGCTTGGTTTGGGTGCTGTTTGGGGTGCGAAGAAGCTCAAAGCCATCAGCGTAATAGGCACGAAGAGCATTCCCCTAGTCAATCCGCAAGCTGTTAAAGCGTTCTATGAGAAGGTGGAGCACGAGGTCGTGGCTACTGATAAAATGATAAAATACCATAACTTGGGCACACCGGTTAATGTGCTTGAACTAAATGCCTTAGGAGCCCTACCAACAAGAAACTTCAGAGAAAGGAGGTTCGAGGGCGCGGAGGAGATGTCTGGTGAAAGGTTCGCCGAAACAGTGTTTAGGAGGAAGGTTAGCTGCGCCGACTGCCCGGTCGGGTGTATCCACCTCGGCTCTTTAACAAAGACCTTCGCACCCGACCACGAGAGGGGGAGGACGGAGATCGTTAAAGAGGAGAGGCTGGTTGCATATAACTATGAACCCATGTTCGCATTAGGCTCCAACCTTGGGATAAGCAGCCCAAGCCGCATACTTGAGCTTATCGACCTATGTGAAGACCTTGGGCTGGACGCTTTAATGACAGGCGCGGTTCTGTCTTGGGTGACCGAAGCGTTCGAGAGCGGGTTGTTAGATGAGAAGACGTTAGAGTTGAAGCCGAAGTGGGGCGACCCAGATAACGTCTACCCGCAGATTATCAAGAACATAGCAGAAGCCAAGACCCCCTTATACACTAGACTCGCTCAAGGTGTAGCAAGAGCCTCAGAGAGATATGGCGGGAGGGACTTCGCAACCTCATTAGGCGGTAACAGCCCAGCCGGATACGCTACAGGCTACGGACACATCGTGGGCACACTTGTAGGCGCTAGACACTCCCATCTAAGTAACTTAGGCTACTCGATAGACCAGCAGATAATAGCTGGTAAGGCTAAGGTGGAAGATATCGCTGAATTCCTTGTGAAGCAGGAGAACTGGCTCTACGTGCTTTACTCTCTCGTTGCCTGCTACTTCTCCAGAGGCATCTATACCCCAGATGTCGTTGCAGAGGCTTTGGCGACTGTTGGGATAAAGGTGAGTAGGGATGATCTTGAGAGGATAGGGCGAGAAATCTTCCACAACCTCTATCGGTTCAAGATGCAAGAAGGATTCGATTTAGAGAAGGAGAATATACCAAAGCGTCTACGCGAATTAGACACACCTATCGGTAAGCTAGACCCGCAAACGTTAAAGAAGATAATCGCGCAGTATATAGAGTTGAGGGAAAAGGAAGGATTGAGGATAAGGAAGAAGGAGGAGAGCTTGGCAGAGTTCCTCCTACCTCAAAAAGATAGTGAAGAAAGGAGGTGAAAGGGTGTATGTGTGAGCTAAAAGTGACTCTGAAGGAAGATGGCAGAGTCACTGGGGTTGCTGAAGACGTGGTGTACGTTAAGTTATCTGAGCAGAATCTGGTACTAAAAGATGTGCTGGGCAGATCTAAGATCGTCGAAGACGCCTTAGTCGAGGAGCTCGACATATCAAAAGAGAGCCTAACACTTGTTAAGGCACCCCTACTGAGCAAAGCTGCGAAGTTCCTAAGCCTTTATGACGCAGTGTTATCTTCAGGAAAGTATGATCAGAGCTTAGAAGCGGCTTGGGAGGAGGTCAAAGCAGAAGGCGATAGGTGTATTAGAGAGGCTTGGGCAAGGCTGGGTAATAAACGTTGACGACCTCGATAGCGGTGACGGGAAAAGGAGGGGTTGGTAAGACAACCGTAGCAGCACTACTCATTAAAGTCTTACACGAAGAAACGGGCGAAGTAATCTTAGCGGTGGACGCAGACCCAAACTCGAACCTCCACGAGGCGCTGGGCATCCAATCTGGTAAGAGCATAGGTGAGATACGTGAAGAAATGCTGAAACTAGGTGACCAGATTCCGCCTGAACAAGGTAGAGCAGACTACCTTGAGGGGCTCATAGAAAGCGCAACCGTTGAAGGGGAGGGCTTCGACTTGATCAGCATGGGTAGGCCAGAAGGACCTGGGTGCTACTGCTACGTCAACCACCTCCTAAGAAAGGTCTTAGACAAGGTTAGTGGGCGATATAAGTTCGTAGTTATAGATGCTGAAGCTGGATTGGAGCACTTCAGTAGAAGAACGACAAGAGATGTGGATATTCTGCTAGTAGTCTCAGATCCAACTGCAAGAGGGTTTATGACCGCTAAGAGGGTTAAGGAACTCGTTGCGGAACTTAACACGAAGTTCGGCAGAATGTATCTGGTAGTCAACCGCGTGCCAGATGGTTTGGCTGATAAGGTGGCTGAGGAAGCGTCTAAGGTTGGGATCGAGTGTATTGCGCTTATACCTGAAGACGATCTTGTTGCAAAGTTCGATCTAGAGGGCAGACCGCTCACAGAGCTCCCTAAAGAATCTAAAGCATACAAAGCTATAGCCTCATTAACAAAGAAGCTCCCGCTTAGAGAAGTAGAGCAGACACTCTGGTGGCAGAAGATTTGAAGGTAGCGGTGGCTGGTAAAGGAGGAGTAGGCAAGACCACGATAAGCGGCGTGTTAGCCAGATCTATGGCGCGCCAAGGATCGAAGGTTCTCGCTATTGACGCAGACCCCGCGATGAACCTTTGGCTATCACTCGGCATACCTAAAGAGGCTCTAGCGAACATCGTACCGCTCTCCGAAAACGATGACCTCATAGAGGAGCGAACAGGCGCAAGACCGGGGTTAATAGGAGGAGTCTTCAGCCTTACACCTAAGGTAAGCGATATAGCAGAGAGATACGGCATTAGAGGCCCCGATGGTGTTACCCTCTTAGTCCTTGGGACGGTTAAATCGGCTGGAGGCGGATGTATGTGTCCCGCTAACGCTCTTCTAAAGGCGCTGCTACGCCATCTGCTACTAGACAGGAGGGATGTAGTAGTCTTAGATATGGAGGCTGGCTTAGAGCACCTAGGTAGAGGCGTAGTCAAGGGTGTCGACGCCCTCCTAGCAATCGTTGAGCCGAGCTACCGATCCATCGAAACTGCTGCTAGGGTGAAGAAGCTCGCGCAAGATCTTGGTGTGAAGAGGATATATGCGGTTGGGAATAAGATAGGGCGTGCTGAAGAAGAGCTCTATATCAGAAGAGAGGCAGAGAAGGTGGGGCTTGACCTATTAGCAGCAATCCCCTTAGACCAGGCTGTGCCTGAAGCCGAGATGGCAGGACTCTCGCCTATAGATTATGCGCCTCATTCAGAAGCGGTCAAGGCGATCGAAAGGCTAGGTATGCAGCTCAAAGAGATCGTGGTTAGCTGAAGAAAGAACCATGCTGAGGGGCAGAGAAGGTGACTTCGTAGAGTTAGATGATGGCTCTATATTTGAAGTCAAGGGGCTAAGCCACCCATCTTACGGCGTAATAGCTTATCCACGCTACATACCAGATGAAAAGGGTGAGAGGGCAAGAGAAGGCAGAAGGTACCATAAGCTTCACACCCTATTGGAGAAAGAGGAGTTTATCAAAAGCCGCTTCCCAGAATACTACACCTTTGACCCCTACTATCAGAGGATGCTTCCCATCATACCTTGGAGCAGAGTACGCAAACACTACACACCTCAATATGCAGTCACCGAACTCTTAGCAGCACATAACTTGGCTGGTCTGAGGTTAAAGGCGCTGCAGTTCGTCAGATACGTAGCCGATATAGCAGATATCCCTTTAGAGAGGCTCGGCATCTCAGGCTCTATAATGCTTGGATTGGAGGGCGAGGACTCCGATATAGATCTCGTAGTCTACGGTTTAAAGGAGACCCAGAAGGTTAAAGCGGCGATACTTAAAGCGATGGCTGAGGGAAAAATCATACGAAGACTCACAGAGAAGCGTCTGAAAGACCTCTACCTATCAAGATCCAAAGATACGCAGATGAGCTACAAAGACTTCTTAAAGGTGGAGGAGAGGAAGAGTAACCAGGGTCTCTTCGAGGACACACTCTTCTTCATCAGATACCTTAAAGACTGGAGCGAAGTAGATGAGATATACGGAGAGTACCGGATCAGAAGATTGGGCTATGTGAGGATAGCGGCAGAGGTGCTCGACGCAAGCCAAGCGCACCTCACACCTGCCATATACTTTCTAAAGGATGTACGCGTGCTTTCAGGACCGTGTTGGCTCACGGTAGATAGGCTGATTACTTGGCGAGGTAGGTTTGCTGAGCAGGCTTTTAAAGGCGAAGCCATCGTCGCCCAAGGGTATGTGGAAGAATATTTGCATAAGGGCGGTTTGTTGAGGCAGATGGTTGTAGGGGAGGGGCGTGAAGACGCGGTTCTGCCGATCCTCAACACCTAAAATATATCCGCTCCTCACAACTCTCAGCATAAGGTCTAATGTAGTTGTAGTTCCTCTCAAAAATAAGACGCGGGTTAACGTTGCGGAGCACATACCTACAAACAGGCTCAGAAACAACCTTGCAAGCCAGCTTTGTGTCAACCCCAAGCCTAAGGGAGAGGTTCAGAATCGGGCAGCGGTTCCGACACCGTGTAACAAGCTCGTGCTCATCCAGCTTTAAAACTTCAACATCACGCCTATTCAACCTGAGGAAGTCTAGGTAGAAGAGGTTAAGGACCTCGAATGTCGTTTCAACTCTTCGGCGCCTCAAGCACCAAAACCAAGCATAAAGGTAAAACAAATACTTGGCTAAGAGCAAGGCAAACCTCTTCAATTAAACTCTAACCATCCACCTACACCAGCACCTAGCTTTTATATTCTGTTTTTCCGCAGATTACATGAGCATGAGATCGGTTTGGGGTGAGTTTAAGTCACCAACCACCTATCAATGAGGCTATGTGCCTCTAGCGGTGATGTGGAAAGTGGAGTTTTTCGCAACTACCAGCCCGGGTTTAGAAGATCTGGCTTGCCGTGAAATCGAGAGGCTTACTGGAGGAAGCGCGGTCCCAGATGTGGCAAAGGTCTTCTTCCAGGCTGATATCGAAAGCGTCTACCTCTTACATCTGAAAGCATCTCTGCTAAACAAAATCTTCATAGCACTTTGCAGGCAAAGCTTCACGAAGCTTGATGACCTATATAGGATTGCTAGGGGTGTTG
>JGI20130J15133_1003939_pt1 | contig 9979 bp, 10 predicted proteins | sample WasSprMetagenome_FD_15133 | JGI IMG/M metagenome (IMG submission 15133) | reverse complement strand
GACACATATTATATTAACGGGAAATTAGTAGACGTTACTGCAGCATTAAATACCATTATACAAAAACATGGTTTACAGCCGCTTTACAACTACCAATTTTGGAGAGGGGGGAGGTTGATCATGCTTGGAGAAGCCCGTGGAATCGTAGGAGACTTAGAGAGCTACTACAAGGAGCTTGGACTAGCTATTTCAGTATCATTAAGGGAGAAGGTTGGAGAGGGATCCTCCATAGTGCTCATCCACTCCAATGCCCTAGCATACAAGTACTCAATTATATCTAGAGTTCTCCAAGACTCTGGATTCATTGTTTCACAATCCACTCGCTAGGTGAATATGAAAATTCTCATTGTATTCTTATGAAGCATGGATCTATGGGTTGAGGGCTTGGATTACAATAGCCCTAGTCTTACTCGTAGTCTCCATAATTCACGTTTCTATGGTTAATACCGAGAATTTCGACTCCAAAGTAGGGGGCTGGTTAAAAGGTTGACTAGTTTGAGGTCCATGGGGTTGAATACCAGTAACGTTACATTGGAGTTGAATAAGGCTATAGTAGCACATGAAGCAAACAATGGTGATCTAGCGTGGTTTTACCTGTATGAGGTGAGGGGTTAATTAGTCAATTAGAGAGCGTTGCTTCAAGTGCCTACACGTAAATGATGATATCCAAAGCTATTACAGTGTTAGCTATTGGAGTGCCCGTCACAGCACTCGCGGGAAGTATAAGTACTTTGCCATGTATGGATCTAGGCGGAATACAGGATTAGATCCCCTGTAGACAGTCGGGTTTTAACCTCAATAATACAATAAGTTAGCTAAGTGGCTTATTTTCAGCCAATGTACTAGTTTCACTAATCCCCGTCATTGTCCTATATACGTTTATATCTATAGCTAACTCCGCTATATCTCTAGAGTACTCCAATATTCTCCTCGCACTCTCTAGTACTGAGAGGAGTGGTATTAGTTCTTTAGGGTTGAGTATATTAATATATTTTCCCAGCACAGTCTTCTCTCTCCTCCTCAGCTCCCTGATCTCCTGGTCTATTTCATTAATTGAACTGTAGTTGAATTCGAAGAATGCATTTGTGGCTTTTAGGTATATATTCAATGCACTATTGCATAGTTCTCCCACCTCCTCCATTAGGCTTCTATGAGACTGGATAATTGCCACATTCCTCGCAATGTTCACCCCGTGATCCCCTATTCTCTCGAGTAGTTTACTGAGGGATCTATATGTTAGTAGTTCTTTCACATCATAGACTTCACTCGTCTCGATATCCCCTTCACCAGCCATGTTTAATGCTCTTATAGCGTAGAAATAGACTCTGTCAACACTATCATCTTCTTTTACAACTTCATCTGCAGAGACTTCTCCACTGCCGGTTAGAGCCATGCATGCGTCTTGTACTACAGAGTATACTACTTTCACGAGTCTCTTGAGAATGTCTTGTATTGGAATACTAGTGGTGTTGAGTAGTACTTGCAATCGTATCTCTTTTTCATCTTCACCAATGATCTCTACACCAGGTAATTTATTGATTATTAACTCTCTAATAGTGTTTCTAATTAATGGATTTACGTAGTCGCTTGTTTTCAATACTATTACATCGTAGCCCATAATGTAAGCTGCAATAACCATTCTTATAGCTGAGTCTATATTGGTTTTCTTATCTATTGAAATAGCTAGCGACCTACTCCTAGCAATTGATGAATCCATAGGCTTCACTACGACGATCCCTCCCCTCTCCTCTACAACTACTTGACTACCCGGCTTCAACCCATGTCTAACAACCCATGTTTTAGGTAGTGAAACTATGTAGGTTGATTTACCCGTGAATTGAACTCTCCTAGTGTATCTCTTCACGTTGAAGCACCACCTCAATAATCTATATAGATTTAATGAGCCTATATATAGATAAATTTCACAGTAATTCATTTATTAACTCCCACGCAATAAATCCATAATGACACAATACAATGGTGTACTAGTTGGTAATTATCCCAGGTGGCGGAGAATTCACTGGGAGGAGGCATAGGCCATTAGTAATTATGTTCATTATAGTAGTCAACGTTATTGTATTTATATACACGTCCATGGGCTACATTCCACTACTATACTCCTCGCAGAAATCAATTGAATCCCTCGGATTTAAACCAATATACTTCTTCACAGACCCCGTTAAAGCATTATTAAGCATCTTGACAAGTATGTTTGTCCACGCGGATATACTCCACATATTCTTCAACATGTACTTCCTCTGGATTTTTGGGAGCCGTGTGGAAGGCATTATTGGGCACGGCAAGGTTGTAGCTTTATACCTCCTATCCGGCCTCGCAGCTGTATTATTCCACATAGCATTTATACCCATTGGAGGATACGACTCTTTAACAATCCCCGCTGTAGGGGCATCTGGCGCGATCAGTGGTGTTCTTGGAGCGTATCTATTGATGTTCCCATATACTAGGCTATCAATGTGTTTATTCTACTTCTTCATCCCACTATGCTTCAATCTATCTGCCTCAGCATTCTTAATATTCTGGTTCGCTGAGCAAGTGATCTACGGGTACTTTAGGCTAGGTGGAGTCGCATACTTTGCACACGTAGGAGGCTTCGTAATGGGTTTATTCCTCATACCACACCTATATAAACCAGGAGTGAAGCCACCTAGTTACTTAGAGCACGTGCTTAGATACCTATATGAGTATCTGGGAATACAAGTGGTGAAGCCGAAGGCTCTCGGTAAAGTAGCTAAGATTACACTAATAATACTCCTATCGGTGATCACGGGGGGATTTCTATACTCAACATTTATCTCCTCAAATACAATAGTGTACCAGGCCACTGTATCAGCTAATGGAGAAGCCGAGTCTTTCTACATATCGATTAATCCCCTAGACATAACTCCAACACCAATAACAACCGAAAAAGTTAGAATTGTAGCTAATAGATTACTTCCACTTGTATACAATGAAACACTGGCATCAAAGACCATTAAGTCGAGTAGACTAGAATACACTGTAAGGATTTACGGAGTCCAAGTACCCGTCGTGATAATTAACTATAATGGATTCTACGATGAACACGGCGTATTAGTCGAGGCGAGTGGTGAAATGCATACTGTAAGCGTTAGAGTCGGTGGAAACATTGTAGCTAGAGGCGAGGAGGTGACGGCGTCATTTACCTATAAAGGCCTATATACAGATACATCAGTAATGACAGGCTTATGTGTAATAGCCGCTGCATTATCTATATTCGCAGTGTCCTCGGTGATCAAGAGCGAGGATGTCGCTGCCTACTCTTCCCCCTCACTCCCGGATACATTCCCCTACTTATGAGGTATTTATTAACCCTCACGAAATAGGTAGAGTACAAGCACTTAGACTACTCATGAAGGGGTTCTTCAGCCATCCTCAACGCTCTTCAATAATCCGCGAATACTCTGAAACGCCTCCTGGGGGTTTACCGTGATGTGTGCGATAACGTAGATTACTAGAGTGAATTTTAATGTAGTGACTAGATCAATCTATGGCCATACTTATTTAGGAATACTACTTCACTTATAGGTCTTCTCGGCCTAGGTTCAGGTTTTTCATCGGGATACCCAATAGCGATAACTGCTACTGGAATAGCATTGTTTGGAATATTCAGCAGAACCCTCAATTCCTCAACGTTCCTTAAAGCCTGTATCCATACTGCTCCAAGACCTAGCGCGTGTAGTGCTAGTAGAAGGTATATGGTGGCGTTTGCACAGTCAAGCATGTATGAAGTAGGTGACTCATCGACATGACATGCTACGACAACACTTACTGGTGCCTCCTTGAGTGGTCTCGCCCAGGGATGTATTTCCGCCAATCTATCCTTTAACAATGGGTCATTTACAACTATGAATCTCCATGGCTGGCTATTCCTGGCGCTCGGAGCATACCTAGCTACATCAATAGCCTTTAGAATCATTTCTAGTGGTGGTGGATCCTTTTTAAACCTCCTAATACTCCTCCTAGACTTCAAGAACTCTAGGTAATCATCCAATAGACCAGTCACCAATATAACATAATGACGACCACGTAGCTAAAAAGCGTCTTTATCGAGGATTTATAAATCTTTCGCCTACGCTAGTTTTTAAACCGCGATCTCTTGAATCAGTAGAAAATAGGTGTGCTTATGGCACGCGATAATCCAACCCCAGGGGACGTAGGGAAAACACACTCCCCCAGTTACTTTGCAGTAGCTGGGTTAACAGCACTCGCCATAGTGTTGAAGCTTAAGTTCTTCGAGATACCATACCCAGCATTCTCCGCGTTAAAGTATGATCTATCAGGGGTTCCACTAGCCATAATCGCATACTTATCCCTCAAAACATACACGGCGTCAATATCGATATTCCTAGTTGTAGGTATAGCCATGGGCCTCGACCCCATTGGAATGGCCATGAAGGTACTGGCAGAGTCTTCGACGTGTATACCACTAGTAATTATTACCCGGGGAAGGCAGTCGGAGAGGAGGTGGGAGTTTAGAGGGGTTGCCGTGTCAACTCTAGTCCGGGTTGCCTCAATGACTATACTCAATTTAATAGTTACACCACACTGGCTCCTCATTGCTAGGTGGGCTAGAAACTACAATGAGGCCTTTGCAATGACTCTAGGGCTCCTGCCACACGTGTGGATATTCAACGCCAGCTTAGGATTAATAGTTTCAACTATGGCTGTAGAGACGATAAGGGTTTTGAGGAAAGCGGGTTATCTAGTTTGAACACCGGTAATTACACTCTATCAGTTAGGGACTTATACTATAGGTATCCGGGAAGAGGCTTAGTACTCAGGGGTTTAAATCTAGTAGTGAGTAGGGGGGAACATGTAATTATAATTGGAGACACTGGCTCCGGCAAGACGACTCTTGCGAGAATAATCTCGAAGACGGCAGACTTAATTTATGGAGGAGAGGTTAATGGAGAGATCTACTTGTCTGGTAGGAGACTGAGTGATATTAAATCAAGCGAGCTACATAAATACATACACGTAATTGGGCAGAATCCATACTTACACTTCACAGCACACATTGTTAGAGAGGACCTCTACAACTATGCACTAAGAGTCACTGGCTCACGGGAACACGCTGCGAGGGCATTCAAGCGAGTTGTTGAAGCACTTGGATTACACAGTCTACTAGACAAGTACTTCTATGAGTTATCTGGTGGTGAAGCCAAGAGAGTTGCCGTATCAAAAGCCCTAATCCCAAACCCAGAGCTACTGGTCTTCGATGAGCCTCTAATGTGGCTTGATGATAGGGGAATTATGGATTTCCAAGAAGTACTCAGAGTATTGAGGTACCTGGGTAAATCAGTAATAGTTCTAGAGCATAGATTTATACCGATTGCTAGGTTGTTTGATAGAATATACCTACTAGATAATGGTAGACTCTACGATGTAACGGATAAAACACTGAGAATTACTAGACAGAGACTAGACCCAGCTGTAATAGATGGAAAAAGGGGAGTTAGAGAAATAGGTGATACTGTACTAAGGGCATTGAATATTACGCAGAAATATAATGGTAGAGTAGTGTTGAATAACGTCAACATTGAAGTGAGGCGAGGCGAATCAATACTAATATATGGATTGAATGGGTCAGGTAAAACAACACTACTTAAAATACTAGCCGGCTACCTAAAACCCAGCAGGGGAAGAGTGGAAAGGCTTGGGAGGGCTATATACATACCACAGAATATACCACTATTCTTCACTGAGGAGACCATAGGCAAAGAGATCACTGAGATCTGTAGAGCTTGGAGTAGAGGTAGTCAATGCATAGAGGAGGGATTGAGGAACTGTAGAGAACTAGGATTATCTATTGATGAATCGCCATTTACTCTCAGTCAAGGTCAAATGGTTAAATTAGCTATACTAATAGCTAGACTATCGGGTGCAGATATAATACTACTAGATGAGCCATTCTCCGGCTTGACCTATGTAGATAGAGCTAAATTAATTGACTATATTTCATCATCTAATTCAACCTTCATACTCGCCACTAGCAATTTAGACGCTATAGGGGATTCCATGTGGAGCCAATTATATGGCCTCGAAGAGGGAACTCTAAAACCCCTCAACCAAATCCCTACCGGTAGCCTCAAGTGGGCTTCAATAATATATGAGGAGATCAAGCGTGGCTTGGGCAATTAGAGACTTCTCAAATCTATTTATATACTCTAAGAAGCTAGAGGAGTACAGTACAATCTCAAGGCTCTCCTACGCCTCTATACTACTAATAGCGTCTATATTGACTAGGCTCTACTTGGATGGAGTTGCAAGTATACTGGGGTTTTCATACATTACTATATTGGCATTAATCACTATTTCGATGTTCAAGGGATTTAAAAACACAGTTAGAGGTATGATGCTACTCGTGTTCTTCACAGGTATAGCACTATTCACATANCTAGTGAGCGGNCTCCTGGGTTGGAGTAGGCAGGATCCCGTCTCCATATTATCCGGAACAATGTATGTCTACGCNNTATTCACTTCTCTCTCATGCNTCCTACAACTTGTCTCTATTAGAGAATGGGGTGGGTTAATGAATAGACTTGGCTTCAAAAACACATCGTTGATGATGAGTCTCACACTACTACAAATACCACTCATAATAATATATACTTCTGAAGCATACACGACGATTAAGCTTAAGTATGGTAGTAAGCGTCTATACAAAGTAGTTACTCCNCTAATACTACTNACATTCTACACTACCAGGGGGTTTGCAGAGGCTTATATCCTATATGGATTCCATGTGGGAAACGCGTTAACGAAGTGGAGTAGTAGAGACTTACTTCTATATCTAACATCAGTAGTAGTGTTAACNGGNANNCTCCTACTCATTCTCATAGGTTAAAGTAAATCAGACAGGGGTTCACGTGGATCACNATTCACCNGCGGCAGGGCTTCATCACTACANTTAATATATGNGCNCGGGGTTTAAAATCCATATTGGTGTAGTGTATGAGCCTNAGCCCTGAGGAGCTTGCAAGGTATGATCGTCAAATANGTGTAATTGGAGTCGATGGGCAGGTGAAGCTTAAGAATGCAAAAGTATTAGTCGTCGGTGTGGGTGGATTAGGCTCTATTACTTCACTGTACCTAGTTGCAGCAGGTGTTGGGGAGGTAGTCTTAGTTGATGATGGAGTAGTACAATTGAGTAATTTAAATAGACAAATAATCTACGATACAAGCGATATCGGTAAACCAAAAGTTGTAATAGCCATGGAGAAACTCAAGAGGCTTAATCCAATGGTTTCAATCAAGCCTATAAAGGAAAAGGCTAGTGAGGAGCTCCTTGATAAATTAGTGGGTGAAGTGGACCTAGTGATCGATGCACTAGATAACTGGGAGTCTAGGCTGGTATTAAATAAAGTCTGCGTCAAGCACAATAAGCCATTAATACACGCGGGTATACAGGGGTTTTACGGTCAATTAATGGTTGTAGTCCCACGTGTAACTCCGTGCCTCCAATGTATAGTTCCAAGAAGCCCCCTCACGCCTAGTAAAATACCTGTCTTGCCCCCCACACCCGGTGTACTCGGTAGTTTGCAGGCGAATGAGGCAATAAAGATCATTACTGGTATTGGTAAACCAGCCCTCAACAAGCTAATAGTGTATGATGGGTTAAAAATGGAGTTTACAGTTGTGAATGTATATAGGAATCCAAACTGCCCTATTTGCGGAGACTTGAAGTAAAAAAGTCACTTAATGAACTCTGATAGGTCTCTAACCCCCTTATCAATCAAATCTTTCGGAGCCATTGAGAAGTTTAATCTAAGAGTGTTTTTACCGGTTTGATCAGTGTAGAATGGCGCACCAGGTATTGTTGCAACAGCCTTCTTCTCCAATACCTCCTCCGCTAGTCTCCAGCCATCAATGTGCTCTGGTAGCCATAGGAATATAAACATTCCAGCAACTGGACGAGTGTGTTTAACCCCATGGAGATACTTGTCAATAGCTTCTAGCATTAGATCCCTCTTCTCTTTATATGCTTTAATAGCGTTCTCCTTGATTTCTTTAAATAATCCCTCTCTGAGGATCCTGTATACTATTAGCTGAGATGGTACTGGTGCACACATATCTGCAGGGCCCTTCGCTGCTTTAAATACATCTACTAGTTCCCTTGGTAATTGTAGCCAACCTACTCTAAGGCCTGTACCTAGAACTTTACTAAAGCTCCCCACGAATATTACTCTATCCTCTACATCTATTGATTTAATTGACTTAGCCTCAACTTGTTCATATACTAAGTGGTTGTATGCTCCATCCTCCACTATTAATAAATCATATTGACTAGCTAATTCATAGAGGTGCTTCCTTCTATCCAAGCTCATCGTAATACCCGTTGGGTTTTGACCCGTTGGAATAGTGTATATTAACTTTGGAAACTTACCATCAGCCTTCAACTCCCTTAATTTAGACTCTAGTGAATGAGTATCCATCCCATTCTCATCCATTGGTATGCCAATTAATCTCACACCATATGGTTTCCAAACGAGCAGTGTATTTACATATGATGGATTCTCAACAATCACTATATCGCCAGGATCTATCATCAACTTACCAATTAAGTCAAGTGCTTGAGAACCACCAACGGTCACTATAATATCGCTTGGAGATGCTTCGACGCCCTCATATATACCCATGAACCTAGCTATCTCCTCACGTAGCTCTGGTATACCCTCCGTTGGCGAGTATACAACAGATTTCCGCTCCTCCTCGAAAACCCTTTTCGCTAAATTAGCGTAGAGAGCTCTTGGTATTACATCAGGATCCGGGTCACCCGCGGCGAAGCTTATAACCCTCGTCACTTTTGATTTCTCAGCGATCTTCGAAACCATAACTCTTATAGGACTAGGCTCTACGAGGTTTACCCTACTCGACGTAAACTTGTAATAGTCCGGTTTAGGCATGGCCACTCACCAAGCAAATATATCTCATCGAAGTATAAAAATACCAATCACAAACAAGAAGCCCTATAGTAATATCCTCAACTACTCTCGATTTAACAAAGAAACTCTACTTCTCTGGTGGATAAAATACCCCATGGAACGTAGTGAATTTATTCCACGCTATGTGTGCTAAAAATCCTGCTTCTAGAATAGGCTCATTGTCTTTAAATGCGCTCTCCCTATAGTGTGTAGCCAAAACTTCGCCTATGAATAACGCGTGATCCCCGTAAACATGCTCCCCTACAACTCTACATTCTAGGTTTGCTAAAGCATTTTCAATTATGGGAGTACCCACTTTCCTAGCTCTAGTGAATTTAAACTCTGTTCTCGACAACTTTCCAGGTCCATGCTCGCTTCCAGCAATCCATACATCTCTAAGCATATTCACACTTGGAACACTCACAACAAACTCTCCATATTTCTTGATCAATTTATACGTGTAGCGCGTTGGAGCAATTGCGGTTGCGACGAGAAATGGATTAGCAGAGACTATGGTCAACCAATCCGCAGTCATTACATTGACTTCTTCTCCAACTCTACCTGAGACAATTAAATAAGTCCTAAGTGGGTATAGAAGCCTATACAATACAAACCCCATGTATATTATAAAACACTATAAAATAAAAGAACTATAGCATAAGCAAAGCTATGATCCCGAGAATACATGTCCACCCCAAAGTCCTTTTCCTTCGAGATCAGGAAAGCCGACACTTTTTTACTCTACTTTCCTCGAAAAACCACTATTTAGAATAAACATGCATCACATAGAGTTAACTTATTCCATAGGGGCTGTAGTTTTAGCGATCCATATGAATAATGGAGCTAGGGCTAGGAGACTCCGCCAAGCCACGCTATTACTAGTAGTTTTATTCTTCTAGCTGTTCTCGCACATGAGTCTGCAGTGTTCTCGAGTATTGAGTTTAAGTCATGTATTAATAAGTGAAGTGCGTATGGTTTTATCTTCTCACTGAAGGATAGTAGCATTGCTCTATTGT
>JGI20130J15133_1003936_pt1 | contig 9992 bp, 10 predicted proteins | sample WasSprMetagenome_FD_15133 | JGI IMG/M metagenome (IMG submission 15133) | reverse complement strand
GGGAAAAAGGGGATTAAGCTGGAGGCAGTTCTGCATAGATCGTTTTGACGTCTATACCGCGTTTCTCATTATATGCTAGGTATGCTATGTACACAGCAGAGCCCGCTCCGAGGAATATGCTTATCACGAGCATTCCGATGATTTGGACTTGAGTTGCCGATATCAGGAAGAAGAGGAAGTTGGCGGCCCACCCCCATATCCCTATTATAGTGAGAACAGGCACCCCCGCTATGCTCCAAGCGATAGGAGACCTCTCATAGAGATCTCTCCTCGTATAAGGTAGAAGGGCTCCAGCAAAACAACCAAGCATTCCAGTAAACATGGCTAAGTTAGAGGAGACTCCAGCCACAGCCCAATCGCTTCCAAAGTATGGCAGTATGAGGAATAGAAGTCCAAATATCAGTGTTAAGGTGATCGCCCAGTATGGGGAGTGGAACCTCGAATCCACAGCAGCGAACATCTCCGGGAAGAACCTGTCAAATGCCCACGCGAAGACTATCCTAGTGGCCACTAAGAAGAAGGCGGGGAGATCCTTCAGAAGCACTATCCCGACGAAGACCCCGTTAATCACCTGCAACCACTCAAGCCCCCTGGGAACGAGGGGTATCGTGAAGGAGGTCACAGCACCCGGAGGGAGCAGATAGGAGGTATCAGGAACTCCTATAAGAGCTGCGACATCCTTGGCCCCGAGACTCTTCAGCACGTAGTTGTAAAGTACGGTGAAGTAGACCCTATCCGCTGGGATGTTATGCTTAGCTAGGTAGTCCATGGCTCCAGGTACCTTCGCGAGCACATCCTGAGGAACTACGTAGGCTGAGTAGGCGAGTAACGGCAGTCCAACGTAATAAATCATTATTATCAGTGTCCCTAGCGTCTGAGCAATGAAGAGTGATTTCACCGGGGTTTTCAGCTCTCCTCCCACGTAAACTGCTGCTGTTATTCCCAGATATGCGAATACAGCTCCGGTTGTAGTATTCATCGTATCCGCTATACTGAATGGGGCCAGAGGGAGATCTCCCTTTGCCATTCCTATCTCGAATGCCTTGCTAACTATCTTCTCATAGGCACCAGCGCCATAAAGACTGTCCCATCCCCTAACAGCTCCCATCGGAGCTAGCCCCCATATCCCCAAGATCACCAAGTTGGTCAGGCATCCTAAAATAGCTATTACACCGAGTACGTTTATTACCCAGCCATAAACCCTCATACCTAGGTATGCTATAACCCCGAATATGAGGGCGAATGTGAATGCGAGGACCAAGTGACCCTGCGTCGTCGCCATCCATTTGGCCATTCCCAGGAGGGAGGCGTCATGAAGGGCTATGCCAGCAGCAGTGATAGAGCCTGCGAAGAAATCGACCGACATCCATGACAGGAGTCCGTAGCTCACTGCCTCCTTCACCCAGAAAGCCCAGGAGGCGATAAAGCCCATGGCCGGGCTCATACCTCTCGAGATGAATATGTAGTCCCCTCCGGTCCTCGGCATCATAGCTCCCATCAATGTGTAGATCAGGGCAGTCGGTAGAGCTAGGAGGACCCCTGTTAACAAGAATGCCAATGGAATATCAGCTCCAGGGGCAGTGTATATACCAATCACGGCCATCTTATGTACTCCTCCTCCTACCACGTGTGAGAACACTATCATGAATGCCGTGAAAGGTCCAACGGTTCTGACAAGACCTGAGGCCCTCCTAACGAATAATGTGGGCACCTCCGATCCCATGCGCATCACCATCCATCGAATTCACAGTCCCTCCCTGAGGGGGGACACCCATACCGGGGGGACATTAATTTAATCTTTTCCCACCACGGGGAGGGGAGTACAGCAGGAGAGCTCCCAAAAACAGTTAAAGATTTTTAAAAAATAAAAGGTCAATTAAACTATTTTATAGGAATTATAATTTGCTTATCACTGGATAGAAAGCTTAATTATATTCAAAATACGATCCCTCATTCATCAATACTACTTACCGATCAGCCTCGCGACGATCAGGGAGCTGAATAACCACCAGGGGTCGTTGTAATCCTCGAGCCTCATGAGATCGACGGGCCCTTCGATCACTTCCTCGACTCGCCATCCAGCTCTCTCCAAAGCTGATATATATTCCGTTAGGGATGGCATAGAGTACTCCCTCTCCATCCTCGCTATTAATTTGAAATCTTTACCCTCCCGCTGGTAAAATTCCTTGATCGTGATGATCTTGGATTCACGGGGTACGTACTTCCAGCTGTGGAGGGAGAGCGTATCCCCTACTATCCCGAACCAGCTCTGCGAGGACGGCGTCAGGTACAGATGCGTTAGGAAGCGTTCCTTGACGAATTCCCTCAGTAATAATATAGCACCCTCCTTCATACGGTAAGATATATTACTGAATATGACACTCATTTCCTCTATCGATCCCCAAGCGGAAGCTAGGATGCAGAGAGCGGCATCGAACTTCTTAGCCGGTATTACGTCGAGGTCCCTGTAGTCGCCGACTATATAGCTGACATTCTTCGAAACTCCCAGCTCTTCCGCAAGCTTCCTGGCCTCCCTGATGCATAACTCACAGGTATCTATTCCAGTGACAGAATAACCCATGGCAGCTAATCTGTTCGAGATCCTACCAATCCCACATCCCAGATCCAAGATCTCCTTACCCGGGCTGAGTCTGCGTAATATGCCCTCTATAACTCCGATATCTCTCTCCCCAGTCCCATAATTGCCGAGCAATAACTTGCACCAGAGCTCCTCATCGTAACCGTAGATCTTCCTTCCGCCCTCCGTCCCACTAACCTCGGACATAATTGAAGCACCTCACCGTGCTGCTGTCGACGGGTACTAGAGGGGGTCTCTCCTCAGTGCACTTCTCAACTCTGTAGGGGCAACGTGGGTTAAATTTACACCCACTGGGCGGAGAAGCCATACTAGGGGCTTCGCCCTCGATCGGCTTGAGCCCTCCTGAAGGTAAGGACTTGAGGATCGCGGAAGAGTAAGGGTGCTTAGGGGATTTGAAGAAAGACACTGTATCAGCTATTTCCACTACATCCCCACAGTAGATGACACAGATCCTATCAGATATCTCTCTCAGGAAGTTGAGGTCGTGAGAGACGACCATCATAGAAGCAGTTCTCAGCCTTGCGAGTTTAATTAGCTCGATCAATAAGCGTTTCTTCCTTCCATCGAGGCCCTTCGTGGGTTCATCTAGGAAGATCGCTTCTGAGGGACCTGAGACACCCATAGCGACGAGGACACGCTGCAACATGCCTCCACTCAATTGATGCCTATAGCTCCTAGCGACGTCCTCGGGGCGATCCACTCCCATATCCCTCAAGAGTCGCTTCGCCTCGAGGAGGCCCTCCTCCTTCCTCATACCGTAGTGCTCCATGGGGCGTTCCGATATTTGAAGCCAACACTTCAGAAAGGGGTTGAGTGAACCGAATCCCTGCGGTATGAGTGCGAAATTCTTGCCTATGATATCTCTAGCTCTCCGTTGATCTATAGAGAGCAAATTCGTACCTCGATACAATATTTCTCCACTCACACGGGCATTTTCAGGTAAAATTCGGAATATCGAGTGGAGCAGAACGGTCTTACCACTACCTGACTCACCAAGTATACCTAAAACTTCACCCCTGCGTAATTCTATGTCGACTCCGTGCAAAGCAGTGATCCGCATCCCGCTCATCTCGAAGGCGACCTTGAGGTCCTTAATCTCGATGACGTTCAACTGCCCAACACCTCACAGTCCTCTTCCCCAGCCCAAATTCGGGGGGAGGTGATTTGCGGCAAATGTCAATCGATATATTGCATTGACTGTAGAAGGGACATGGAGCTTCATTCACTACTGCTTCAGGAGGAGCCGGATCTGAATCTAAGAGGGATCTTGTATAGGGGTGCATCGGGGAGGAGAAGACCTCCGAAGTGCCTCCGGACTCCACTATCATCCCACTGAACATGACGTATACCCTGTCCGATACCGCCTCAGCCAACTCCAGATCGTGCGTGATGAAGAGCACAGCTAAACCCCTCTCCTTCTGCACCTCAATGAGCTGATCGACTATCTTAGCTTGCGTCGAGGGGTCCAGCATGGATGTCGGTTCATCTGCGATCAGTAACTCGGGATCGAGTACCATCGCCCTAGCCAATACAGCTCTCTGAAGCTCTCCCCCACTCAAGTCCCTGGGTTTGCGTCTAAGATGATCCAGACTCAGGCCGAAGCGCGATGAGGTAGAGAGGACTATCTTGAACTCCTCCTTCCGCGAATTAACGATCCTGTGTATCCTGAGGGGTTCAGCTATGCTATCGTAGAGGTACCACATGGGATCCAGAGCTAGGTCGGGGCACTGGGGGATGTACTGCACTTTCCTCCTGAAATTGAGTAATTCCTGCTTACTCATTCTACTGATGGGCTTCTTCATGAAAAAGACCTCCCCAGAAGTCGGTTCGAGTAAACCAGCTAATATCTTCGCTAATGTGGTCTTACCGCTGCCCGACTCACCGACGAGAGCTACTATCTCCCCGCTCCCTATGGATATGGAGGCACCCCTCACGGCTAGAAAGCTCCTCTTAAAGGAGCGGAACCTCTTCTCTATATCTCTACCCTCCAATAGGATCTCTGAAAGCATCTGAGATCCAATCTCAGATTCCTCAAGTTCTCCGCTCGTCATAGGAGACCCTCCACGGACTTCGTACTCAACTTATACCTCTGTTCCAACCCCATCCCCAATAGAATGAAGCCCAGCGATGTTACCGTGATACATAGGCCCGGGGGGACGAACGTCCACCAGGCCCCGCGTAAGAGGGATCCTCTCGTCATTGCGAAATGGAGCATCATACCCCAACTGGGGCTCCTCGGGTCTCCTAAACCGATGAAGCTCAATCCTGACTCAAGCAGTATCGCACCAGGGACCGAGAGCACGAACCTAGCGAGGATTATGCCCCAGACGTTCGGAAGAACGTGCCTCAAGATTATGTAGAGCTTCCCGGCGCCTAAGCAAATTAACCCCTCTATGAAGGGAGACTCCCGGATCTGACGTGCGCGTGCTCTCACTAATCTAGCTGTGGCAGGCCACCAGAGAAGCCCTATAACTATGATCACATTGAGTAAGGAGGGCCCTAGGTAAGCAGCTAGAACTATCATTAGGGGTAAGGCGGGCAAGATCATGAATAGATCGATGAGTGAACTCAGTAAATCATCCAAGGCCCCGCCCATGAATCCCGAGAACACTCCAATTAGACCTCCTATGAGCGTGGAGAATACCGAGCCTAGGATACCTATCGATAGCGAGACTCTGCTCCCCCGGAGTAGAGACCTCAGGACATCGTCCCCTAAATCGTCAGTGCCGAGCAAGTTCTCGGGGGAAGGGGGAGAATAAGCTGCACTAGATCTCCCGAAGTACTCCTCCGGTAAGAGGGATAGGACGGTCATTATAGAGATAGCGAGTATCAGGGAGATCCCCAGGGCTTCGGCTCTATTCAGCTTCCCCATCATCTCGCCCTCGGGTCGAGTGCATAAGAGAGGATATCCGCTAGAGCGTTCGCGAAGATCACTATGAGGGCAGTGATCGTGAACGTGGCTTGGAGAAGCGGATAATCTCTCTCAGTCACGGCTTGCCACATAGTATAACCCATACCGGGCCAGCTGAAAACAATCTCCACTAGAAGCGCACCGGAGAAAGCGAAACCCACCTCCATAGCAGCGAGCGAGACCAGCGGTGGAAGGGATGGTCTGATGAGATAGCGAGAGCTGAATTTGAACCAATTAAGACCTTTAGATAGCCCAGTAGTGATGAAAGGCTCCCCCGAGATCTCAACAGTCAAGCCCCTCACGATAATCGTCACGTACGACAAATTGTACATCGTCAAGACGAGAGCGGGGAGGGCTAGGTGAGAGATGAACTCCGACAATGGCGCTCCAGCGGGAGGTGCTCCTCCGATGGGCGTCCATTTAGCCCATAGGGAGAAGATCAGGAGTAACAGCATCCCCGACCAGTACGTGGGTACGGAGCGGACGATCATACAGAGGGCTGTGATAATTCTCTTCAAGCTGCCCGGCTTCCAACNCAAGTTCGTACCGAGGATAGTCCCTATCACCAAGGATAGGATCATCGGAGGGACTGTCATTATCAGAGTGAGCGGTAACCTCTCCNGGATTATATCGGCGATAGGACGACCGTAACTGAAGGAATATCCGAGATCTCCACTGATTAAGTTCCTGAGGTAGATCCAGAACTGATCTATAATCGGTAGATCTAGCCCATACTTCGACCTCAGTGAGTTGATGAGGTCGGGATTACTCAAAGCGATAGCGTAAACTTCCTCACCGAATACGAAGATGAGGGGGTCACCGGGCATCGCCCTTGGGATCAAAAAATTTATCACAACTACTGTGAAAGATAAAAGANGATATCTTAAAGCCTTCCTTATGATCCAAAAAATGAAAGAGGTCCTCAAGGGGATCACCTTGAGGGGTCANGTCTTCACTACCACCGAGAACCACGTGTCCTTCCCGANGATGCCGTACATCGGATTGTAAACGAATCCATCGACCATGTCGGACCTGTAGGGCTGAATTATCTTACCCCAGTAAAGGGGTATAGCGTACATATTATCAGCATAGAGATCCTGCAGAGTTTCGTATAACTCTCGGATACGCGTTTGATCGGAGGTTCGCAAGATCTCATCGACTAACGCATGATATCTCTGGTCTCCGACATTGGCCCACCCCATGCTCCTACTGTCGAAGTAAAGCGTGCCCGCTCCAGCGTNCGTGATCATACCCCAGAAAGTAGTCCTAGATATCNNTGTATCGAAGTCCTTCGTGTGCTCAACNATTGTCNTGAAGGTACTGAGATCGACGGGGACTATCTGAGTTCTTATATTCACGGCCTCGAGATCCCTCTTAATTAACTCGGCCAGTCTGGCCGAGAGGGCTATGTCCGATCTCACGAGTATCTTCATCGTGAACGCACTACCGTTCGGATAGTCTCTCCAACCATCGGAATCCCTATCAATGAAACCCAGAGAGTCAAGCATCGACTTTGCGAGGGAAATGTTCTTAGCGAGGGAAGGTTTCTTGACGTAGTAATACCAGCAGTCCGGTATCCAGCCTGCCGTCGGTACTTTTGCGTATCCTGATGCTATGAAGGTCACGTAGCTTCCGTAATCTAATGCGTACGCTATCGCCCTCCTGAAAGCGCTCATGTTATACGGGTACCGCTTACAATTGAACCAAAGGCTGTTATCAACACCGAAATTCGGTTGTATAATGAATGAAATACCCTTCTCCTCGAGTAGCGAGGGTACATATGCCGGATCCACTCCTGATGCGTAAGCGTAAGTCACCGCAATATCGCCCTTCTTAAGCGCCATCAACATCGCATCGGTGCTTCCGTAGAACTTGAGGATCACCTTATCCACATTGGGAGGACCCCTCCAGTAATCTCTATTTGCTACGAAGAGCATAGTCCCCGAGGCGGGATCGAATCCCCCGTACTTGAACGGGCCGCATCCTATATGCCTATCCTCGCCGGAGTAAGTCATCGGATCATCGACCTTGGACCAGACGTGCTTAGGTATCAGCCTAGTGGCAGCGAGACCTACTGGGAAAGAGACCCACTCCCTATCGAGCTTCACGAGAACGGTCCTACTGTCTTTAAGCTCTACTGATTTCACAAATTGGAAGTGTATCGCGTAACTAGGGCTCTTTTCCTTCAAATAAGTTATCGTGAACGCTAAATCTTCAGCGGTCACGGGCTTCCCATCGTGCCAAGTCGCGTTCCTTATCAGCTTGAGCTCCCACTCCTTCAAATCCTTCGTGGACCAGTTGACTAAGTACGGCACGATGTCCCCGCCTTGGTCCACTACCACTAGAGGGTCGTGAGTGAATATAGCTGCGAAGATTCCCATGTAGTAATCCTTGATGAGGTTATCAGTCTTCACGATATTCGTGGTCCCAATCGTTAAAACTCTTTCCTTCACTGGAGCTGCCTCCGTACTAGTTGGTGTAGTAGCCTCAGGAGGTCTCAACGAGAGGAAGGCAGCTACAGCTATCCCAAGGATCACGAAGATCGCTATCAAAGCTACCCTAAGCGCCGATGACCCCCCACTCACAGTATCACCTCTCCACACTCACAGTAATACCTCTCTGCTCGTACGGAGCAGGTAATAATTTAAACTTTTCTACTCTGCGCGCGACATAGATGAAGTGAGGATCCTGAGGAAAAGAGCTTAGCATTTCAGAGAAGAGCTAGAGAGCTTTAACTCTGAAGACTATGATCTAGCAGCTTTTTTTATCGGAGCAGGCTGTTCAACTTTATCTCAAGTCGATTTTGCTCGAGGAGTTGGGGGATCATCCCAGAACCCACTCGATATCATACCTCCTCTCACTCATAATTCAAGATTCAGAAATACAAGGATATGGGGAAATTTTTTGAAGAGAGAAAGAAAATCTTCAGGCTGATGGAAGACTCCTATATCTCATCAAGATACCTTATGAGAGAATTTACGCGGGAGGAGGCAGAGGAACTCCTGAATGTGGCAGAGGAGGTGTTAAAATGGAGGAATACATCGACATCATGATAGAGAGGGCGAGGATGGTGAGGGAGTGGGAGGTATATGTGGAGAGGATAGCTAAAGCTGCTAAGGAGTTGATGCCTGCTGAGATATACGTCTTCGGGAGCGTCGTGAAAGGGGAAGCGACAGGGGGCAGCGATGTAGATATCCTCATAAAATCGAGTAATCTCCCCAAGAGCAATCTTGAGAGGGCAGGGATAAAGGTTAGGATAGAGGAAATGGTCGGACTTCCTACATACCATCCATTTGAGATACATTTAGCAGATGATGAGATGGAATGGTACTCTAGGATAAAGGAGCTCAAACGCATCCACTCCTAAGAGGGGGCAGTAGAGCATTGCACAGACGGTTAACGTTTTTCTCTAATCTCCCTTATTGTCTTGTTTATAAATCCCCTTGGAACAGCATGTTTTCCTTCTTTTAATTCANTAAGAAGATTTTTTGCCGCATTTCTCCTCTTCTTTAGCTCTATCCTTTTCTTTATAGCCTTTCTAATGTGCTCAGAGCTTATTCCGATAAAGCTCATCCTCATCCACCTGTAGCTGTTATGCAAATAATCAAAGAACTGTATTAAACATTGCTTAGGTAATCTTGTGGGCACTGCTTTATTTCCACCAAAAGTTTATAGTAAGATATAGCAGAATCTATAATACAGACCAGCTTACCTCGCCCAGTATGGCTGTCCTATTCGCTGTTGTCTTCCCTGATGGCATTTTCTCTGTCTTCTTTTATCCAAGAAGAGGGATGGTTGAATCGGTAAAGCATACAGCAAAAATGAACTGCAATATGTTTATAAGATTGCTCTTCTGAGGGGCTTATGTGTCGGTTGTTCACGCGTGTGCACAGTTAGATACTTGTACCAAAACGCTTTAATTGCGCCNTGTTCTTACATATAGTGTGCACATATCGTGCACGGGAGGTGAAAAGCATGAATATGTGGAAAAAGGTGTTGCCNATCCTTGCTCTTGCTGTGTTCTTAGTTCCAGCATCAGNTGTGNTTCACGCCCAAAGTACAGCAACGCCCTCAGCAACTATCAACCTCAACACTGATGTTAACGAGCAATATCCCAATTATGCCGGTTCNATAAAGGTTTCAGAAAACATCGCAGATCAGCAGCTTGCGGCCCTAGCGAAGATCAGTCCAGACGAGGCAAAAGCCTCAGCTCTCAAAAACGCTATGGTTGCCGGAGGTACAGTTATCAAAGTTTCACTGGATAATGAAAACGGAAACCTAGTATATTCAGTGGAGATCGTCAAAGGCACAACCAGCTATGATGTGAAGGTAGATGCAGGAACTGGAAGCATATTGTTCATCGACCAAGGCATCGAGGACAAAGTCGGTACCGTAGAAAATCCAGAAGAAGTCGGTACCGTAGAAAATCCAGAAGACTAGAGACGACGAGAACCTAAAAGTATTAATTCTCCCTCCTTTTTT
>JGI20130J15133_1003932_pt1 | contig 9995 bp, 6 predicted proteins | sample WasSprMetagenome_FD_15133 | JGI IMG/M metagenome (IMG submission 15133) | reverse complement strand
TCTCAAAGGTTGTCTTAAGTTGTTAATTTCTTCGTTACTTCTTTAAGAAGTCTTCTTATCATAAACGAATTTAAGATTTTTTCAAGTTATCTCTCATAAAACATGTTAGTTTAGCATATGCGATTACGTGTCGCCTTATATAATTGTTTGCGCAGATGGATTGAGACTTTATTAGCTTCTTTGGAAGGAGGAGCGTATGGGAATGGTTGACGAGTGGTGGTGAGGCATTGGCTTATTTAACTTTAAGAAAAAAAGGAAAGGAGAGCAATATACCTAAAAGTCGTGAATCTTTAAAGGAGAATTGAAAGTATTGTTTTGGTTGCTCCTTTCAGATTCTTTGCCTAAGTAATGGTAAAAGTGCCCTAAAAGTTATGTTTTAATTGGGAATGTTGCTGTATAAAGTCAATATAAAAAAGTAAACTTTAAATATAATCTAAGATACTAAAAAACATAATATGAATGACGAATTCTCGCACAAAATACTTCTCTTCTTAAGGAGAAGGAAAACCGCAAGGTTCAAGGACCTTAAGTCAGTAGTCAGGAATCCTAGGACACTTGCGATAAAGCTGAAGAAGCTTAAGGATCTGGAGCTTATAGAAACTAAAAATGGAGTCTACGAGCTTACCCCTAAAGGCCTTGAGGTAAGCAAGATTCTTGAAGATTTACATAGAATCCTTTATTCCTCCAAACCAGACCTCATGAACGTAGAAAGAATACCTCATCATTACTATGCTCCTGTAATAAGAAAGTACTGCGAACTAGTTAGGGATGTGTTAGGGGAAAGGCTACTGAGCATAATGCTTTTTGGATCTGTTGCAAGAGGAGACTGGGACAGGAATAGTGATATAGATATTCTTATAGTAGCTGAGGGCTGGGAGGATAAGCCTGCTTGGGTTAGGATTAAAGAACTTAGGAGGGCTAAAGAAGCCTTGGAGGAAAGTCTAGAGTACTCGGAGGCTTTAAGAGCTGGTTACTATCCCATTGTTCAAAACTATACACTAAGCGTTGAGGAGGCTAAAGGGTTTAACAGGGTATACTTAGATGCAGTAGTCGACGGCATAATTCTTTATGATAAGGATGGCTTTCTAACAGGTGTGCTTCAATCTTTAAGGAAAAGACTTGAGGAGATGGGTTCCGTAAGAGTTACGCTTCCAGACAAAAGGTTCTACTGGGTTCTGAAGAATGTGAAGGCAGGAGAGGTTATAACACTTGAGTAGCACTACTAACATAGACCTTGCTGCGTCAGCCATAAGGAGAAGCGCACGATGGCTAAAGAGCGCCTCAAGAGCTATGGAGGATAAGAGGTGGGACGACGTTGTATACTCTTCGCAGATGGCTGTTGAACATGCATCTAAAGCAGTCTTGATAGCGCTTGGAATAGAGTATCCTAAAGGGCACGATGTTAGCGCTGTCTTCAAGCAGGTCTCAAGGATAGAGAACGTTCCAGGATGGTTCTCGTCCATTGTTCCCGAACTTGCTAACAATATTTCTGAGCTGGCTGAGTTAAGAGGATTGGCTGGCTACGGTTATGAGAAGGGTCTAGATGCGGATTACTTTAAGGACTACGCGCCAAAAGCATACGAAATGGCAAGGAAACACTACGAGGCCTGCGCCAAATTCCTTTCCGAGCTTTATGGTGTGGATGCGAAAAATGATTAAGCGATTCTACTGCTTAAGATTCTAAATGCTTTAGGAATTGATTTAATTTTTCATTTCCTAGTCAGCTACGCGCTAATCTTNTGGTAAGCAACTTTATTCCGATTGNAAGAGCAACTACTGTAACTACTTAAAAGCAAAGCTATTATTTGACGTANCCTTTCGATCTTCTTGTTCATAAANCTTTTTAAGTTTTTCTATATGCTTATGGAACTCAAAAAGAGACTCTTCAGGTATATATAAATCTAATTCATACTTTTTCAATGAGGCGATAAGCTTTTGAACGTTATCCTGATATAACAATTCTAAACAGAAGACTATGTCCAACCACTAAAGAAGGTCTTTCTTTTTGTATTCTTCTTCGATTTCTTTCCATGCTTCATCTCTCGTTTCCTCAAATTCTTTTGTCGCTTTCTCTAAGTCTATGCTTACTCCTCCCTCAAGATACTTTAGGGCAAGCTTCTTGGCCATTTTGCGAGCTAGCTCCTCTGCTACTCAACGAGCAACGTCGTCTTCAGTCACATCTTCTGGTACTTTGACGTTGACGACCTTAGCCAACTTTCACCGAAGTTTATTGCTTTGTTCATACTTAATAACTTTTTATTTTGGAAGCTATCTGTTAGCTTAGGGGTTTCATAAGCTAAAGTTACTTTTTCCTATGTTTAGAATAACTTTAGTCCTATTCGACCATTATTATTTAGACAAATGGTCAGTAACTGAAGGCTTTATATCAGACGGAAAAAGAATTCATGGGTACTTCTTTAGTTGCTTTTTGATGAAAATATAGCATATAAAAATGGATTAATTATACTATTGAGGATTGTTTTAATAGCTTTGCCAGAACACGCGTTTCTTTCAGCATTATGCGAATCCACAGCTTACTTACGCTTTTTTCTTGCTCCAACTACGAATAATACTCTGTTTAAAAGTCCGTACTTCAAATCTATGTATATTCTCAAATTGAGCACCATAACAGATAATAGTTTAAAAATACGCATCAAAAAGAAAAGGTTCGATTAAACATTACTAACGGAATTTTTTTTTATACTAAAGTTCAAAGTAACTGCGCTATCGAACTTTGGATTTCGGCACTGGTTAAGTTTTCTATTTTGATGTGCTTGGCGTTTGCAGCTTCGACGATGTCGTTTATGTAGTTTGGAGTGTAGGGATCTTCAGAAACATCTATAACGGCTAAGTAGATGTTATTTCCTTTTATTTTTCTGCTTATGTCTATTATTTCTTCTCGGATTTTTCCGCCCAAGGAAATGTTTGCTTTACCATCTGTAATTAGGACGATGATTGGTTTAACAGTTTTGGAACATTTTTCTTCTTCCGATTTAACCAAGTTTAGGGCTGTAAGCAAAGCGTGAGGTAGGGGAGTCTTTCCTCCCGTTGGAAGTTCTGTCAAGGCTTTTTCTGCCAGATCTATGTTATTTGTAGGTGGAAGCAATACCTCGGAAGAATCCCCTCGGAACGCTATGAATGCGACTTTGTCTCTGCGTCTATAAGCATCGGAAAGTAGTCCAAAAACAGCTCCTTTTGCAGCTTCCATCCTCTTTTGGGCCGCCATCGAACCGCTTGCGTCAACAACTAAAGTTATAAGTGATGAGGTCTTAGCTTTTCTGACTTTTTCTCGAATATCTTCGTCGACAATTTTTAATGGTAGCGTCTCATGCGAGCCTACCAAGCGTAAGGCTGTAGCTCTTATTGTTGCGTCAATGGCGATATCACGTGGTTTGCCTTTTGGTATTGTGCTGTAGACGTAATATCCCCTGTTGATACCGATTGATTTAGCTGTTCTTCCACTTTTTCCTACGCGAAGGTTCTGGTCTTCTTTTGTTTCTAGGTTTACTGAAAATGGAGGGCCAACGCTAAAAATTTTTTCTTTTAATTGTGAACTTCCGCCTTCCTTATCATCGTTATGTTCCTTTTTCTCGTTGGTATCATAACTGTTTTTTGAAATTATTTCTTCAAGTTTTTCGCGTGAAATATAAGGTTGTTCGAAGGGTTTTTTCCTCATGCGGTGTGGTAGGGCTAGCTCCATAGCCTCTAAAACATCATCTTTATTTACATTAACTCTATCCGAAAGTGCAGCGATGGTTTTAGCTGTTCGTGTTACTACTATTGGAGCTCTGTTGCTTACCGAAAGTTTTGAACACACTTTTGCTATTTCGTGAAGCAACTCGTCAGATATCTGAACTTTAGGAAGAAGTTCGTGTGCTCTTTCAATTTTAAGCTTCAATTCTTTCTGCTTTTCCTTATATTTCGTCATAAAGCCTAGGGGGTCTTCTTCAAAATCTTCAACTCTTTTCACGATCTCGATCTGCAATGCTGGATCTGTTATAGGCTCAACTTCTACTTGAAGTCCAAACCTATCTAATAGTTGTGGTCTAAGCTCACCTTCTTCTGGGTTCATAGTGCCTATGAGGATGAAGCGGCTTGGATGAGCAACCGAAATGTTCTCCCTTTCAACGATGTTTACGCCGCTCGCAGCTACGTCAAGCAATACATCAGCAACGTAATCGTCAAGCAAATTAATCTCGTCCACGTAGAGTATGCCACGGTTTGCCTCGGCAAGCAATCCTGGATCAAGGGCTTTTAAGCCCTCCTTTAAAGCCTTCTCAATGTTAAGTGTTCCCACAACCCTGTCGACCGTTGCGTTAAGCGGAAGGTTTACTATTCTAACTTTACGTTTAATCCACAGAAGCTGCTCTCCTTTAGTATATTTGTTATAGCATGAGTCGCACATTTCCCTTGGATCGTCAGGGTTGCAGTTGAATGGGCAGTTCACCACAACTTTTATTTCAGGGAGAAGTTCTGCTAATGCCCTAACCGCCGTAGATTTTCCTGTGCCCTTCTGTCCTCTTATCAGTACTCCGCCTATACGGGGGTTTACGGCGTTTAAAAGGAGGGCTTTCTTCATTTTTTCTTGACCGACAATAGCGCTGAACGGAAACACAAACCCTATACGATGAGACACGTTATTACTCACCAATTTCTTCTTCGAGTATTTCTTCGGTCTTTAAATATTCCTCTTCAAGCTTTTCAATAATTTCTTTGTCTGCCTTCCAGTACCCTCGTCTTGAAGCTTCAAGAAGCCTTTTAATTACTTTGCGGAATGCCCAAATGTTAATATTCTTCATTTTTTCCGCTCTTTCAGTGTTAAACACAATGTTTTCAGCAACACTTCTCCACATCCACTCTTCAACTCCTCCAAGTGTAGCTGACAATCCGATCATATACTCGACTCTGTCGGCGATTTTCGCTATGCCATTGTAACCATGCTCAATCATAGAGTCCAGCCACTTCGGATTAACAGTTCTCGTTACAATGCCTCTCTTAACAACTTCTCTTGCATCCTCTACCTTAACAACTTCTCTTGTTGTATCCGCCACCAAAACCATTGGACGCTGCCCACTTCTACTTTCAACAGCCTTTGTAAGTCCTCCGAGAAACTCGTAATAGTGATCTAAGTCAGTAATCTCATAGTCTACGGTATCCCTTATCTGAGCAACTAATTCAATATTAGAAATTAAGGATTTCATGAACTCTTTGGAATCCACACATCTTGCTTTTTCCCCATAGGCAAACTTCATACTTTCCAAGTATGCGTTCGCAAGCTCCGCTTCGCTCTTCCATTGCGAGGACTCTATAAGTGATGTGAGGCTTGTAGCGTACCGGCCTTCCGGTGGTCCAAAAATTCTAAACTTCGCATTTTCTCCATGTTCGCTGAACATTTCTTTAACATTGGCCTTCACAAAGTTCATATCCTCAGGCTCGTCTAGCTCTGCCACAGTCCTGAAAGCCTTGTCTAAAAGTTCCACAAGATTATAAAATGTGTCGCGGAAAATACCGCATATTGTAACAACAACATCTATCCTCGGTCTTTTAAGCTCCGAAAGTGGGATAACTTCGAGCTCTCTTACGTAGATGCTTTTCCAAACTGGTTTTACACCTAAGAGATAGAAAATTGCGGCTATAGTTTCGCCTCCAGTCTTCATAGTCTCAAACGCCCACAATACCACGCTGACTGTTTTAGGATACCTTCCATACTTATTGTAGAAGGTTGCTACATATTCCTCAGCTATTCTTTTACCTCGCTCCGCTGCTGTCTCAGTTGGCAGGTTTGTAGGATCAAGCTGGTATGTATTCCTCCCAGTCGGATAAACCTCAGGAGTTCTTACAAAATCCCCTCCTGGCCCAGGCTTAATGAATTTTCCATCGAGCGCTTTAAGAATTGCCCCGATCTCATCTGATAACATCATTTTTTCATAAACATTCTTAAGAAAGGCCAGCGCCTTTAGAGTCTTGTTTTCAGAAACATTAAGCTGAGGTATAGTACCCTTAACAATGTAGTCTCTTATGATTTCTTTTACGGCTTCCTCAGTTTTGTTCAGTAGTTCAGCGTACGTTCTCCCGCTTGGATCCCTTAAGTGTGGTTTTTCCAGTACCTCATCATAGTTAAGGCCTTCAGATTCAATGATGAGTCGATGAAGGCTGGGTATTTCACCCCTATCATAGCGGGCTAGGAAAGTTAGATATTGAACGGAGTCCTCTAGTGATAGTTTGTCTCCAAGCACATGTAACCCCTTAGGTATTATTGAATGCTTATACTCCTGAATTCTATCGTAAATCTCCTCTACGCTTGATCCTAACCCATACTTATTGGCTTTGTTGAGTATTTTTTCGGCGATTTTGCCAGCTTCTTCTCGACCATACTGCTTGGCATCGAAGTATTCAGCGATTAACCTTTCAATCTCTTGGAACTCGCCATGTAAATCACTAACCACTACCGTTGAACTTGCATGGTTCACTATAACTGCATAGCTTCTCCTCTTCGCTATCGATGACTCAGAAGAGTTGACAGCGTGATACACGTATATGTTTGGAACGTCTGCTGCAAGTATGTCGGGGAAGCATTCAGATGACAAGCCAACCTCTTTTCCAGGCAAGAATTCTAATGTTCCATGCGTCCCAAGGTGTATGATGGCGTCTGCACCAAATTCTTCCGTAATCCACCTATAGAATGCTACATATTGATGGTGGGGTGGTAAATCCTTATCGTGATAAATTTTTGATGGATCTTCGTGTACACCGCGAGGCGGCTGAAGCCCAACAAAAATTTTCCCAAAAATTAAACCTGGAATTAACAGTGAATCGCCGTAAACGTTTATTTTGCCCGGTGGAGGTCCCCACTCCTCCAGAGTTCGCCTTAGCGATTTCTCTGGCAACTTTCTAAGCCATTTAATATATCTTTCAGTAGAAACTTTAATCATCTCTTCTACTTTTGAGCGTGTTTGGATCCACTCTCCAGAGTTTACAATACCTTTAGAAATAAAAAGATCCCTTAGCTCCTTACCTGATGGAGTGTTTGTAACGGCATATCCCTCATCTTTTAAAGCTTTAAGTAGCCTGGATAGACTTTCAAAAACGTTTAGGTAGCTAGCTTTTCCAATATTTTCCTCTCCAGGCGGATAATTGTAGAGAATTATTGCAACTTTTTTCTGCTCATTGCTTTTCTTTCTCAAGTTAACCCATTTGATAGCTCTTTTAGCCACTCTCTCTACACGATCTTCTATGGCGACATATTCTTCAAGCTTAACTCCATCGACAGTTCTTTTCTTGACAGCATGGGTGACTATTGGCTCGTTTCTCCCATCAAGTTCGGGCAGTATGACCGTTGTAACTATTTCCACGGGAGGTATGCCATGCTTGGAGTCAAGCCATTCCTCAACGGTTTTAGACGATAAGTGAACTCCATGTAGAATTGGTACGTCAAGTTTCGACAGAACACTTTCTGTAATACGGTGATCCCCACCGATGGGTCCGCCTGCTAACCTGAACCAGAGAAGATCGATTAAAGCTTCAATAATGGGTTCTCTATTAAGAAAGAAGCACTTCTCAATAGCTAGATAGTACCTCAAGTCAGAACAGAAAACAGGTATCACGCCAAATCCGTACTCTTCGATTTTTTCCGTTAAAAGCTTGGCTGCAGGATAGGATTGGTCGTAATGGTAGCCCCCGTAGAACAATATGCCTATTTTTGGACGATCTTTAAACGTATAATTTTGTAGATATCGCTCAACGTCGGTGAAGATTTCGTTGGTTCTGAAGTCTTTAATTCCGATGCTCGGTAGAACAACAGGCTCAGGTATATTGATGTCTACCTTAACTCTGCAATATTCCTTCAGCAAGAGGAGGAACATAGCGTAGTAGTTGTCCACGCTTGGTGTATCATAGTATTTCAGCAATAAAGAATAATTTCTAGCGTCTTTAAGCATTCCAACTGGCATTTTACCGCCAAGCTTTTCAAATAGATCGCGCATCCTCAAAATGTCTCCGTAATCCATTCTGCGTCTTCTAAAGAGTTTTCCAAGTAACGGCTTTTCTTTTAGGTTTGCAAAGCTTTTAAAAGAGAAACCTCCAAGCCTTGTAAGATTAATTATCTCCGGAGAACCTCCAACGAAAACGACGACCGTATTTTTTGAAGCATTAAGCTCCTCAAAAATTATTTTGCTAACATTATCGCCACCTCTAACATCAAGCAAAACCACTTGAGAGCTCCTTAAGTCCTTCACAAAATTTTGGGCGTCGACAAATCCACCATCAACCTCATAGGTGTTGTAAAATTTGAAGTCAAGAACATCTCCTAAGACCTCATTAACCCTTTTTACAGCATCTAGAAGACATGGCCTAAACTGATAACCAACCATAACAATTTTGTGCATAGCTTTACACTACCTCACGCAAACACCTTCTGAAGTGTCTTTTTATATTTTTAATGCAAGTAAGCTTCAGATATCAGCAATATTACACTTGGAATACTCATGATGAGGAACCATACTAATCATGAAGTAAAGAATAAACTAAAAATAGCGTAAACAGTGCACATCACAACCATTGCGCCATAAAACGACAACATACCCAAGGCAACAGCACATTTTTTGCAGCATAACTTATGATGACTTATAAAGAAAAACAAGCTAAAGGTAGAATCCCTAACAAATGCGCAGAGATGGAAAGGGTGAAGCTAAATTAAGCTATTTAATATCTCCGTCAAAAGCCCAAAATACTCGCGGTTCTAAGCTTATTTTTATAAGCCGTTAAATAGAGGAAAGTAAACATTGTATTCCATTTTTTAAATTGTAGAAAATTACGCTCTAGAGTCTGTAAGCTGCTGATGGTAATACTTTTTTAATTTTTCATAACACTTATGTGCTCGTTGGGTAACGTTAAATGAATGAAGGCGGGGGTCTGTTTCCAGCGCTTTCGCTCACATGGTTGCATGGATAAGTCATCCTACAATAGAGGGCAAAACTTTGCCAAACTTGAATTCTCACTATTTTTCTGCATCGAATTTTCTCTTCTAGGATTGTAATACTACTTTTCGTATAAAGTCTTGAGAACGTGCTATAACGTTTAAATAACTAAGTCTTATTCTCTTTATTAGAGTAAAATGAGTCATTCTTGAGTTGAGATAGAGGTGCCAAGCCTAGAAAGGAAGAAGTTTGTCAAATTGAAAGCATTGGTTGATACGGGGGCAACTCTAACAGCGCTACCTGAAAAAATTGCCGAAGAAATTGGAATCGAACCTACCAGTGAGGAAAAAATTATGACGGGAGCTGGAATGGTTAAGGTGAAAAGAGGGAGAACATGGATAAAGTTGAAGGGCAAGGAAGGACCTTTCGATGTGTGGATATCTGACTTTATAGATAAGGTTTTGCTAGGCGTCGTTGTCCTTGAATCTTTTGGTTTCGAAGCGACCCAGCTACTGGAACCTAAAGGAAAGACCCCCTGTTATTGTACTAGCGCATATTAATGAAACCTAAAAGTTAAGGCTACAGCTTCTCAACACTTTCCTGTGTATGGGATCGAGAAACTCAAATACTTTACAAGGATGAATCTTGAAGAAGAGATGAAAGCCTTATCAAATGCTTCATTTCTTCTTTGTTCTCTTTCCGATGAATCTCAAGTTAGAATTGAGAATCCTCCCTCTGACGTATTTATACAAAATATCTGAAAGCTCTTTCTCATCCTTAAAGTGATATCCCTATACCTTAAAAAAGACTTGTGTTGCAAGTCTAATAAAAATCGTAAAAGTGTAGTACATGCATAAATTGAGCTATATATTGATTTTCTTTTTTAGAGTTTTCTTATCCTAATCCTATTCTCCGAAACCACTAAAATACTTCCAAAAATAGTTTCTCTATATTTTTCTATTACATATAGCATCACTATTTGGCTTCACTCTACTGTTATTGGGTATACTTATTCCATACCAGTAACTTTTGCTGCATAAATTAGAGCTGCAACGATGTCTTCTTTGGTTAGGTGAGGAT
>JGI20130J15133_1003925_pt1 | contig 10002 bp, 7 predicted proteins | sample WasSprMetagenome_FD_15133 | JGI IMG/M metagenome (IMG submission 15133) | reverse complement strand
GAGTTATTGAAGAGAACGACCTTTATTCAATTCTCATTCTCTTCAATTTTAACACCCCCTCTTTATTTATCCAATGAATGGGTAAGAGCTGTACCCCATGTACCCGACGAGTTCTAGGAGCGGTAGACAAAAACGACAAAAGAGCAAGTTGGTCAGGAACGGGGTTAGCTTTGGATATAATGGCCCCTGGAGTAAGTATTTATTCGACTTTACCCAATAACAGCTACGCTTCTTGGTCTGGGCGGGTTTTATTTTGCAAAGTTTGATTTTGAGAAATAGAATAATTTTTGATAAAATTTTAAAATGAGATTTAAAATTTCCACAAAAGGATTTTGCGACATAATTGATATTACTTTAAGAGTTGAGGAAGCGGTGAGAAAATCGGGAGTGAAAGATGGAATTTGTATTGTATCTTGTCCTGGTTCAACGATTGGAATTACAACGATCGAGAATGAACCTCAGCTTTTAAAAGATTTCAAAGAACTAATGGAAAAATTGGTTCCTTCTGATAAAAAATACCATCACGATGATGTCTGGGAAGAAGCGAACGGATTTTCTCATTTGAGGTCCTCTTTGATTAAACCTTTTTTAACGATTCCTGTTGAAAACGGAAAATTGGTTTTGGGAACGTGGCAGCAGATCGTTTTTATTGATTTTGATAATCGACCAAGGGAAAGAGAAATTTTGGTAAAAGTTTTTGGATAAGAGAATAAAAAAACATAATTTAGAATTAGTTAGGCCGACAAAACCAGAAAAAGACCATTTTAACTTATTTATTTTGAGGTTTATAGATCTAAGCAAGATGCTTTTATTATAGAGTACAATCTAAAACTACGAGCGAATATCTTGAGAGAGCTAATTAATTTTAGTATTAAAGTATAAATTTATTTGATGGGCATGAAAAGCCAAGAGATTGCGAAAATTTTTTATGAGATTGCCTACTTTTTGGAGATGGAAGGAGTAAAATTTAAGCCTTATGCTTATGAGAAAGCTGGTTTGACTTTGGAGGGGTTAGAAAAGGATGTTGAGGAAATTTATAAAAAAGAAGGATTTGAAGGATTGAAAAAGATTCCGGGAATTGGAGAGAGTATTGCAAAAAAGATTGAGGAATATTTAAAAACTGGAAAGATTCAGTATTATGAAGATTACAAGAAAAAATATCCGATAAATTTGGATGAATTAATAGGAATTGAAGGATTGGGACCAAAGAGAATGAAAGTTTTGTATGAGAAGTTGGGAATTAAAAATTTAAAAGATTTAGAAGAAGCAATAAAAGCTCACAAGATTGCAATATTGCCTGGTTTTGGAGAGAAAACTGAAAAGAATATTTTGGAAGCGATAGAGTTTGCAAAAAGATCTAAAGGAAGGTTTTTACTTGGTGAAATTTTGCCAAGGGTGAAAGAAATTTATGAAAAATTGAAAAGTTTGAAAGAAGTTGAAAAAATTGAGGTGGTGGGTTCAATAAGAAGAATGAAAGAGACAATAGGGGATGTTGATTTTTTAGTGATTTCGAAAAATCCAGAACCTATAATGGATTTTTTTGTTTCTTTACCAGGAGTGATTAAAGTTTGGGGAAAAGGAAACACAAAGGCTTCAGTGAGAATGAGAGAAGGTTTTGATATGGACATTAGAGTTTTACCAAGAAAATCTTTTGGTGCAGCCTTGCAATATTTTACAGGATCGAAAGAACACAACATTGCTTTGAGAAAAATTGCTATCGAAAAAGGAATGAAACTTTCAGAGTATGGGCTTTTTAAAGGGTCGAAAATGATTGCGGGTGAATTTGAAGAAGAAATTTATCAAAAGTTGGGTTTAGATTGGATTCCGCCAGAGTTAAGAGAAGATAGGGGAGAAATTGAGGCTGCTATGGTGTACAAGCTCCCAAAGCTAATAGGTCACAAAGACATTAAAGGAGATTTGCATGTTCATTCAAAATGGGATGGAGGAAAAAATTCAATAGAAGAAATTGCAAATTACGCAATTAAAATGGGATATGAATACGTTGGAATTGCAGATCACACAAAGTTTTTAAAGATTGAACATGGGTTAGATGAGAAAAAATTAAGAGAAAGAAACAAAGAAATCGATAGAATTAACTCAAAAATTAAAAATCAAAAGTCAAAACTGAGAATCTTAAAAGGTTGTGAAGCTAACATTTTGCCAGATGGAAAAATTGACATTGATGATGAATGCTTAAAAGAGCAAGATTTCGTGATAGCAGGAGTTCATTCAAGGTTTAAAATGACAAAGGAAGAAATGACAGAAAGGATAATTAGAGCAATGAAAAACCCAAATGTTGATATAATTTCCCATCCTACTGGGAGATTAATTCAAAAAAGGGGAGAGTACGAAATCGATTTTGATAAAATTTTAAAAGTTGCAAAGGAAACCGGGACGATTTTGGAAATCAATTCTTATCCTGAAAGGTTGGATTTAAACGATATAAACATCAAGAAAGCAAAGGAAATGGGAGTGAAAATGGTAATTAACACCGATGCCCATCACGTAGATCAAATGAGATTTATTGAATTAGGTATAGCTCAAGCAAGAAGAGGTTGGGCAGAAAAGGAAGATATAATTAACTGTTGGTCGTTAGAAAGAATGCTAAAATTTCTTAAAAAATAATGCCAGTAGAAAAATCAGCGGGAGCAGTAATTTTTAGGAAAGAAGAAGATGAAATCTATTATTTACTTTTACATTATCCTGGAGCTTCTCACAGAGCAAAAAACGATTATTGGGATTTTCCGAAAGGACATATTGAAAAGGGAGAAAAAATTGAAGAGACAGTAAAGAGGGAAGTTTTTGAAGAAACTGGATTGAAAGATATAAAAATTTTGTCAGGATTCAAAGAGACGATTAAATATTTTTTTAAATTTCGAGGGAAAAACATTTTAAAATTTGTTACTTTCTTTTTGGCTGAAGCAAAAGAAAAAGATGTTAAAATTTCTTTCGAACACATAGGTTATGAATGGTTGACTTTTGAAGAAGCAATGGAAAGATTAAATTTTAAAAACACAAAGAAAATTTTAGAAAAGGCAAACGATTTTTTAAAAAAAATTCTAAAATTCAACCATCTTTAGGCATTTAACTTTTTCGCCTTTTTTGCAATTTTTCAAAAATTTTGGGACGGTTTTTTGCAAAATTTTTGTCAAATTTTTTTCTATCCAAATCAAATTTTATTTTAAAGAAAGGAATTTACTTTTTTAACCTATGAAAAAATGACATAAAATAATAGCGATTGAAATTACTGAAAAATGGTCTTGCTTTTAAAAGTAAATTTCTCCTCTCGTTAGATTATTCCAAATGAACCATCTCTTTCATTTTTTCAAACTTTTGTTTTAACAAGGGATAATTTTCAAGTTCAGGGTCTTTTTCTAAAATTTCTTTTGCTCTCTCTTTTGCTCTTTTTAATAATTCTTCGTTTTTCAAAGCTTCCATAGCTACATCTGGAATTCCCCACTGTCTTTGACCTAAAAACTCGCCAGGCCCTCTGATTTTTAAATCTTTTTCTGCAAGTTCCAAACCATTGTTAGATTCCAAAAGAGCTTTTAATCTTTTGTAAGCTTTCTCTGAAAATTTTTCAAAAAACAAAAAACAAAAACCTTTTTCTTCTCTTCTTCCTACTCTACCTCTTAATTGATGTAATTGAGCTAAACCAAAGCTTTCTGCTCCTTCAATTAAAATTATAGTAGCTTTTGGAATATCGATTCCAACTTCTACAACAGAAGTTGAAACTAAAATATCAATTTTCCCTTCTAACATTTCTCTCATTATTCTCTCTTTTTCTTTAATTTTCATTTTTCCATGTAACATTTCGCATTTAAATTCAGGAAAGATCTCTTTTGAAATTTTTTCAAATTCTTTTTTTACCGCTTTAATTTCTTCTTTCCCTTCTTTTTCTTCTATTCTCGGACAGATAACAAAAGCTTGTTTTCCTTTTTTTATTTCTTCCCTTACAAATTCGTATACTTTTTTTCTTTCTCTTGGTAAAACAATTTTAGTTTCAACTTCTCTTTTTCCTTTTGGCATTTTATCTAAAATTGAAAATTCCAAGTCTCCATAAAAAGCCAAAGCCAAAGTTCTTGGAATGGGAGTGGCAGTCATTGATAAAAAATGAGGAATTTTTCCTTTTTGTTTTGATTGTTTTATTAATTTTGCTCTTTGTTCCACTCCAAATCGATGTTGTTCATCCAAAACTACTAAAGCTAAATTTTTAAAAAAAATTTTTTCATTTAAAAGAGCGTGCGTTCCAATTAAAACTTTAATTTCGCCAGATTCTATTTTTTTTAGTAATCTTTCTTTTGGAATTTTTACTGGATAAAAAAGACCAAAAACTTGAGCTTCTTTGCTTGTTAAAAGAGCGATTTTCGTTTCAAAATTTTTTAAAAATTGCCAAAAAGTTTGGAAATGTTGCTTTGCTAAAATTTCAGTGGGAGCTATTAAAACAGATTGTAAATTTTGCTTTGCTACTTGCAAAATTGCAACGATTGCGCAAACTGTCTTTCCAGATCCTGTATCTCCTTGCAAAAGTCTATTCATTGGCCTTTCTTTTTTTAAATCTCTTAAAATTTCCAAAATTACTTTTTTTTGGGCCGAAGTTAATTCAAAGGGCAAACTTTTAACGAAACTCAAGAGTAAATTTTTATCGATTTCGATTTTAAACGTCTTTTCTTTTTCTAGTTTTTTTCTTTCAGATAAAATTTTCAGTTGCAAAAGAAAAATTTTTTCAAAAGAAAATCTTTCTCTGGCCAATCTTGCTTTTTCTAAAGATGTTGGAAAATGAATTTCCAAAAGAGCTTTATTTCTTTCCATTAATTTTTCTTTTCTCAACAAAAAAGATGGCAAAATTTCAGACAGTCTCAATTTTTGTTTCTTTAGTAAAAAATAAAAAATCTTTCTAAACCATTTTGAAGAAATTCCCTTCGTTTCAGGATAGACAGGAACGATTCTTTTTGTGTGCAAGGTTTCTTTTTTAAGATTCATCTCTTCAAAAGTAGGATTTGATAAAAAAACTTTTCCTGATTTCCGCATTAATTTTCCTGCAAAAAAATATTTTTTCCCTTTTTTTAAAAGATTACTCAAATAAGGTTGATTGTACCAAACAGCTTCTAACATCGAACTTTCATCCTTTATTAAAGCAGTGGTTAAAAATATTTTTCTTTTTAAAGTTTTCAAATTTTTTATTTCTACGATTTTTCCTTTAATTAAAGCTTTCTCTCCAACTTTCAATTCGGAAATAGGTAAAACCTTAGATAAATCTTCGTATCGATGGGGGAAATGGTATAAAAGATCTTCTAAATTAAAAATTTTTAATTTTTCTAATTTCTTTTTGAAAAAATTTCCAATACCTTTTATTTTTTCTAATGGGGTTTCAATATCCATATTTTGGCCAACAACATTTTTTATATTTTTTTCCAGAACCACAAGGACAAGAATCATTTCTTCCAACCCTTTTTTCTGAAAAGTCAATTTCAACTTGAGGTTTGTCTTTCTCCAAGTCGAATTCTTTTAAAGTTTGGTAAATAGAATCTTCAATTTGTCCTAGCATTCTTTTAAACAAAATTAAGCTTTCTTTTTTGTATTCTACTAAGGGGTCCTGTTGGCCATAAGCTCTCAAGCTAGTAGCATCTCTCAAGTGTTCTACAGTTTCTAAAAAATCAATCCAAAAAGAGTCCAAAATCGAAAGACAAATTATTTTTGCTTTTTCTTCGAAAATTTTTCCAAATTTTTGATACTTTTCATTTAATATTTCTTCTTTTTGATACTTTTTAAAAATTTCCTCTAAAATTTTTTTAAAGCCTTCATCTTCTGCAAATAAAAATTTTTTTCTCAATTGATAAAAAGTTTCTCTTTGTTTGTTTAAAACTTGATCGTATTCTAAAAGATTTTTTCTGATATCAAAATTGATTCCTTCGATTCTTTTTTGAGCTTCGTCGATTGCTTTAGTGATTAAGTTAGATTGAATTGGTTCTTTGTCTGGAAAATTAAATTTTTCCATCAACTCTTTGATTTTTTCACCTCCAAAAATTCTTATTAATTCATCTTCCAAAGAGACAAAAAATTGAGTTTCTCCAGGGTCCCCCTGCCTTCCTGCTCTTCCTCTCAATTGATCGTCAATTCTTCTTGCTTCGTGTCTTTCTGTTCCTAAAACAAAAAGTCCTCCCAATTCTTTCACTTTTTGAGTTTCTTTTTCATTTGGAGGGTTTCCTCCTAAAATAATATCAACTCCTCTTCCTGCCATATTAGTAGCTACAGTAACAGCCCCCAACCTTCCAGCTTGAGCTATAATTTGAGCTTCTTTTTCATGATATTTTGCATTCAAAACTTGATGGGGAATGCCTTCTTTTTTTAAAAGATTTGATAAATATTCGTTTTTCTCGATTGATCTTGTACCTACTAAAACAGGTTGTCCTTTTTGGTGTCTTTTTTTTATCTCTTCTACAATCGCTTCAAACTTTATTTTTTCCGTTTTGAAAACTTTGTCTGACAAATCCTTCCTAATCATTGGTTTGTTAGTGGGTATTACTACCACTTCCAAACCATAGACTTTTTCAAATTCTTCAGCAGAAGTTACTGCGGTTCCTGTCATTCCAGAAAGTTTCTCGTACATTTTGAAATAATTTTGTAAAGTAATCGTAGCTAAAGTGACAGATTCTTTTTTTACTTTAATTTCTTTTTTTCCTCTGATATGTTCTTTAGCTTCTACTGCTTGATGTAAACCTTGAGACCATCTTCTTCCTGGCATCAACCTTCCTGTGAACTCATCGACAATGATTATTTCTCCGTTTTTAATTACATAATCTCTGTCTAAAATGAAAAATTCTTTAGCTTTTAAAGCGTTTTCTAATTTGTGTACGCTTTTGAAATCTCCAAACTTCCAAGGGTCAGATTTCAAAATTGAAATTACTTTCTCTTGCCCTTTTTCTGTCCAGATTATTGATCTTTCTTTTTCCAAAACTTTGTAATCTTTTTCTTTTTCTAAAATTTCAGCAATTTTGGCAAAAAAGTAATAAATTTCTTCTGATTCTTCTGAGGGCGCAGAAATGATTAAAGGAGTTCTTGCCTCATCTATTAAAATTGAATCGACTTCATCTACGATCGCAAAATGATGCCCTCTTTGAACAATCTCTTCTTTACGATAAACCATGTTATCTTTTAAATAATCAAAACCAAATTCATGATTGGTCCCGTAAGTTATATCTGCTAAATAAGCTTCTTTTCTCGAGCAAGGCCTTAGGAAATCTTCAACAACATAGAAAGAACCTAATTCATCTCTCAATTTATCTTTTTCTTCTGGAGGTTTTTTATAATCTGGATCGTACAAAAAGGCTTGTTCGTGATTTAAACATCCCACGGAAAGCCCCAAAAAATGATAAATTTGTCCCATCCAAACAGTATCTCTTCTTGCTAAATAATCGTTAACCGTAACCAAATGACAACCTTTTCCCAAAAGAGCTTCAAGGTAAAGAGGTAAAGTAGCAGTTAAAGTTTTTCCTTCTCCAGTTTTCATTTCGACTATCTTTCCTTCAAAAAGGGCAATTCCTCCCATTAACTGAACATCAAAATGTCTTTCGCCCAAAGTTCTTTTTGTGGCTTCTCTAACCAAAGCAAAAGCCTCTGGCAAAATATCTTTTAATTCTTCACCTTTTTTTAATCTTTCTTTAAATTCGAAAGTTTTTTCTTTTAAAGCTTCGTCAGGAATTCTTTCAAAATCTTTTTCTAAAAAATTTATTTTATCTACTATCTGCTTGATTTTTTTTAGATATTTTTCGTTTGGATTCCCAAAAATTTTTTCCAAGAACGCCATACTTTAAATTTTATCTCTAAACAATATTAATTTTCAACAGCTTTTTAATTTTGACTCTAAAATCTCACTTTTGATATAATTTTTCAATGGAATTTTTTAGTTTAAAATTTAACACATTTGGCCTTGATCTTTCAGATTTTTCTGCAAAACTGGTAAAGCTTGAAAAAAAGAATGAAAAGTATGTTTTTTCTTTTTTGGGCAATTTTAGGATTGAAAAAGGACTGATTGAACAAGGAATAATAAAGGATGAAGAGAATCTGGTAAAAAACCTTGAAAAAGGAATAAGAGAAATAAAAGCAAACAAAATAAACACAAAATATGTAGCTTTGTGTCTTCCAGAAGAAAAAAATCTCTCTCAAATCATTGAAATGCCAGATCTTTCAAAAGAAGATCTTGAAAAAGTTTTACGTTTTGAAATAGAAAATTACATTTCTTTTCCTGTAGGAGAAATTTATTTTGACTTTATAAAATTGCCTTCTGAAAAAGAAAAAAAATGCAACGTTTTAATTTTAGCTTATGAAAAGAAAATTGTCGACAGCTACTTTAGAGTTTTAAAAAAAGTAAATCTTGAACCCGTTGTTTTTGAGCCAGAAATTTTAAGCTTGGGAAGGTTAATTCCTCCATCGAAAGATTTTGTAATCATTATAGATTTGGGAGAAACAAAGACAAACTTTGGGGTCTTTTCTGAAGGATTATTGAGATTTTCCTCTAGCAGTACTTTTTCAAGTTTACTTTTGACAGAAACTATTTCAAAAGAATTAAACATTCCCTTTGAAGAAGCAGAGAAAATTAAAAAAACGTTTGGTTTAGAAGAATCGATCCTTTTGAAATACGAAACAAAGGAATCGATTTTTAAAAAAGAAAGAGGGAAGGTCTTTGACGCTTTAGTTCCTTGTTTGAGCGATCTATTAGACCAAATCAAAAGAATTTTAAGTTATTTTGAGAGTTTAAATCCCAATTTTAAAATCAAGAAAATTTTTCTTTCTGGTGGAGGTGCTCTTTTGAAAGGACTGAAAGAATTCATTCAAATTCAAACTGAAATTGAAACAGAAATTTTAAACCCTCTTTTAGTTTTACCCCTTTTGAAAGAACCGAAAATTTCTTTCGAAGAAATAGTAAAATATTCTTGTGCCATAGGTTTAGCAAAAAGAGAATTTTCATTATGATCAATCTTTTGCCTCAAACCCAAAAAGAAAAATTAAAAGAAGAAAAAGAAAAAAGAATTTTTTTTCACTGGTTAATTTTGATTTTATTTTTTAATTTAAGTTTGTCCCTTTCTCTCTTAAATTTAAAAATTTTCCTTTCAGAACAAACCCAAAAAGAAAAATTAGATTTGGAAAATCAAGAAAAAATTTTAAAGCTTGAAGCTAAAAAAGAAATTTTGGAAACGAATAAATTAATTTCTGAACTTTTAAATTTTGAAAAAAACCAAAAAGAAACTTCTCAAATTTTAAACAAAATTTTTCAAATTTTACCTCCAGAAATTCAAGTAAATAGTGTGAACATTACAAAAACAGTTTTGGATAAAAAAACAAAAAAAGAAGGATTTCAAATAATTTTGAATGGATTTTCACCAGAAAGACAATCCCTTTTAAAGTTAAAGTCTATTTTAGAAGATAATTTTTCTCAAGTTTCTTTTCCTCCTCAAGTTTGGGTTAAAGAAAAAGAAATCGATTTTTCAGTTAATTTTTTAATAAAAGAATGAAAAAGAAAATTTTATACATTTTAATATTTTTGGTTATCTCAGTTATTTTTATTTCTTTGCCAATTTTTATTTTAAAGAGCATTCAAGAAAATTCAAAAGAAATTTTGAAAACGAGAGAAAAAATAAAAGAGAATTTAGATTCGTTTGAAGAAATTCTAAAATACAAAAGGACAATAAAAGAGAAACAAGGAGAAATAGAACAAATTAAAGAAAATATTTTAAATTTAAATTTTCCCTTGCCTTTCGTTCAATTTTTAGAAGAGAAAGCAAAAGAATTAAATATTGAAATCGAAGAAGTGCCGAATTTATCACAAATTCAAAGATCAAAAGAAAAAGAATTTGGATTTTTGTTTTTTTCAATTTCAGTTTCTGGTGAAAAAGAAAAATTGCTTTTGTTTTTGAAAAAAATAGAAAATGAAAAATTTTTGGTTGAAATTGAAAAAGTAACAATTTCTGGTGAAAATCTATTAAAAATGTCAATCTCAGGAAA
>JGI20130J15133_1003922_pt1 | contig 10004 bp, 12 predicted proteins | sample WasSprMetagenome_FD_15133 | JGI IMG/M metagenome (IMG submission 15133) | reverse complement strand
CCAAGGTGCGGAGCACCAGCAATGATGATTCACAGGCTGGACAAGGGTCCGCCAGGAGGAAGAAGAGGCGGTAGGGGCGGAGGACCTCCATGGCAACCCACTCCGCCATAACCCCCTTTTTTAGTTTTCGAATTTTACCTAATTTTTAAGAGGTGATTCAGGATATGGGAAAAGTGAAGATAGCTGTTCCGACAAAAAGTTATGGCGGTTTAGAAGATTCTGTTTCAGAAGTTTTCGGCAAGGCTAAAACCTTCACCATAGTGGAAGTTGAAAACGGTCAAATTGGAAGTGTGCATGTAATTGATAACCCTGCAGCATCTTATGACTACGGCTCTGGACCTGTGGCTGTGAAAACGCTTGCAGACCTTAAAATTGATTTTATATTGGCTTCAGAGTTTGGTCCAGGAGCTTCAGGACTACTTGAGCATCACCATATAAAGAAAGTTTTGGTGAAACCTAATGCGAAAGTTGCAGACTTAGTAAAAGAAAACTTGGCAAAGTTTAGCGTTTGAGTAAAAAAGAAGTGCGCTATAACAGAAACTGTCAGAAAAGAACAAATTAGAAAAATGATTAAAATGTTGGATATGAAAACTGAAAAAGTAATATTGGCCGCTGAGAAAAATGAAATTACTGAACATTTTATCTACGAGAAGTTGGCACGATCGATAAAAGATACGCATAATCAAGAAGTTTTAAGGCGTATTTCAAACGATGAACTTAAACATTACGAGTTTTGGAGAAAATACACTCAAAAAGACGTAAAGCCGAGTAAATTTACGATTTGGAAGTATTTTTTGATTTCAAGAATTTTTGGGATAACTTTCGGAATAAAACTTATGGAAAAGGGTGAAGAGAAAGCTCAAGCAACCTATGAGAAGATATCTGAGTTTGTGGCCGACGCCAAGGCAATTGTAAAAGACGAGGATGAACATGAAAGGCAGCTTACGAATTTGATTGATGAGGAAAGGCTGAGATATGTTGGCTCCATGGTTTTAGGCTTGAACGATGCGCTTGTGGAGTTTACTGGCGCCCTTGCAGGTTACACNTTTGCCCTTCAAAACACCCGTTTAGTGGCAATGACAGGGCTAATTACTGGTGTTGCAGCATCGCTGTCGATGGCTACGTCAGAATATTTATCGACTAAATCTGAGGAAAATGCNAAAAATCCTCTTAGGGCCGCTGCATACACTGGCATTGCTTATGTGCTTACAGTTCTTTTTCTAATATCTCCATATCTGCTTNTAACGGATGTATACGCTTGCCTAATCCTAACAATAGTGACTGCAATTATCGTTATTTTCTTATTCACCTTCTATATTTCAGTTGCAAAAGACCTACCCTTCAGAAAGAGGTTTCTAGAAATGACAGCAATCAGCTTAGGAATAGCAGGCTTAACATTCACCATAGGATTTTTCATAAGGTCATTCTTAAACGTAGAAGTAGATTAGCGAACTGAGTGTTTGATGGTTAAAAAAGCCTAAAAGCAAAGATATTTAATAGGGCGCCTTCTGATCATAGGAACAAACTAGACGAAGTATTAAATGCACTGAAATTGAGGCAAGGACAGTGGTTGCTGATATCAGGGACAATAAGGATCCAAAAATCTAGAAGCGCGTATATTCTCAAAGCAATTTGTTGATTCAATTTCGCAATTTGAACTGGATAGCACATTTTTATTAACTCTGAAGGGACTCATTCCAATAAAAGATTTTTTTGTATTTGCCATCTAAAGGAAAAGCTGGATCATCATAAACTATGTCCAAACGCATATCATACTTTGATAGAAGCTGGAGTGACAACTTCCAGATTTTCTGGGCGCGTTCTCCTGCTTGCCAATACCAGATGCGGTCATCAGGACGCCTCATTCCCCATCCGTAATTTTTGGGCAAGACCAATGCAGCTTCAGCTTGGCTTAAGTCGCGGTTTCTCTTCAAGTTCGATTCTGCTGTCACATAATTCCAGAATCTTTCAAGCACTTCAAAATGCTCGTCGGTCATGACTCCGTAGGGATTGCCTTCTATTTCCGGGTAGTTGAAGATTACCATGTACTTGGCGCCTGCTTTATACGCCATAAGCATTTGGTTGTAAATGTTTTCTCCATTGTCGAGATAGGGTTCTTTAGTGTACTTCCATGTGATGATTGCTCCCCAATTTTTGTTTTGCAGTCGTGCTGCGCCTCTTATCAGACCTATGGTTTTAGGCAGAGTATCATTCCAGCCGAGTTGGGCAAGCAAGACATCGTAGCCTCCTAAGTAATCGAACCAGTAGAGAGCATAATCGGATGTAAAAATTGTAATCGAGCGTCTTTTCAATTCTTGAATACCTGCATCGTTTTTGATTCTTTCTATATACATTTTTGCCGCTAAATCATAGTCCTTGGCAAGAGAACCATTGAGATATGCCTCGATTGCAGAAGCATGCGACTGATACATCGGTGAATTCTGCAATTTTAAATATTCAAAATAATGTGACCAATTATAATCTAACTGAATACCGCCAGGTTCATCGTAATAGTAAATACCCAAGAATTGGTCGCCCCATTTCTGCTTGGCAAAATCAAGCCAAGGTAACTGCCAAGGATAATCGTCATCGAACCAACCAAAGTAAACTATGATTTTTAATCCAGATGCTACTGCATAATCACAGATTTCATTCATAGCGGTTTCATTCTTGTTTATTATTCCAGATTGAAGTACGAAAAGGTTGGTGTAATTTCTCACTTTATCGATTAGAAGTTTGGCTTCGGTGCTAATGTCTCCGCAGAAAGTTACACCCACGTAGAAGGTGTCATTTTCCTGCATATAACTCATCAAGTATGTTGGAACTAAGAAAGCTGTAATTAACAATAGTGCTGTTAAAATTAAGGTAAATGAGAAAACCTTACTTTTGGTTGCATACCTCTTAAATCCACTTAAGGTCAAGTAGGTGCACTCTTGTATTGTAAATTAGATATAGGCGACCTTCAAATATTTTTGAAGTATTAAACTCTATTAATATTTTGCGTTTAGAAAATAAACTGCCAGAAACTAGATGTAACAATTGGATTAAAAGCATCCAGTTCAACAAATCCAAGCAGTGCCGTGACAATTAAAATCAATTAAAATATTTTATCCGTTACACGCTTTTAACTCATGGAACCGCATTTCTTTTTCCTAATGCGTGGTATAAACATTGGAACCGACTGCTTATATTTTTGGTATTCTTCTTTAAACGTTTTTTCCATCTGTTTTTCTTCTTCCTTGGCAAGCCGATAATATAATACAACGATAGCAGGCCAGAGCAAAAGAGTTGGAATTGTGGTCCACTGAATATTCATGCCTAAGGTAAGTAGGAGAAACCCTAAATATTGTGGATGACGAACGTAACCGTAGATGCCTGAGGTTACAAGCTGGTTTCCGGCCTTGTGAATTTTTGTCCAACCAATTACGATTAAGAGCATTCCAATCAACATTATTGCTGATGAAATAGGTAAAATAATCAAGTGAAAAATAAGGGCAAATGAGTTTTCTCCTATTAGCTCGGCAAGAAAATATGTCAATGTGTAAACGTTTTTGTATCCAAGAAGCCATGAGAAAATATACATTGTTAAAGGAAAACCGTACATTTCACCATATAATGATATAACAAATGCTAAATAAACGCTTGAGGGAAGCCGTGTTGCCTTCTTCTTATACTGGGTAAATAAAATAAAAGATCCGAAAAGCAAAATGTTTAGGAGAGTGAAGCCTATGTTACCCCAGCCATACCATGCAATGCTGAGAAAAAACAGCAAAAGAGACAAGGTAAATGCCAACAGAATTAAAAATAGCAGTTCAAGCTTGCTCATTCACATCTTCATCCAACATTTTTCCGGAAAAGGAAATGAGATAAAGCAAATCTAGGTTTTTACGGGTTCTTGAACTCATGGTAAAAGAGGAATGCTTTTTGATTCTAATAAAATAAAAAACTATGTCACATAAAATTAGAAGGATTATTACGGTCACGGCTAAAGGAATCAAGCTTGTTGATTGGGCCTCAGGTAATTGAGCACTCCAAGGTTTAATGAGTGGATAACGGTCAATGTTATTGGCATCTATCACAAATGGAATGTCACAAATTCCATCGGTTCCGTTTTGGTTTTGATCATGACCGCTTTTTTCGTCTTTACATTTGTAATTGCTCCAGAAATTGCCTCCTTTAGGATAACCACCATCCCAATTATTAAAATTAAAACTAAAAAGCCAAACTTGGTTTGTATTATTGATGAAATTGTTATGGTAAAACGAGTTATCTGAAGAGTCAGATAGAAATAGGCCGTATCCAACATTATTTTTTATATCGTTACAGTATACTGAGCAGTATGAAGAATTAACCAATGCTATGCCACCCCAGTTGTTATCACTAATGGTACTATCCATAACAGAACAGAAATTACAATTTAATAACCAGATACCATCCATATTCTTGGTAGCGGTCACATTTTTTATATTTGAATTTTTAGAGTATGCAAAGAGTATGGCTTGCCAATTCCTTGACAGCGTCAGGTCTTGAAGAGTTATATTCGTTGAATTTACGATAGCTATGTATCCAGCATCGACTGGAGGCTGTCTGTTATTCTTATTAACCCAATATATCAAAGGTTTTCCATCTACAATATTTGAAGTATCTATGTCATGAATATAATCTTGAAGGTTATCTCCGTAAACACCGAAGTTATAGCGGTTTGTGGTTATGTTATTATTCCTAAGAACGATATTAGAGGAGGCATATAGGTAAATACCAAGATTACTAGCGATTACATTATTGTTGGAAATATGTGCTTCCAGTGAATGATCTATGTATATACCGCTGTCAGTAAAATTATTACCACTATTTTTGACTGTAAAGCCCTCGAAAACAATGTCGTCTGCCTTTACATAGACGACGGTACCTGTTTTCTGGCCGTCGATTATTGTTGTATACTTGTTTTGGCCAACTATTTTTAAACTATTTTTGTTAATAACAATATTCTCAAGATAGACTCCTGTTTTGACGTAAATAGTCTCTCCTGGTATTGCATGATTAATAGCTTCTTGAATAGAAAGATAGGTATCTGGAACTATTATCTCAGGCTTGGCGATATTTAGCTGAACATTAAATCCGTTTATTAGAAAACTTATTAAAACTACAGTGTACAAAAAAATAGTCAAGTTCATCACTCTTTTAAGCGCCTCTCAGCAGTTTTCGCATATATTACTTGTTCCCCTCATACTCAAGTTCTACTAGCACTGCGGAGATTTTCTCCCAAACATACCTAATTTCGTCTGCAGCATTGCTTTTTGGAGAGTATTCAATAATTGTTTTCCCTTTAACCATTGCTTCTGTGACCTTTGGGTTGAAGGGTATTTTTCCAGCAACCTCTATGCCCTTATCTTTGCAGAAACTCAATATTTTTTCAGTGTTACTCTTATTTACATCATACATGTTCACGCAGACTAAGGGTGGCACATTAAAGTGTTCTAATAGCTGAAGCGCCCTTTTGAGGTCGTGGATGCCTGATATGGTTGGCTCAGTAACTATCAAGCCCGCATCCACGCCTGTGACTGAAGCTATTACTGGGCATCCTATTCCAGGCGGACCATCTATCAATATTAGGTTGATGCCCTCTTTTTCAGCGACTATTTTGGCATTCTGCCTCACCAGTGTCACAAGTTTCCCAGAGTTTGCCTCGCCTGGGTTTAGCATAGCGTGAACCATGAAGCCATACCTTATCTTTGATATGAATGCTTGCCCAGAAACTCGTTCATTAAGCGTTACAGCGTTTGTCGGGCAAACAAAGGCGCATACGCCGCAGCCTTCGCATGAAAACTGGTCAACTTCAAGGCTTTCTGTTATGGCGTCAAATCTGCATTTTTTCCTACATAAACCGCATTTAACACATTTACTCTCATCAATAACTGCCAACTTTGAACCTTTAAACTCCAGCCTCTCAATTATTTCAGGATGTAGAAGCATATGAAGATCTGGAGCGTCTACATCGCAATCCGCAACAACAGCTTTTACTGCGAGGACTGAAAAAGCCGCGGTTAATGTGGTTTTGCCTGTTCCACCTTTACCGCTTAGAACCGTAACCTGCCTCATTTACCAGCCAGCCTTCTCGCATCGTTAAACAAACTTTGAAATCTTTCTCTATATTCTTTCATTTCTAGACTGAATGGGACACCTTTAGAGTAGAGTTCGGCTATCCTTCTTTCATAGGGGATTTCAAGCAAAATGGGTATGCCCTTACCATTGCAGTAATCGTAAACTTTCCTGTCGCCTATTCCAGCACGATTAACAACCACACCAAAGGGGATGGCCATATCCTCTAGAACTTGAACGGTTATTTTAAGGTCATGCAGCCCAAAGGGTGTTGGCTCCGTAACAAGGATGCAGAAGTCGCTGCCTTTAACTGTTTCAATCACTAGGCAAGATGTCCCTGGAGGCGCGTCCAAAATGACGTTTTTGCTTTTGTCAATAAACCTTTTAACCTGCCTTATTAGGGGAGTAGCCATGGGCTCGCCGACTTCCAGCTCACCGTAAACCAGCTCTAAATCGCCTTTATAACCGCGCTTTAACGTTCCAATTTTGTGTTTTCCCTCCTTGATGGCTTTTTTGGGACATACCAGGATGCATCCTCCGCATCCGTGACATAGTTCTGGGAAAATCAAAACTTTTTCATGGGTTGCAAAAATGGCGTTGTATTGGCAGAAATTCGAACATTTTCCACAGTGGTCGCATAACTCTTCATTTAAGCTTGGTATTAGTGTGTAAACTGGTTCTTCGCCTATTATTTCTGGATGTAAAAGTAAATGAGCGTTTGGCTCTTCAACATCGCAGTCCAATAACTGAACATTTCCAATGGAAATAGCCATATTAACAGCCACGGAGGTTTTTCCCGTTCCACCCTTGCCACTAGCAACCGATACTATCAAGCGAATCCTCACGTTCTTAGCCTATTTTGCTTCAAGTTTTTCAAGGGCTTTATGCAGGGCGTTAATGGCTAATTCTGCACAGTGGCTTTCAGGCAGTCCACCCAACTCTTTCAGAATATCATCTTTAGTAATGTTCCAAGCCTCCTTAACTGTTTTGCCAATCACAAGCATTGTCAATGCAGAACCTGAACTGGCAGTTCCGATGCAGCCCTTATACTCGAACTTCGCGTCCTGTATTGTTCCATCTTTTCCCAATTTCAAGTAAAGGGTCATTGTGTCTCCGCATGGAAGACCTGTATATGTTAAGGCGACGTCTGAATTCTCAAGGGAGCCGACATTAACTTTGTCCATGTAAAGCTTTATGGCCTTGGCTGAATATCCCGCACTTAACAAAAGTTCTTCCATAGTTAGCTTTTTAGACATACCCTACACTTTCGGACAGGCGCTTCTCTTCTAATTATGAATGGCGTGCATGGTGGCAGCCTTCCGTGAGCTCCTCAAGTTTGTCTTGTCTATACGCCTCAATTACTTCTTTGACGGTGTCCGCGTTAGCCTTTAGCACGGCTACTTCTGCCTCTTGGAAAATGCTTAGCGCTCTGGGTCCCATTCCATATGTGATTACAGCGTTTGGTTTAAACTGCAATATGCGGTCTGGCGGCCTTCCAAATCCGCCGAAATGCTCACTTTCGTTTGGCACTGCCTGAACGCTTGATACGTTTCCATCCTCGTCCAATTCAACGACTATGAAGTATGGGGCTCTTCCGAAATGCTCTGATAACCTCGCGTTAAGTCCACTTCCATCTTCAGCCGGTATGACTACTCTCTCCTTCAACTTTTCACCTCCTTCTCTCCTAGATTCCCGTAACAATTTTTCAAGCTTTTTCCAGCTTCTTTCAAGCTCCTCGTCGCTTTTATCTTCTACCTTCACCATTGCGTTTGCCTCCATCCGCGTCCTCTGCCCGCGCCCATTCCGAAATGCCCCCCAACAGTTGGACCGCCAGTCTCTTTTAGCTCTCCTCGCTTATACTTTTCGACAACTTCCCTTACAGTCCCATAAGCACCAGTGACAATTTTTATCCCCGCTGCAGACAGAGCCTGAAAAGCATTAGGTCCAACATTTCCGGTTATAAGCACTTTAACGCCTTTACTTGCTATGGTTTGAGCTGCTTGTATTCCAGCTCCGCCCATGGCGCCAGAAGCCACGTTTGGAACAGCCTCAAACTGCATAGTCTCCGAATCAACGATAATAAAATATGGACATCTGCCAAACCTTGGATCTACGGATGCATCCAAGCTGTTTGCTGCTGAGGATACGCAAATTCTCATTTAATCGCCTCCTTTAACAATTATACGTGCTTCTAAGAAGTGCTCGACTTTTTCGACAATGTCCATGAACGTTTTTGCAGCTTTGGAATTGGGATGCTCCATTATGAACGGTTTACCATTGTCCGAATCTATGCAGATTTCAGGATCTATTGAGATGTTTCCAAGAAATGGAACATTTAGCTCTTCAGCTATTTTTATTCCACCGCCAGTTTTGAAGATGTTCACTTCAGCTCCACATTTTGGGCATATGAAACCGCTCATGTTTTCAATTATGCCTATCACAGGGACGCCCAGTTGCCTAGCGAATGTTACAGCCTTCTTTACAACAAGCTGTGAAACCTCTGATGGTATTGTGACTATGACAACGCCGTCCATGTCTGGGATTAGTTGCATGACGCTTAACGGTTCATCGCCGGTTCCAGGTGGAAGATCTACAAAGAGGAAATCAAGTTCACCCCAAGTTATGTCTGATAAAAACTGGCGTATAGCAGTCATCTTCAATGGTCCACGCCAAATAACAGGGGCCTCGTCACTTGGAAGCAAGAAATCTATTGAAACAACTTTAACTCCCATAGGGCCTATTACTGGAAAAATTATTCCCGCTGCAAGAGCTTGAAGCCTCTGTCCCTTTAAACCAAGCATCTTTGGCACGCTGGGCCCATGAATGTCAGCATCGAGAATGCCGACCTTATTGGCATGCCCATGCATAGCGAAAGCCATGGCTAAATTTACCGTCACAGTGCTTTTGCCAACACCGCCCTTGCCACTTATAACAGCTATCTTATGTTTAATCTTGCTTATCCTCTGTTTAAGCCTCTGATCTTGTTCCCACTTTTCTTTTCGTGGATCCGTGCAATCATTAACCTTTAAACAGGAATCGCACTTACCATCGCATTTATCGCTCATCCACACCACATCCACACATGCATTCGCCGCTTTTTCGGCAATTTAGGAATAGTAGTTTGATGCGCAAACTATATTAATACTTTATGTTTAGAAAATAAACAAAGGCGACAATAATGGATGATGTTGATAGAAAGATAATTTCACAACTTCAATTGGATGGTAGGGCAACCCTGGAGGAACTGGCAAAGCAAACAGGATTTACAAGTATGGGAGTTAAGAAAAGGCTTCAGAAGCTCATATGCCAAGGCGTAATCCAAGTCTCAGCCTTGATGAATCCTTTCTCCTTTAAACTTTACCCAGCAGTAGTTTTAATGGAGATGGAAAGCGCAGATGCAATGCAGAATCTGCTGGAACGGTTCAAAAACTGCCCAAGAGTCGTCCAAATCTTCAAGACTATAGGAGGCTATAACCTAATCGCCCTCGTCATCGCAGAAGACCGCGACACTCTTGAAAGCATATCCATAGAAAAATGCTCATTAAGAAGCAGCGCAGGCATACGAAGATCAGAATTCTACCCAATAGGCGACATCTATTTCACACCTTTCCTCCCAATAAGAGAACACCTAACCCATAAAGATAGGCATACAGCGCCATGCGATGTAGACTGCAAACCTTGCACACGATACGTGAATGAAAAATGCGTCGGGTGCCCCGCGACAATCCACTATAAGGGAACACTTTAAAGGAGCAGCTGATTATATGGCTGAAGACAATAATGGTGTGTTTCCTCAAGGCTTAAAGCTTAGAGAAGCTGAAAGTGCAGAAATAATCAGTTTAATGGACAATTCTGTGGATTATCTATCAACAATTCAAAAAGCGGAAGTCAAAAACTTTAGAGAA
>JGI20130J15133_1003915_pt1 | contig 10014 bp, 14 predicted proteins | sample WasSprMetagenome_FD_15133 | JGI IMG/M metagenome (IMG submission 15133) | reverse complement strand
GCACTCCCGAATCAGAAGGTGATAGTTAAACAGGCCTTCAGGCCGTAGAAGGCAAACATATTAAACCTTTTCAAGGCTGCTTTTCAACTGCTTAAACTCGGTTGCAGCATGTTCAAGCATCCTCGCCGCCTCCCCAACCAGAGCGCCAAAGTCCTTAAGAAGTTGGGAAAACTCCGCCCCACCTAACTTCTCGATATCCTTGGAGTACTTGGCAAGGGTTTTTGGATCCAGCCTATTAGCAATATCATACAAAGCAACCAGCTCCTGCAGCGGAATCTTCCCGCTTGTAGCCTGCTCAACCGTCCGATTTATCAACTCAACATTTTTTACAAACACCCTTACAATTTCATTATACGCCAGTTCGCCGCTATGGTAAAGACCTATCAGACCCTTCAATGTAATGGAACAGACGTGACGTGGCCTGAGACCTTTCCAATCCTTCCTAATCTCCACAAGCCCCTGTTTATGCAGCCTATTTATTGCGCGTGTAACCACAGACTGGTTCAGCCCTGTTCTCCGAGCAAGCTTAAGCTTGCTCTCACAAGGGCCATTCAAAGCTAAATCTTTCAGAATTTTGTAGTATTGTTTTTTAGGCATATGCCGACCTCACAAGTTTTGGAATATATACTTCTTTTTTTGAATATATGCACAAAATAGTATATAAGCCTTCCTTACATTTTATTAAGGAAAGCATATGAAAGCCCAAGTGTCAATCCGCCAGCTAAAAGCCTTCGTGGCAAAAAACCTGAATACAAATTCTGCCTTGCGGGAGCTAATATTGCAGGAAAAGGACATGCTTGAACCTGTGGAATTACTTATAAAAATGCAAGTGTGGCTTAAGCTTATTGAATTTGAGGCGAATTTGAGGGAAAAGCATGTATGCTGTAATGTTGGTTATCCTTCTTGTAACCGTGATTAGTGTATTAATTTTGGATTTTTATAGGTATCTCCTTAAGCTTTCGCCTTGGACTGTAGTTATGCGTGTTCTCGAGGCGAATGCTGCCTTTTTTGTTGGTTACTTCTTCGCCGGCTTTATCGTCTCAGCTGATGTTCTTCGCATAACGTGTGGAGCCGCAACAGCTGTAGCTGTGGGAATTTTGGCCTACAAAACATGTGCGAGGAGAGATGTAGCTAAACCAGAGGAGGTGCTCAAAACATATGAAGCACTAATGGCTTGGGAGAAAAAGTTTCTGCAGCACTTAGAGAATTTTACGAAGTCCCTTCTTACGCAGTTTGATACCCCTCTCGCAGTTTGGCTTAAAAATGTTCAGGCTGAACTAAAAGCAACCAGCGACCACGCCGCTGGAATTGCCAATGCAGTCAACAGCAGGCTTAACGAAATTAAGAACTTCGTTGAAGAAACAGCAGCGGTTCTGCGGCAGCTAACAAGCGACCTAGCTAAACTCAGGATGGCAGTTTCTGAAATAACGAGAATCCGAAATGCACAATACAACCTGATAGAAAAGCTTGAAAGTTTAGTCACCACCATTGAGGAGGCCACCCTAAAATATGAGGGACGGCGGCAGTCAATAAAAGAGCTCTATATGGAGAAAGTGGTGAAGCTGCTTCAAGACGGAGGGTTTACAGTTCAGTTGGGCACTGGGCGGAAGCAACCGAGAATTATTGCCAAGGTGAACGATAGAAAGGTCTTTGTGGCCACATGCAAAGCCTACGCACTAACATCCTACAGAAAACAGAGGACGGTTTACCTAAAGCAATTGCCTGAGGCGGAGCATGCCAAACGCAACGCCGTGGACCTAGTAATTTTCATTATCAACACCATGAACGATAGAATCTGGGCCTGCCTCGTAGACAGAGAGAGGTTAATGGAGGGGGTCGAAACTATCACAACACCTACATGGTTAGCTGAGTCAACGGATGAAGCTGAAAGAAAATGTCAGCAGAGCCTACAACAACTCATACAATTTTACATTAAACAGAAAAGCGCATGAAATTCCACAAAAAGCACATACATTTTTCATGAAAGTTCACGTGCAAAAACAAAAATCGTAATTCGCCCAACAAATTCACAGGAGTCCACGTGAGCATTATAAAGGGCCTTAAAAAATTGTTCCCCCCACACATTTTATATTGTACCTGTAATGCATTACGCGAACCATTATTCCCCTCAATATTCTAAGGCAAAGGTCTTTAGCGAGAAAATGTAAGTCTTCCTCCATATCACCTCCTCCAACGATAAGCACCCCTCGTCTCCCCCCTCCTTATTCGGTCAGCCAACCTCACAATTTTCCACAACGCTTTTCGCTCGACCCTTTCCAGCTCATTCCAATGTCTTTCAGCCATCTCCCGCAATTCAGTTATCTCCCAATCCATCAGCTTAGGCCTAATATACCCCCGCCTAACACTTTGCCTATACCTCGCAATCCACTTCCTAAAACTGTTCCCATCGCTTAAACCATCCAAGAACAGAAGTATCAGTATCGCCCTAACCGCATGCTCATCAAGCTTAGGCCTAGTTAATCTAGCCCTATACACGACGCCACCACCATAAGCATCAAACTATTGGAGCGCGCTAACCACGTATGGGCGGAGCCGCCCAGCTTGCACCTCGCCATATACCAATAATCACTACCACACATATTTAACTGACCGCATGACCAATCCTTGATGAATATGAAAGACTTCCACTTATACCCCAAAACTGGAAGTTTTTCAGCGACTTTTAACGATTTTACTACTGAAAGCGCCTCAAAAATAGCTCAGTTTAAAATGGTTCAAATAAAACTTGGAGGTTTGCTACACGCCCCGAAGGTAACTGCGATGTTTCATGTTCTCTTTGAGCCTTCCCAAAACGCTAAGATTCACTTAGCAGCGATTAAGAGAATGGAACATATTGTAACAGTTTGTTTAAGTAGTCTATGATGAAGGGAGAAAAATTTCTATATTGGGAGGCTAGTTGATTGTGCTTCAATACTTCATGAAAAAGAAGAGCGTTTTTCTTTATTATCCTTTTATAAGAAGGGTGCTTGGGCTCTCCGAGTGGAGTTAAAGGAGTGAACAATAGGGGTATGATAACAATAGGGTGACCTTTAAGCTCTCTGACTAGTTTAGCCGTGTATCTGATGTCCTCAGACGATTCCCCTGGCAATCCGATAATCAGGGTTGCATAACAAAACCATCCGTTCTCCTTCAGAATATGAGCAGCCTCTTTTACAATGTTTGGCCACTCATAAGGACTGAAGGGTAGCGCTTTTCCTGGCATATATCTCTCTATGAGATGCGGGCTTCCGGACTCGATTCCGATTTGAACCTCAAAGCTTGTACATCCGCGTTTCTTTAACAAATTCGTTATTTTAGGTAGAATGTCAGGGTTAGCGACTATCGATGCGAAAGAGAAATGAAGAAAAGAGACATTTCTGATCCCCTTTATCGAATACAACTCATTTAGGAGCATTAAGAGTGCATCTTGGTCTGGGACGAATTTTCCAGGCTTTGATCCATATAAAAGAATATCATCGCTTTGTAACGAGATATCAGTTATGTTGCTTTTCACGTTGACTTCCGCGGATTTCTTGATGGTGTCAATAGGAATACATCGCATGGCCCCTGCAAAGGAAGAGGAGCACCATTTGCATCCTCTTCCGCATCTTCGACTGACTTCGATGAGACCATTTGTGGTAGGGTGTAGGATTGCTGGAATTTCCTCCGCGTTAGGTGCTTTTCCCGTTATTATCCTAGAAGAATGGACATTTTTGTTATGGATCAGCTTAACGAATAACTTAGGGATTATGTTCTCGGCTTCGCCTACGACGAGATAATCTATTCCGAACTTGTCAAGTATTTTTTCATCTGCAAGTTGCCAAGCTCCTGGGCCTCCTGCAACTATAGTAAGGGAATATTTTTCCTTGAGAGGTTTGAGTTGCTTTAGTAGACTAGCGAATAGTACCCTCGAGTAAGGCGTTCCGCCTATTAGAGAATGTATTGTTGTTGAGATGGGACCAAGACCTCTTGGATCAATGGCTGAAATGCCTATGATCTTTGTCTCGCGCCCGATGAAGTGGTCTAGATAAGCAGGATGTACAATTGCATAATCGTTTTCGCTAAAGCCACACCTGCACAAGATTGCCTCAACAATACGGAGGGAGGTAGGAGCAAGTTTCACGCGGCCGTTATGATGGCACTCCACTGGTGGACATAACTTTTTGAAAAATGATTTAGTGAAAAAGTTTTGTGGGAAGCAAGCTGCATAACCATTGTAAATATGTTTTCTAAAGTCGGACATTACGCTTTCGTCGGCTGTAAGAACTATGGATGGTTGTTGCATACGATGAAACTTCATCCCCAATATATGGTCACAATTTTATTTATTTATTAATTTTATTCGAATTATCGGCTAGCCTCCTTGATGCTTGCGGTTAAAGTTTATATGATTTTATGGTGTACGTTGAGGTGAGGCGGAGCCTTGGATAGGGAGTTGAAGGAAATTTCAGTAAAACTCTATGAGGAAAATATAAGAGATGTTATCGGCGATAGTTTACACCCAGGCGGGTTAGATTTAACGAAGAGAGCAGTAGAAGTTGCGAGAATAAGTATGGGTAAGGTTCTTGATATTGCATGCGGTGCAGGTGCTTCGGTTAGATTTATTGCTGAGAATTTCGGATGCGAAGTTATAGGCGTGGACCTTTCAGCTAAGTTGATTGAGATAGCCAGAGATACGGCAAAAAAGCCCTTTATTGGAGGAGTTGAATTCATAATTGGAGATGCTGAATCTTTGCCTTTTATTAACTCATGCTTCGACACTGTGATTTGTGAATCTGCACTCAGCTTATTCTTGGACAAAAGTAAGGTTCTAAGAGAAATATATCGTGTATTGAAAAGTGGAGGAAGACTTGTAGCAACTAACATAGTGCTCAAAAAGAACATGCCTGCAGAATTAAAGAGGGGGTTGGAATTTGCCCTATGCATTGCGGGTGCGGAAACTTTGGAAAGGTTTAACAAACTATTTGAACAAGCGGGTTTTGTAGATGTCTATATAGAGGATCACTCAGAAAAACTAATCTCGATAGGGCTAAAACTATTGTTAAGCGACTCTTTAACGAAAATTTTTAGCGTGGACGTTCTGGAGCTAGCCTTGAAAAAACTCTTTAAGGGAGACATGATAGGTTACGCAATAATAATGGCTAGCAAACCATAAACCATTGGCTATTGTTTTACAGGAGAGGTGATAAATTGAATTTCGCGCGCGTGGAACCTATTGGACCCGAACATACTCATGAAGAGATCGTCGACGCTATGTTCCTTGGGAAAGAGCTTCAGCCAACAGCAGGCCCAACCCAGAGATAAAGTGATAGACAAGTCCAAAGGGGGGTTTAGTGTAGCTGAGTGTCGTCGATTATTGCGAGAGGCTGGTTTTATTCCAAGGGGAGTAACTCCTGCTCTTCAGGGCCTCCTTAGAGAAGGCAAAGTGAAAAAACCGCTAATTTTCCGTTTAACGGTTCGTTTCCTCATTTCCGACGCTTACTAAGCTCCAGCTGCCTAAACAAAACGTCTATTCGGTTTCTCAGATCCAAGAATCTTCCGGCTTTTTTAAACATTTCATCTGCGTCAATCAACGCGTGAAGTTCATGAAAAGATATTTTCTTTCGCATATATTGTCTCGATTCGAACAGAAACTCTTCTCCGCTTTTAAAGTAAAGTTCAGGATTTCCCGTTTTATCGGCTAATCTTTTCAACAGGTTTGCTTTCCAAAATTTATGATTCATTCTATTTATCAATCTAAACGCGTTTTCTGCATTGGCAGCGTGCGCCTCGTCTAAAACTAGTTTTATAAAATCAGAATCGAATTTTTCAATTTCAATACTAATTGAGCCGTATGAATCACCATTAATCATATTCGTCGGTCTTATTTCCAAATCATTCGGACAATTTATGTTAACGAAACTTTCAAGATTAGGATCAACTTCCTCGAATTCTTTTACGGAAACGAATAACATCTTCGAGCTCCCTCTACTCACATCGCCGATTCTGCCCTTACTCAACATGCAAATAGCTTGGATAACGCCAAAAACATGCTCCTTGTCATAATAGGCGATTAATGGTTCTATTTTACCGTTGGGCCATAAAGGTGTAACAGTATGCCAGCCAACACCAAACTTGAACATTAGCTCCAAAACTCCGGTTTTAATGAATGGATGATCTACAGGTATAACCAGAACACTGGTCCCTTGGCAACACCTCATACCAGTTTTTAACCCTACAATGGGGCCTTTAATCGGTAGACCGGTTTCGTCTACACAAATATTGAATTTGAAACCTTTACTCTCGAGCAGTTTTTTGTATTTTTCCCCTCTTTCTCGAGTATTGGCGCACACGACAACATCATCCGCCACTTCACTAGCTGTTTTAACTACTTTTTCAAGAAAAGTTGTACCATTCAGCTTAGTTAAGGCCTTATCATACCACAATCCTTTTGAGACTTGAAACCTCTCTGCCACACCGCCTGCTAAAACAATAACACTCCTCATCACTAAATCTTTCCTCATCCTTCTTCGTTTTGCATCAATTGCCTTCACTAATAAAAAAACAATTGATAAGAGTAGCAAATAAAAAAGAGAGGAACTTATTTGAAGATTTGTATGTAAAGTCCGTCTCCAGATTTTTTACCAGCTAGAAGCTTGGGCAGATCCTCTAATTTTAAAATGCTTATCGCCTTTTGCGGGCAGTTGATAACGCATGGGGTGGTTCCTTCTCTTTGAAACATTTCCATGCAATAAGCACATTCGTTGCAAGAACCTATTGGATAATGTAAGAACCTTATCATCGCCTTACCTTTAGAGGTTTCATAAGGACCAACTTTTATTAAACCTATTTTTGGAGGATTGTTTTTCAAGGATTGGCATGTTGCATAACACGAACCGGAACCTAGACATCTCCAAAGATCGATAACCATTACATGTGTAGCCATTTAGCTATACCTCCTTATGTTGCATGTTATGCCCCTTTCTGCTATAAACGATGTTACTGGATCTATCGGTTCGTGAACGTCTATTATTTTTGCCTGTTCAAAATTCCCTCTGGAAACTAAAATTGTCTTTGGATGCATATACTTCCTTACGACTGCCTTATACCTTGCTGTTCCATGCTTTGTTTCGATGAGAACCGAATCGCCTGTTTTTATGCCCTTTTCTTTAGCAATTTCTTCAGGTATGTATGCATGATCCTGCTCTAATATCTCTTCAAGATCACGTACAGCTTTCCAAAGTGACCATGAATGTTGTCGTACCGGAGTATAACTCGACAGTATGTAGGGATATTTCTCGTCTGGTTTTATTAAAAGCTCTTCATGCCATGTTGGTAGAGGATCCGCGCCCATTTGCTCTAGTATTGAGCAGTAAATTTCGATTTTCTTGGACGGAGTTGCAAAACCTTTCTTTTCATATAGTTTTTCTGGATATCGTTCTTGTACTTGAACATAACCCTCATTTTTGAGATTTTCAAACTTAACTCCAGCTGGTTCGAGAAGCCAGTTGAACAGTTCTTCTTCGTCCTTCCAAGGAAAGCGATTGTCTAAGCCCATCTTTTTCGCTAATAAAGTAAACAGTTCAATGTTAGACTTGCATTCTCCTGGAGGATCCAACGTTTTCTGCCTCATATAAAGTATACCATGCTTATGCCATAGATTCAGAGATGGGCAATCTCTTTCGAGGAAAGTCTTGGATGGCAAAACTACGTCAGCATATTTTGCCACTTCACTCATATAAACATCGAATACGACTATGAAATCTACGTTGTCTATGGCTCTTATATATTTATCATAGGTTGGTGTGCGATACGGCATGTTCATTGCATCGACAAAGAGGGCTTTAATTTTCCCTTGTCTCAATAGCGACATAAGACCGTGAGCAAGCGCTGTAAACGTTTTGAACGGTTCATAAAGCACTGGAAATTGCTTAGCTACTTCAGGAATCTTCCTCATATTATGTAGTCCTAACCGTGAATCAAAGGTCAAAGTTCCATCGTCTATTACTGGAGATCGTACACGAGAAAGCATGTGCCCGCCATATATTTCTACATTTCCAGTAATTGCCATTAATGTGCAATATGCACGAGCAAACTGGAAATACTGAGTGTGGTGACAACACCAACCGTAGCAGATGTAAGCTGGCTTGTTCGTTGCATACATTCTTGCTACTTCTTTTATTGTTTCAGCTGGCACATCTGTTATTTTTTCTGCCCACTCTGGCGTATATTTTTGCACATGTTCCTTCAACTTGTCAAAGCCAACTGTCCACTTCTCAACAAACTTCTTATCGTATAACTCCTCATTGATTATTGTGTTTATCATTGCTAAGGCAAAAGCCAAATCCGTATTGGGTCTTATGGGAACCCAGACATCGGCTCTGGTTGCTATTGGAGTAAGTTGCGGATCTATGACTATGCATTTTGCACCGTCGAGTATGCGACGTGGGACTGCTCCTATATAGGCTGGTTGTCCTTCAGGAATCTTGGCATCCCATATGATGAACAGTTTCGTTTTATCCCAGTAATCCGATGTGTCGGTATGTTCCATAAGCGGAGACCCAAAAGTATAAATTTGTGCTACACACTGGGATGCGTAGCATAATCCCCATCCGTTAAAGAAATTCGGCCATCCAGCAGCATCCCAAAATCTTCTATCTAAGTAAACGCTTTCTTCGCACTCACAACCAGTGTGACACGCTATAGACTCTGGTCCGTATTTTCGCTCTATTTCCTTCAGTCTTTTAGCTACGTAGTCTAAGGCCTCTTCCCACGACACTCTTCTCCATTTTCCTTCTCCTCTCTCGCCAACCCTTATCAGGGGATAGAGAATTCGGTCACCATCATATTCGAATTGAAGAGCGGACGAACCTTTCGCGCAAAGGGCACCTTTATTCAATGGATGTTGTGAATCTCCATATAATGCTACGATTTTTCCATTTCTGACATGCGCTATCATTCCACACTCGCACGCGCGCGCATAAGCTGCCGATTGACGCTCAGACCTGTGCTGACCTTCTTGATTATCTGAAGAACAACCTTGACGACATATGCAACCAGTTAGCCGACAAATTCGGGCTATACGACGGGGCAGGTAAGCCGAGGAAAGCCTTCATCATGGACGGGCTCTTCAGGTTCAGCTGTCCAAGCTGCCTTTACAAGTTTTTCACGCAGATGCGCATGGGCAGCCCAAGCGTTGATGCGCTCTATATGGAGATGCATCGTTTCGCGGTCAACATCCTAACAGGAGTTTTAGCGCACGCTTTGAACGGCGGGGAACATGATGTCTACTGCGAGGATAGCCACGCTTTTGGAAGGGTTGACGTTGCCATCAAACCAGCCGGATTTGGAGCACAGTTGAGGCTAACGGCGCATGCATAGTCGTCGAAGTTAAAACTGGCAGGAGCATAAGCTTCGCCCAGCTCTTCCGCTACCTGCTACAGCACAGAGATGCCACGCTTGTTGTTTGGAGGGTTCCAATGCGCCAGGTTTTCGCGTTGAAGGGTGAAAGGCTACGAGTCTTGCTCTGCCTATACGTTTCGACGGCGCTGGCTAGAGCTTTAAAGCTTCTCAACGGCGAACCTGCAACGTGCAACCACAAACTAAGCGATTGTGAAGCCTCAGCGGCCAGCGAGCCTCAAAAGCTGCTGGACGAATTCTTCAAGGGGCTTGTGGAGAGTCTGCCAAGGGTTGTCTCAGTCGTTTCTGAAAGTTTAAGGGGGATGGGCTGCCATGTCAGCCAATGATAAGCGTAAAACGCTGCTTGAGCGGATTGTTGAATCCCTTCCGGACCAGCTTAGGCAGGCCTATGAGGCCGCGCCGAGGAAGGGTTCTGAAGCCCATGAGATACTGAGGCTTTTCGTTGCCAAATACCTGTGGGATAACGGCTTCAGAAGCATAAGCTTTGAAAAAAGCGTTCCAAACGGCCGCGAAAACATGTGCATAGACATCTACGAGGAGAGGCTGGTGCTCTTCGTTGAATGCGAGAGACAGCCTGAAAGGAAGGCCGTCATTGAAAGGCTGAAAAGGCTTAAG
>JGI20130J15133_1003905_pt1 | contig 10039 bp, 7 predicted proteins | sample WasSprMetagenome_FD_15133 | JGI IMG/M metagenome (IMG submission 15133) | reverse complement strand
CTCCGTGCTTCTGATTTTCTTCAGCTTTTTGAGCAAGGTGCTTGGCTATGTNCGGGAGATGGCGATAGCGGGCTATTTCGGGGCGAGATATTTCACCGACGCCTTCTTCCTCGCCCAAGTCATCCCCCTCCTGGGCGGGACACTCATAACGATGGCTTTTCCCTTAGTTTTCATCCCATTCTACCTCAGTGAAAGAGAACAAAGCGAGGAATCGGCGGAAAAGTTAGCGAGCTCTATATTTTGGGGAGTAATTCTATATTCTGTACTGGCGATTTTAATAATAATCCTTTTTTCTTCTCCCATATGCAGAGCAATAGCCCCAGGATTCGCTGAGGACCAGCTTTTGCTTCTTAAAAGGTTCTTGATCGCGCTTTCTCCCTTGATTTTCTTTCAATCCTTAGCGGGTTTTTTCACTGCTTACCTTCAAGCGCAAAAACATTTTCTTTCTCCGGCATTTGCCGGTTTTCTCGTGAACATACCGATTATTTCTTTTTTATTCCTCTTAGCTCGTCAAATTCCTTTTGAAAGCCTTGTTTATGGCTTTAATTTAGGATACTTTGCATATGCTTTCATCCTGCTCCCTTTCGCATTGCTTTTCGGTTTCAATCCCTTTGCTTCTTTCAAAATTCTAGACCCACCTATAAAGCGCTTTTTCGTGCTTCTTCTTCCTATAGTAATAGGTAGCAGTTTGAGTTATGTTGATATGCTCATCGCGAGGGCAATCGGGTCTAAATTAGGTGAAGGTGTGGTTTCAGCTCTCAACTATTCTTACCGCTTGATGGGGTTTCCTCTGGGAATAATGGCTGGTTCGATAGGCACAGCTGTATTTCCCTTTATGTCCTCAAAGGCTGCGCTCCTTGACCGGGAAGCCGTTTCACGAGAGACAACCCGTGGTTTGCACGCTACCTGGTTAATTTCTTTACCCGTAGGGGTCTTCTTTTTCGTTTTATCCCAACCTGTAGTGAGGGTGATGTTTGAGAGGGGAGCGTTCACACCGGAAGCGACCAAAATGACAGCGGATGTGCTTGCTTTCTTCTCCTTGGGCATACCAGCTATGACGGGGTGGGGAATAGCTACAAGGGCTTTTTACTCTTTACAAGACACCATAACTCCTTTAAAAATAGGTTTTTACCAAATCTTAATCGATTTGGCACTTCTTTTCACCCTCTCCCAAATTATGGGCTACAAGGGTCTTCCTTTGGCAACATCTATTTCTATCAGTATAGGTTTCGTTATCCTTTGGCTCACATTGTCCCAGAGGTTGCCTCAACTAAGAAGAGAAAAAATACTTATCTCTTTTGGGAAAGCGGTCTTAATGTGTTTTGTTCAGGGTTTCTTTCTCTATTATATAGGTCATTATGTAGGAATAATTACAAAAGCAGGATTGGCAAGGGAACTATTGCGTCTCGGTAGCATAGGCGCAATTAGTTTTCTTATTTACTTAGGTGCTGGGATCATTTTGAAGTATCCCGAAATTTCGTCCTTAACGCGAAAGATAAGTAGCTTGTTGTGCAAATTCCAACTACATTCTCGGGAAAGTGATTAGGTCTACTCCGGAAATTGTTGGATTAAAATGGAGAAAAATATTAAATAAAGTAGCGAAGAAGGACTTGTTTATTTGGAAACAAATCTTTATTATAATTTTAAATAAAATGGAAAATGAAACCTATAGAAAGGCACTGTAATTAGAATGAGGTCTTTCGCAGCGGATATAAATTTCAAGAAGAACAGGCTAGCTTTCTTCTTGCCTTTAGGCTTTCTAATTCTATTAGCTGCCATACTTTGCGCCTGGCTGGAGCGAACTTGGCCTTTTGTTCTTGCTATAATTTACCTGTCTTTGTTAATATCAATTGCTTTAAGGAGCAGTTTTTGGCTTCTTGGTATTCTTATATTTCTTCACCCCCTCCTACCATATTACCCTATTGGGGCACTACGAGGAGCTGCTCTCCAGGATATATTTTTCATCTTTAGCATACCACTACTTTTAATGACAGTGCCTCTTAAGAATAGGAGGAGAGCATATCCTTTGGTTATCCCCTATTTCGCCTTAGCCTCCTGGGCTCTCATTTCGGCATTTGCTACACAAGAGGATCTGCCTGAATTCCTCGTTGCTTTTGCTAAGGGGACGGGAAGACCCTTAATAATTGCCATTACGGCTTTGATTGTAGCGACTGCAATGAGTGATTTTAAGCGTTCTACATTATTGTATAAATTGATATCTCTATCCGCGACTTTTCAAGCTCTAATCGGTATCCTCGCTTTCGTTTTCAATATAGAAATCGTTGCAGGAGACCTACATCTGGGAGTAATGAACTTGCCCTATCAAATGGCTGCTGAAGTTAGTATAAGCAGAAGGCTTCACGGCACATTCTGCACAGGGAACCTTACTGGGGCTTATTTCGTCGCGATTTTGCCATTAACTCTTTCACTGATTATTAACAGTAAAAAGCTTTTAGAGAAGATTTTTTGGGTGGCAAGTTTCTTTCTACAAACAAGCGCTTTAATTTTGACTTTCACCCGCGCATCTCTTGTCGCCGCTGGTTTCGCTCTGATACTCTTCATTTTACTATTGACTAAAAGCGGACAATTAAAAATATCCCTATTCATTCCCTTCCTTCTATTTTCTGCGTTTGCCGTTTTACAGACGATATTGCCAGAAGGAATCATTATAGCCAAAAGTAGGTTCCTAACCGCGAGACCAGAAGTTCGCTTAGCACCCGCCTGGGCAGGTCTAATGATGTTAGCGGAACACCCTATATGGGGAGTAGGAGTGGATAACGCAGTCCCTCTTATGGAATCCGACCCTCGTTATTCCCGCACCCCCTTCGGCGAAACATATGTAAGACCTCATAATTCCTTTATTTTCATAGGTGCAGAACTTGGGCTCCCTGCCAGTCTTATACTCCTTTGGGCGTTCATCTCCATCTCCAAATTCATATTAAAAGCTTGGCGTTCCAGCATAAACACATCCCAAAAATTGCTATCAGGTGCTGTTCTTAGCGGTTGGTTTGGACAATTCATTCATAGCTTCACAAATAACCTCTATCATCACCCTTCCTTAATGGTAACTCAAATAGCTTTAATCGCAGCTCTAACCCCGATTATTTATTCAAACTCACATAATAACGAAAGACAGGAAAGGGGGTCATCCTCTTGAGACAGGTATTACAGGATATAAAGAGCGGCGAAATTAGAATAGTTGAAGTTCCTGCTCCCCTTTTAAAAAAAGGCGGTGTATTAGTGCAGAATGCTTTTTCCGTAATTAGTGCGGGGACTGAAAGGGCGAGTGTCAGTTTGGGACAGAAAAGCCTCATCGGCAAGGCAAAAGAGCGTCCCGAATTAGTTAATAAAACCATAGATGCTCTATTAAAAGAAGGGCTCAGCACAACTCTAGCCCGTGTAAGAGCACAGTTGGAAGCATATAGACCAATGGGCTACAGCAGCGCGGGAATAGTCGTAGGAGTGGGAGGGGAGGCAGAGGAATTTCAGATTGGTGATAAGGTAGCCTGTGGTGGAGGTGGCTATGCGATGCATGCGGAAATCGTGTTTGTCCCTAAAAATCTCTGCGTAAAAGTCCCAGATAATGTAAATCTCGCATATGCTGCATTTACCACACTGGGCGCTATAGCCTTACATGGTATGCACCAAGCGGAAGTCGGGTTGGGAGACAATGTGTTCGTTATCGGGCTAGGACTTATTGGACAGTTGTTAGTCCAATTGCTTAAAGCGGGAGGCTGTCGGGTGATAGGAATGGATGTAAGACCGCAAGCCGTTGAATTGGCGTTGAAGTGTGGAATGGATATGGGCATCGTGCGGGGAAGGGATATGATAGAGAAAGCTATAAGGAACTTTACCAACGGACGGGGTGTGGATGCAGTGATAATTACCGCCTCCACAACCTCAAATGAACCTATGAGTATTGTCCCCGGGGTCATTAGGGATAGAGGCAGAGTAGTCCTTGTGGGAAGGGTTGGAACAGCGTTCCCTTATATGCCATACTCCAATAAAGAGCTTGAAATAAGAATGTCCCGCTCTTATGGACCGGGAAGATATGACCCAACCTATGAAGAGAAAGGGATAGATTACCCCATAGGGTATGTCCCTTGGCCCGAGCGAAGAAATATGGAGGAATTCGTCCGTCTTTTGAGCGAGGGGAAATTAAACCTTGAACCAATAATAACTCATACCTTCCCCTTCGAAAAAGCAAAAGAGGCATACGATATACGATATAGTGCTGGGTAAAACAAAAGAATATTCGGTTGGCGTGCTTTTGCAATATCCCTCAACTCCAATAAAACCCGAAAGGAAAATCACTCTATCCACAAAAGCCCCAAAATCCACAACGGGCAAAGAGGTCCGGGTTGGTTTCATAGGGGCTGGCAATTTCGCCCAAGCGCTTCTTCTTCCTAATCTTAAGAAGATGGAGGGGATAATATTTAAGGGCATAGCCACGGGAACAGCCGCTAACGCACAAAGGGTGGGTGAACGCTTCGGCTTTGAATACTGCACAACCGATTATCACGATATCTTAAACGACCCTGATATTGACTGTGTTTTTATCGCAACCCGCAACAACCTTCACGCCAAGGCAACGATAGAAGCTCTAAAGGCGGGGAAGGCAGTTTTCGTTGAGAAACCTTTGGCATTAACTTATGAGGAATTTGAAGAGGTCGTGAAAACGGTGGAAGAAACTGGAGGACGGGTTATGGTGGGTTTCAATAGACGCTTTTCTCCCTTCATTCGTTTGCTCAACGATGAAATAGAAGAGACCGATTTCCCACTCGTCTTTTGTTACCGTGTAAATGCAGGACCTTTACCCCCAGACCATTGGGTGTTGGATAAGGAGCAAGGAGGAGGGAGAATACAAGCCGAGGTATGCCACTTCGTTGATACTTTACAGTTTCTCGCCAGAAGCGAACCCGCGGAAGTCCACGCGATATCCGCGCGCGGGAACGGTATTACCCCCAACGACAACCTCACCGTTAATCTAAAGTTTAAAAATAAATCCATTGCCTCTATAGTCTACACTGGACTCGGCGACCCCGCTTTCCCTAAGGAAAGAATTGAAGTATTCGGGGGTGGGAAGGTATTCGTCATATCCGATTTTAACGAATTTTTAATGGTTAGTTCAGGGAAGAAAAGGAGAATTAAAAAACTATTTCAGGATAAAGGACATAGCCAAGAAGTGCAGGAGTTTATATCGGCGGTAAAATCTGGAGGGGAGATGCCTATACCTTTCCGTGAGATCGCGCTTACGACATTGACTACTTTAAAAATTGAGGAGTCCATCTCTAAAGGCACACCATTAAAGATAGAGTTCTGAATAGAAGGAAGGCTGCAAATTGAAGAACTCCATCATAGTTTCTGGCGATTATCTGAAATTTATCCAAAAAATAGAGCAATATGTTCTTAAAAATATGTGGAGAGGTTATGACCCCTACGATGGTTTAAACAGTTACCTCTTTCAAATAACTCCCTTTAAACACAGTCCTTCTTTTCGCCTTTTTTGGAGTGGTATTGTACGGATTTTGCCTTTCAATATAAGACCACTCCTGCTAATCCCCAAAGGCATCAATCCCAAAGCGATATCGCTCTTCATATCCTCTTACAGCGAATTGTATTCTCATTTAAAAGAGAGGGATTTCCTCCTAAAAGTTAGATTCCTTTTAAAGCTCTTAGATAGAGCGAAAATCTCAAGTTATAAAGGACCATCCTGGGGTTATAACTTCCCCTGGCAATCTAAAGTCCTCTACGCTCCTTTGGGAATGCCAAATGCAATATGCACAACCTTCGCTGCTCAAGCTTTGTTGGATTTCCAAGAAGCGATAGGGAGCAGCGAATTCACAGAAACGGTGGTAAGAATCTGTGATTTCCTCCTCAACGATCTCAATAAAACGATAACCTCTGAGGGCATATGCTTTAGCTATACACCAGTTGACAATCTTTGCGTGCATAATGTAAATCTTTGGATTGCTGCCCTTTTGGCAAGAGTTTACCTGCTCACTAAAAACGATTCTTTGCTATCCCAGGCTGAGGAAGCGGTTAAATTTACTATTAATCATCAAAATCCCGATGGCTCTTGGTTTTATGGAACGGGAAACAAGAGCTTACTTTATATAGATAACTATCACTCAGGTTTCAACTTGGTTGCGTTAAAACAATACATAGATTACTCCGGGAATTCGGAATATAAAGAACAATTAATCAAGGGCTATGATTATTATAGGAAAACCTTCTTTTTGCCCTCGGGAGCGCCTCGTTATTATCACAATAAACTTTTCCCTGCGGATATCCACTGTTGCGCGCAAGGGATTATTACCCACACAGTTTTTGGAAATTTAGAGGAGGCTGAGAAAATAGCTAATTGGACATTGGAACATATGTTTGATGATAAAAGGGGTTTCTTCTATTACAGAAAATATCCCTCTTATACAATAAAAATTCCCTTCATCCGTTGGGGACAGTCTTGGATGTTTTACGCTTTGACCAAACTACTTCTCGCAAAATCACTTCTCCAAAACTCGGGTGATTCAAAATAAATAGGGAACGATTTTTGACTATTCTTGGGAAAGGATACAAAATAATTAATGACGAAGCCAATGCGAATCTGGTTTGATTTGTGCAATTCAGCCCATGTCCTACTTTTTAGAGGGATTATAAAGTCCCTTCGTTCAATGGGGCATATCCCCTTCGTAACAGTTCGGGATTATGCCCAAACGAAGGATTTAGCCGAACAAAGTGGGATAAAGCATATAGTCGTGGGTAAACACGCCGGTAGAAGCTATATTAAAAAACTCCTCTACCTTTTCTTGCGCAGTGGCAAACTATTCGCACTCGTGAGGGGTTTAGATATTGATGTTGCGGTAAGTCATAATTCCGCCGACCAAGCTGTTGTTTCCCTTTTATTGGGCATTCCATTCTTAACCATTCAGGATACCGAAAGACAAATAGCTAACCATCTTGTATTCAGGCTGGCTACGAAAATCCTCGTTCCTGAATCCTTCCCGGAGGAAAAACTGCGACAATATGGTGCTCACCCAAAGAAAGTAGTCAAGTTTGGTGGAGTTAAAGAGCAAATCTATATACCCGATTTTCAACCTATACCCGGCTTCTTAGAGAAGCTGAACATACCCTCGGATAAGGTAATTTGTGTTCTTCGCCCTCCCGATTTTCTTGCCTTACACGATAGGATAGACAACCCCCTTTTTTATCACCTCGCAAGATATCTTTTATCTCAACCGAACACATTTGTTATCATTTTGCCAAGAACTCCTCAACAACGAGAGAGGTTAATTCAATGGCAAAAATATTACAATAACCTTCTAATCCCAACAAAAGCAGTTGACGGTTTAAACCTGATGTATTATTCAGATATAGTTATAACCGCCGGAGGGACGATGGCAGCTGAAGCCACTATGCTTGGCACACCTGCTTATACCTTGCTTAAAAACCTTAGGGCGGTTGATTTATACCTTGCTGAGAAGGGTCTATTAACAATCATTTCTAAGCCAGAAGACTTTGCCAAAATCCAATTGAAGAAAAAGAATAGCGCGCATTGGTTCAACTCCCAGCATATAAAAGAGACCATTATACAAGAGATATTGAAGTTGAAAGATGAGCGAAAAGGCGGTTATGTTGTTGAGCGAGTATGATAAAAGGAGATATTACTTAAGAGAGGGAGGAGCAATCTTTATCAATATACTATTTTCTCTCTCTATTTTGATCACCCTTGTTCCCCTCCTCTCAATCATCGCTTTATTAATTGCTTTTGAGAGCCCAGGACCAGTTCTATTTAGGCAGAAAAGGTTGGGCAAAAACGGTAAGGCATTCCTCATTTATAAGTTTCGTTCTATGTTTCATAGGAGTGACCAATCTATTCACAAAAATTTCATTGCCCAAGCACTTAAAAATCCCAACGGTAAGCCAATTGAATATCGTATAAAGAATGACCCAAGGATAACAAGAGTAGGGAAATGGTTGAGGAAATTTAGTTTAGACGAACTGCCTCAGTTTCTAAATGTGTTGAAGGGCGATATGAATATCGTTGGACCTCGTCCGCTCCTTACTTATGAAGGGGAATACTTTCAAGATTGGCACTGGCAAAGACAGATTGTAAAGCCTGGCATTACCGGGCTATATCAGGTCTCTGCGAGGGGTAGTGTTCCCTTTGATGAAATGGTGAAAATGGACATAGAATATATTCGCCAGCGAACTTTATGGCTTGATTTGAAGATTATACTGCTAACAGTAAAAGCTATACTCAAAAGAACGGGAGGTTGAAGAAATGCGCTTTAAGGATGCGACAGTCTTAGTCACTGGAGGAGCCGGCTTCGTCGGTTCAAACCTCGTTGTGGCTTTAGTAAGGGAGGGAGCAAGGGTAAGGGTTGTAGATAATTTCTTTACAGGAAGTGTGGAGAATATAAAAGAGGTTATAAATGATATTGAGCTGATTCGTGCTTCCGTTAGCTCACGAGAAGATATGGAAAAAGCAATAGAGGGTGTAGACTATGTCTTTCACTTAGCCACTGTGAACATCCAAGCTGCCGTCCAGTTTCCCGAGCTCGAGATGGAGACAAATGTTGGGGGAACGGTTAATCTTTTAAACCTATGCAAAAATCTCCCCATAAAAAGATTTGTCTACACCTCCTCTGTTTCAATTTATGGTCAGCAAAAACACTTGCCTATTAAAGAGGACGCACCACCAATTTTGAAGAGCTTCTATCCAGCGGGAAAATACGCAGGTGAGGCTTATTGTTTTGCTTTTCATCATCATCACGGAGTCCCGATAACTATACTTAGATATTCAAATGTATATGGTCCTAAGCAGTCACCTTCAAATCCCTACGCAGGCGTTGTAAGCAAATTTTTAAACTCCGCTTTAAAAGGCGAGAAAATAGTAATTCATGGTGATGGTAAGCAGACAAGAGATTTCGTCTATATTGAGGATGCAGTGGAAGCTACTCTCTTATCTGCGATAATACCGCAAGCAATAGGTGAGGTGTTCAATGTCGCTTCAGGAAAAGAGACATCCATAGAGGATTTAGTGAAGCTCGTGATGTTAATGGTCAATGGCAGCCTTGAGATTGAGTATGTCCAGCCAAGGGAAATAGATTATGTGGAAAGAAGAGTATTGGATATACAAAAGGCTCAACGCTTATTGGGTTGGTCTCCTAAGATTGATTTAAGAGAGGGACTGAGGAAGACTTACGAATGGATGCAGAGTAATGCGAAAAGCAACGAAGAGATGAAAATGGAATCAACAATTCCGGAAGAGACAGTCTGAGGATTAATTAAGAAAAGCTGGAGCAATCTAAAATATAGATTGCTTCGCATTCACTCGCTATAAAAATAATCTAACCAATGAATTCCATTCTGCTTGCGGAGCGAGACCCGGTTCATTATGGTTACGATTGTCTTTTGAGCAATTGAAAATAACAAATCTTCTTCCGAAACAATTGAGGCAATTCTCGTTCATACCGGTCAGCATTACAACTACAGAATGTCGGAGATATTATTCCAAGAACTGAAATTGAAAAAGCCCCATTATAACTTAGAAGTGGGAAGCGATACCCACGCAAAGCAAACTGCAAGAATGCTCAAACGCATTGAGAATGTTTTGTTCAAAGAGAATCCCGACCTCGTCCTCGTCTACGGAGATACGAACTCCACGCTCGGCGGCGCTCTTGCCGCCTCTAAATTAAACATCCCAGTTGCCCATATCGAAGCGGGGATAAGGCAATTTCTTGCTCCCTCTTCTCCTCGCGGCGATTTCTTTGGGGATGGAAAAGCGGGAGAGCGAATAGTGGAGATTATTGCCTCTCAAAAATAAAAAATTGGAACATTTACCTCTCAAATTTCATCTAATAAATAAAAAGAAAAGGAGGTAGTTTGATGGTCAAAGTAGCCCTTTTAGGTTATGGCTATTGGGGACCGAACCTGCCCGATGCTTAAACGAGAGCAGGTCCGCCGAGCTCTCTTATATAATTGATTTGAACGAGACAAATCGCGATAAAGCGAGGTCTCGTTTTCCCCATACCAT
>JGI20130J15133_1003904_pt1 | contig 10040 bp, 12 predicted proteins | sample WasSprMetagenome_FD_15133 | JGI IMG/M metagenome (IMG submission 15133) | reverse complement strand
GTCCAAAACAGTGTATGTAGGGATAAGCTTGAATTGCTGATGCACCATGAATATGCCTTTACTAATAGCGTCCTGCGGTGAACTAATTCTGACGGGTCTACCATCTATGCGTATCTCTCCCTCATCCATTCGGTATAAGCCAAACAATATGTTCATAAGAGTGCTTTTACCAGCTCCGTTCTCGCCTAGAAGCGCCAGTATCTCGCCTGAATTAATCGTCAAGTTTACGTGGTCAAGCGCCTTCACATCACCGAAGCTCTTGGATATATCAATGAGCTCTATCCTCAGGAAAAACCACCATGTTATTAACAAAGATTGCAGCGTAAGTATATAAATTTATAATTTATAATAAGTACACAGATGATACATATTCATAATATTTAAATATTAAAAACAAACAGTATAACAATTAGAGTGTGAAGGCATTGAAAACCTCATATATTATTGTTGGAATAGTGATTGTGCTTGTCATAATCGGCGTAGCATTAGTTGCTACACGCCCATCGCAACCATTGCATCAAGCGACTACCACTACCCAGACTACTACTACAACAACTGTAGCGAAGGAAATCAGGCTAGCCGCCATATTCCCAGGGACAATTCAGGACGCTGATTACAACACGCTTGGATACACGGCTTTAAAGGCCGTCGAGAGCGAGCTAGGTATAAAAACTGCATACTCGGAGAGAGTGGCCGTTCCAGATGCTGAGAGGGTAATACAAGAATATATCTCTCTCTTGGATACAATGTTATATGGACCCACGGGGCACAGTTCAACGCTGCAGCCCTAAAGCTAGCTGGGCAAAATCCAAATGTCGTGTTCATAATCGAGACGGACTCGCCACTACAGAATCAGTCCAATAATGTGTGGGTGATTGACAGGAATTTCCCGCCCGGTTTCTACGTGCTGGGCGCAATAGCCGCTATGGTGACGAAGACAGGTGTTATAGGCTATCTCGGAGGCGTTGACTTGCCCTTCAGCAAAGCGGAGGTCAACGCTGTTTTGATGGCTATAAAAGATGTTAACCCAAACGTTCAGCTCAAGTACCTATGGGTAGGGGACTTCAACGACCCTGTCAAGGCGAGAAGCATGGCTGAAACACTCATAGCATCCGGCGCCGACGTTATTTTGTGTAGCGTTAACCTAGGTGTATATGGTGTTTTTGAGGCTGTGCAATCAGCATCCACAAAAGTGCTGGTCACGGTTAAATATACCGATAAAAGCAACATGGCTCCTAACAACGTTATAACCAGCTATGTATATGACTTCAGTGGTGCTCTGAAATACGTTGTTCAGGAAATAGCTAAAGGGAACACCAAAGGCTACTACAAGCTACAGTACGGCAAAGACGTCTATGTGTTGTTCCCGCTTAAGAACGTTCCACAGGAAGTAAATGACAAAGCAAGAGAAATAAGCGATAAAGTGGCCAGAGGAGAAATACAGGTACCATTCAACACTACTTTGCCGTCTTAATCTTCCAACGAGCTTGCTGATACTCCGTGGAGGATATATATACAAAACTTTTTTTCCTTATGATTCTAATTAGTAATTATTGTGGGAAAAATGAGGTTCTCAGGCAAGGTTGCTCTCGTTACCGGGAGCGCCATGGGTATAGGCAGAGAAATAGCATATAAGTTAGCTAGTGAAGGAGCAAACATAGTATTATTCGACCTGTCAGATAAGGTGTTCGAGACTGCTGAGGAGATAAGGAAGCTCGGCGTCAAGGTGCTTGCCTTTAAGGGAGATGTCACCAATAAACAAGATGTTGAGAAGGCGGTATCCGAGACCTTGAAGAACTTCGGAAAAATAGATATACTGGTGAACAACGCCGGGATCTACCCGTTCAAGCCGTTTCTTGAGATGACTGAGGAGGAGTGGGACAAGGTGATGAACGTTAACGTTAAGGGAACGTTCTACTTCACGAAGGCTATTGCCCCAATAATGGTTAAGAACAATTATGGTCGAATCATCAACATATCGTCTATAGCCGCGATCGTTGGGTTCCCGGCTCTAACACACTACTGTGCAAGCAAGGCGGCTATAGCTGGCTTTACAAGAGCGCTGGCACTGGAACTAGCTAGGTTCAACATAACTGTTAACGCTGTGGCGCCGGGACCAATAGAGACTCCGGGCACAAAGGCGATAATCGCTCCCCAGGCTCTTGAAGCAACGGTTAAAGCAATCCCAGTCGGCAGAATGGGCCTCCCATCAGACATAGCGGCTGTAGTGGCCTTCCTAGCCTCGGATGAGGCGAGCTTTATAACAGGTGCTCTAATTGTAGCTGATGGAGGCTACACGGCTCAGTGATGCTCTGAGTATATAACAATTATTCTTTTTTTGCTTCTTTTTCTCTGTACTCACCTAGCTTCTTCGAAAACTCCTCATAGGCCTCAACCAAAGCTGATAGCAACTTTTCCTTAACACCGTGCTCATAAAGCTTTTGTAGTAGCCTCACCGTTGTACCGCCAGGAGTGGCAACTGTGTTCCGTATGCTCCAGAGCTCCTTTTGCTCAGCTAGTTTACCGATGCCCTGGAAAACCATAGCTACGGACCTCCTTGCTACATCTAGAGGTACTCCCGCGCGTAGGGATGCAAGCACAAATGCGTCCATGAGCTCAGCTACGACAGCGGGGGTTGAGGAGGACGTTATTGTTAATGCATCGAGAACCTGCTCGTCAACCCACTCAACAACACCGATGTAGCTAAAAATCTTTTCAATACCGATATCTTTTCTGTTTGGTGGGCTTAGAGCCGTGAATGAGCTGTTGACCTCGGCGGCAATATTTGGCATAGCCCTGTAAACACTCGGGGTGCCTATAAGCTCCTCAAGAGCTCTGAGAGAAACAAAAGCTGCTGTTGAGATAACCTTCTTGCCTTCTACCCGGATTTTCGCTAGCTCCCTGGCAACACCTTCAACATCGTTTGGTCTAACCGAGATAATAATTATGTTTGAGAACGAGACAAGCTCCTCGAGGCTACCGCAGACCTTCAGCCCTAATTCCGCGGCCCTATCTAACATGCTCTTTGATTTATCGAAGACGTGGATGCTGCTTACTGGGTAGCCAGATTTAACTAGCCCCTGAACAAGCGAGAAGCCCAGCTTGCCAACCCCTATTATACCAATATTCGCCGCATTCATATTCTCATCACAATTCACATCTAGCAAAAGCTCATCATGCTTTAATAAACTATCGTCGCGCTTGATACGAATGGCTTTTCACTTAAATCTTTTATTGTTGATAAAACAAAGTGATTTATTTGGATGATGAAACGACGGTTTGCAGAGAGCTCTCCGTGAAGATACTTTTCTCGTCTGACATTCATTGTTTCTTTTCTTCCTGGCTGCTCCGCTGCTGAGCGGATGTTTCTTGCTCAAGCTTTTTCAATTCTTCTTCTATTTCTTTTTCTATCTCCTCAATAGGTTTTGGGGGAGGCGTGGTGGCTAGTGTGTATCCAATCCACCCCAAAATCCCGAACACGCCAATGATGGCTACCATTCCTGTGAGCTTTAGTAAAGCTATATCATAGCTTGTTCCATACAGAATGTATCCATACACGATTATTACTATGATGGATAAGACGAGTAATCCCCAACCAACTAGCTGGTCTCTGCTCACCTTCTTCACCGAATATAGTCATTGTGATGCGTACAGTTAAATTATTTCTTGTGGGAAATATATATTATTGCTGATTTCTGTTGGAATCGGGCTCCCCGAAAATGTCGGTTTTGAAAGAAAAAGCTGTGATTTTATTAGCGAAAATTATTTTCTACATAGACGCGTTTCTATGGTTATTTATAAAAAGAAGGAAGGCGGAGACCATGAGAGATGTGCTTGAGCTTTTCTACTATGACTTTCTCCGTATTGATAAAAAAGACTTAGAGGTGGTCAGGTTGACGGATAACTTGCTTATCACGAGGGCAAGGAACCCCTGCCCTATTTTGAAAACAGCTATGAGGCTAGGGATAGACACGAGGGTTATGTGCAGGGAGGTCTCCGAGCCTGTATGCAAGTTTGTTTTACTTAGGCTAAACCCCGCGCTTATTTTTTATAGAAACTATAGCCATATCCGCCCTTATACTGACTCTTGCGAGGAAATTATAATTAAGGCTTATTGAAAACTAAGATAATATCTCCTCTGCAATAACAGATGCCACTGAGGAGTTTGATGAGCTTGGATGCTATTAGCGTTACTCTTTTCTCAATAATAACGCTCGTGGTTCTGCTCTCCATCAGGCTCCCTCTCTACATCATACTCGTCGTTGTGCCCTTGGCATCCTCTCTTCTATATGGTGGTGGAAGCTTTTTATCCGTGGTTGTCAAGAAAACTCTGCTGAGCGGATCGACGTGGGGTCTTGTTCTAAATGTCTTCTCTGTTTCATGGCTGGTCTCCCTGTACAGCTCCCTGCTAATCGTGGATAGGCTGGGAAAAGAGCTCTCAAAGGCTCTCAAAAGCAATTTCTTGACCCTCACCATAGTCCCAGGAGTAATTGGTTTACTGCCTGTTGCAGGAGGAGCACTGATGTCAGCGCCAATCGTTGATAGCGTGGGCGAGCAGGCTGGGCTAAGCAAGCTGAAGCGAAACATAGTAAACATGTGGTACAGGCACATCTTTGTTTATATTTACCCTCTAAGCCCTATAATCATACTGACAAGCTCTCTCTTCAATATTAACATGGCTCGATTAATCGTGGACCAGCTTCCCCTGGCTGCATTGATGTTTGTTCTCGGCTTACCAATAGTTGGGCTCAAATGGAGCGCGAGTAAGGGCTCATCTAACGTTAAATTGTTACTAAAGGACTTAAGCCCAATAATAACCGCTGTGTTCCTGTCGTTCACATTGACCCCCATAGACAAGCACGTGCCTATCGATAGGTTATCAATGACCATAGCCGTGATTATAGGGGCTCTAGTCTTTATTCTTGTTGAGAAAGCCCCGCTCAGCGTTATCAAGAGCTCATTCAAGGATAAAAGAATATGGGANCTATCACTAATATCACTGGAGGTCATGCTGTACAGGTTCATGTTCACATTAATGAACCTGGAGCCACTAATTGATTTGATGAATAGGTCGAGCATACCGGGCAGCCTAGTGGTACTATCCTTAACTGTGCTGTTCTCCTTTGTAAGCGGGACGCCTACTGCTGGCATCGCCATAGCCGCGCCAATGATTCAAAGCATTGTCGGCATTACTAGGGGGGTGGCTGACCTGGCCTACGCCTCATCTTTTATAGGTTACCTCGGCTCTCCCCTTCACCTATGCTATGTGTATTCCTCACAGTACTTCAAGACGAGCTTGACCGATGGATACAAGTACCTTGTCCCGCTGACCGGGGCATCCCTTCTACTTGCACTTCTCATGTACAGCTTTGTGTGGTCTTAGAAAATCGATATGAATCCGAATATGGCTAGTAAAAGAACTATTGCCACAGCACCTGTTATAACAATGTAAACTCGGTCCTTGTTAAGAATAAACCATACAAGGGAGAGAGCCGTTCTCAAAAAGGGAGTGAGCAAAATGAACGTCACGCCCAAAGAGACCAATGCCCGGGGAGCACCGTTGGAAACGCCGTGGGCAACCCAATCACTCATGCTACTAGGAATATACTCCTCGCTGTTGGCAACCTTGCCTCCGGAAAGCGTGAGGCCTGCCACGATTAGGATAAGCCCCGCTGAGACGCAGGAAATCAGTAGCAAACTAATTATTTTCTCCAAATCGTACTTAACGTTCATATTGCCTGCACCCCCTTTATTAGCATCTGCATGATTATGTAAAGCGTGAGGGCTACTGATACCATCTTAGCCTTCTTGTCGCTTATTTTCCCAAGTATTCTTGAACCTGTAATGCTCCCTATACTCGTGCCCAGTATAAGTGGCCCAACAATGAATGGGTCCACGAGCCCTGTCTTAACGTAAACAGTGGCTGCTGCTAGCCCCGTCATTCCAATAATGAAGTTTGACGTAGCTGTTGAGACCTTAACGGGGAGCCCGATGACTCCCTCCATGATAGCTGTCTTGAAGGCGCCAGCTCCTATGCCGAGCGCGCCCGCGGCTAAGCCGGCTATAATCATTAGGGGCCCTCCAATAGCGGTGTTCCTGCCTACGTACTCCCTTAAGCGCCCATTTTCCCAGTATCTTCCATGTATCTTCAGGATAGCCGTTAGCTTATCCATGCTCCCTTCTTCCTTCGGCTTTATTTTTTCAATAATTAGCAGCGATGCTAATAGGAAGAAAGCGAAGAAGAAGTACAGTATCCATGATGGAACAAGAACAGCTATAGACGCGCCGATAATACCGCCCATAATGGTGAATAACTCGAGGTACATAGCTGCTCTGATGTTCGTGTAGTGGTCTCTGAGGTATGATGCGCTTGAGCCGGCCGATGTAGCGACTATCGTTACCACGCTGTTCGCTATGGCCGTTTTAACTGGGACTCCCAGGCCAACAAGTATGGGGGTTATGATGGATGCTCCTCCAAGCCCGGATAAACTGCCTAGAAACCCCGCCCCCAGGCCTATAGCGACTAACGTGACGATGTTTAAAACCAAGATGTTCATCCACAACTAATAAAATAAAATAAAAAAGATTTATAAAAGAGGCTTCAGACCGGAAGCACTGTTTTTACCTTAAATCCTCGCGTTATGTATGCTAAGTATAGTATTCCAACCGCTATCCACGCTAGTCCCAGCTCTTTTGCGTGTATGTCGAGGCCGTACAAGACAGCCCCCGTTACTAGGAAGCCAATAGCTGGCATAACAGCATAAATATGTTTCTTCTCAATCTTCACGAACCTATAGATAAGCGCTATATGCATCATCAGGAATGTTGTTAACGCACCGAAGTTCACGAGGGATGAAAGGTCTTTGAGGGACAGCAACACTATTAATGGAGCTGTTATTAATGCTACGAATATTGTTGATACGTAAGGCGTCTTGTACTTTGGATGCACCTTAGCGAAGACCTTTGGAATATGGCCTTGCCTGCCCATGCTGTAGAGGATCCTCGCTATGCCCGCCTGTGCAGCAAGCGTGTCTCCCACTCCCCATGCTAGGACCGTTCCTAAGAGGCATAACATTTGAACGGCTTTTCCCCCGGCCTTCTCAGCTATATAGTAGAAGGCCACATCAGGGTTCTCGAAGTTATAGCCTGGCTCGACCACTGCTGCGAGGTATGTCTGGGCAATGAAGAAGAGAGCTATGATTGGGATAACCAGTATGACCGCTCTGCTCACAACCTTTCTTGCCTGTATGGTCTCCTCAGCAAGGGTCGTCATTATGTCGAAGCCGAGGAAGCTTAGGACAGCAACCGATGTTCCGGCAATAATGAAGCTCCAGCTAAAGTCACTGGGGTTGTAAAACGGCTTTAACGTGAAGCTAAGGTTGGGGTCAGCCCAAACATGGTACGCCGAGACAGCGACGAATACTGCCAGCACGAATGTCTCGAATATGAAGAGGGCCATTGAGCTCCTCGCGGTCATCTCTACTCCTAGGAGGTTCATCACTGTTGCGAAGAGAATGAACAGAAGCGCGAAGATGACCATGGATATCCCCGTTAGCTCCTGTAGCCATAGAGCTGATACCAGTATGACCAGCGCTGGTACCAATATGTAATCCAGAAGAATCGTCCACCCAGCTATGAAGCCTATGTGCGGGCCAAGAGTCTCCCTTACATATGCATACGCTGAGCCCGCCTCTGGGTACCTCCAGACGAACTGGCCGTAGGTCCAAGCAGTGAAGAACATCGCTACGGCTCCTATCGCGTAGGCAAGCGGGGCATGGCCATGGCTGAGCTGAGCAACTATCCCGTATATGCCCATAGGAGCTATAGGAACCATCGTCATTATGGCAAAAGCTATTAGGTCCCTCATTCGGAGCACTCGTTTAAGCTCTGTCTTTACTTCCTCGTTTCCAACAGCACCATCCTGGCTCATGTTGCTCACCTCGAGAAAGCCTTAGTTAACCTCTCCCAGCTTACAAGGCTCTTGGGGATCCTCGCCCTGACCGTTTTTCTCGGGTCAACGACCTGGCTTATCTGCAGGTCAACGGCTAGGCTCGCGAGCATGTAGGCATCGTGCCAATCGAGCCCAAGCCCCTTTTCCAGCACTTGGACCGCTACCATTGATGCCTCCTTGACAGCTTGGCTTAAATCCTCGTGGGACACCAGGATGTAGAACGCATCAGCCGTCTCAACCACTGGCCATGGAACCCTCAGCCCTTTGGCAACACCGACCTTAGCCTCAACCTTACCGGGCACTTCGCATGCAGCAACGCATATCTCCCCATCACCCATCGCTGCGTGAAGATCCCCAATACCCAGTAAGGCTCCCGTGAACTCTACTGGGAGGATCACCCTTGCGCCCTCGGTTATTAGCTTTGTATCCAGGTTGCCTCCATGCCTGCCCGGAGTCCCGGTAGGCGTTCTCTCTGATGTCGCTACTCCTATCACGCCTATCATTTTGTTGGCCTTCAGAGTTAATCCGCGGAACTCCACGTTTCCCCCGCGAACATAGCATGCTCTCGTTTTGGCTTGCTTAACAAGGTCGCCCAGAGCACCAGCGCCTGGGGCTGTCACGATGAAGCCTCTATCAGCGGTCTCTATCGATAGTATATCCACGAGCAGCGAGTCCCCCGGCTCGGCTCCTCTGACGTAGACTGGCCCCGTAGCCGGGTTAACCCTGGAGAAATCGATCGTTGTCACCGACTGCTCCTCGCTTAAGAGCTGGTTTGAGAAGCAGTCCTTTGTGTGGAAGACCACGGTGTCGCCTGGATCAACGGTTGCCGCTGGCCTTATTGATGGGTCAAACGCGAAGAACGTGTTCTCCTCGGTGATTACTACTCTCCCCACAGTTCTCCCCCTCCACGCTTAGGGAATAAGAAAAATTGTTCCTTGAGAGGGTTTATAAATTTTAATAAATTTAGCGCGGGAGAGGAGATGCTTGCTCTAATTTAACCAGCGCTCTCCTAGCCCCGAGAATAAAAGCATCCGTACATAAATAAAAAAGAAACAAAACTAAGGAATCTTTACCTGTATCGTAGCGAAGCTCCCGGTGGGCGTGGATAGCTTTAACTTATAGGAGCCTGAGCCAATGGATGCCGCGAAGCTGAAATCAAGCATGTTGATCTGCCCTGACCTCAGCGAGTAATTCGCTGTTGATGTATCTACAAGCCTATCATCACTGTATATAGATAAAGCCCACTGCCCCTCAGGGATATCCTCCGAGCCCACGTTCCTGACATAAAGAGTGCACTTGTTGGCCTGGCAACTCGCGGCGTCAATGACTATCTGTGTGTTCCCGACCTTCGCCGTGGCCACGTTGCCAGTCAAGTACCCACTAACGACGAGGTATACAAGGGTGGAGGCAGCGATGCTTATAAGTATCAACAACAGCGTCGCTACTAAGGGGCTGACCCCTCTTCTCTTACCCAAGCACACCACCACTCCAAAATAAGAAGAGATACATTAAAAAAGAGGGAACCAGACATATAAAAACATTTTGACTTGGTTATAACAAGTAGAAAAAATACATAAAAATATAAACAAAATCCTCAAGGCTATTACGATGCCTTAACCCTCACAACATCGAATGTCCCGACAGGCGAAACAACCTTGACATCATAATAGCATCCAGGAGTAATTGTCGCTGTGCTAGTCACTGTTGCGTTTATTTGTAATAGCGAGCCTGGCCCCAAAGATTTTTCATTATAAGTTACATTATATCCGACCATGGTTCCATTTAATTCGTACAGGTATATACTCCAGTTCCCGGAAGGGATCTCCTGCTGTCCAACGTTTCTCACATACACAGTGACCTTTTTGTCTGTTGCTTCTAGTGATGCCGCCTCGATTACTATTTGTGATTGCGCCGTTGGTCTCTGGCCAGCTGACCCGCTTATATAGCTTGTGACGAAGACGTATATCAGGGATGCCCCCGCGATGCTTATTAGTACCAGTAGCAACGTGGCTATTAGGGGGCTCACCGCTTTTCTGCTTGCAGGCATCATGATGACACCATCACAGATAGTGTCTTTTTTAACCAAGAG
>JGI20130J15133_1003900_pt1 | contig 10050 bp, 12 predicted proteins | sample WasSprMetagenome_FD_15133 | JGI IMG/M metagenome (IMG submission 15133) | reverse complement strand
GGATGCGCCCGCTGATCCTCATCCCCCCTGAGGACAACTCGCTGAAGGACCTATATTCGCTGATGAAACAAGCCCTGCCCTCGACCACGCCCTCCGAGGCTCTTTGCACCTATCTCCGCATCGAACGTCCCTCTGATACTGGGGCTGCCCTCCTTTTTATAGAGAGCCAGACAGGATTATTCTGTGGACCTAAAATCTCAATAGGTGATTATCGGTGGCTGAATGCTACATCACCTCAACCCTAGTTATCAATGCGGGGGATCCTGTCATCGCAGAAAACCTGTACAAGATCCTCCTACCTGAAGTAAAGACAACAAAGTCCAAGCATTCAAGAGTATCCATCAGGAGTGAGAACGGGGTTCTATACTTAGATATAGAGGCAAAGACCATCGCTGGTCTCAGGGCCCTCCTCAACTCCTATCTCCGCTGGATCGCAACCTCACTCGACTTCCTTCGTTGGAAGGAGAAATGACTGAAGCGATTAATTTTGGTCGAAGCTGTCCCAAAACAAATAAAAGGCAAGTCGTAAATAATCTCTGGACGCATTCATGTTTGACAACAGATATAAGATATAGATGTGGTTAAGTACAGGTGAAAGTTATGTCGGAACAGATCCCGCCTCAAATCCAGAACCAACTTGTACGCTTCCAAGAACAACAAGAGCAGTACAAAGCCCTCTTACTCAGAAAACAACAGTTCGAGGTAGAAGCAAGAGAGGTAGAGAAGGCCCTACAAGAGTGTACAAACCTCCCTGATGACGCAGTCATATACAAATCCGTTGGCATGCTGCTATTCAGGAGCGAAAAGGCAAAGGTCGTGGCAGAACTTACCGAAAAGAAAGAGGAACTCGAACTTAGGATAAAGACCATCGAGAAACAGGAGCAGCGCCTGAAGCAGCAGCTTGAAGAACTCAGAAAGATAATAATGGAACAAGTAGGTATGTCGGGCGCGGGCCCTGCCTCTGGATCGTGATAGAAGTGAAGGCTCTCCCGCTGGAACTAGTGAAGGAAGCATGTGAAGTCGGGGAGAGTGCTGCCAGAAAATACGTGACCTCTAAAGTCAATGAACGCCTCATAAACTCCTTGGACATACAGGTGAAGTATGAAGAGGAAGAGGTCCTCTTCAGCGTTGACGTTTTCATCGACCTCTCGCCCCTCAGCGGTGTAGATCCGGAGAGGCTCGCAGACGAGGCTGCCGACGCCGCCCTCTCGGCGATCGACAAAATTGTAAGAGGAAAGTGACTTGCCGGACCTCTTGAGGTACCTCTCTGCCTTCAGATACATCACAATCGTCTGCCACCCAAATGCTGACCCAGACTGCATCGGTTCTGCGTACGCGCTCATGACCTCTATAGCCTCTGCAAATCCCAAGTCCAATGTTACAATATACGCCCCTGACTCAATAAACACCGCATCGCACCGCCTCATAAACTATCTAAGAATCGAACTATCCCATGAGATACCGCAGGAGACAGAAGTCTTCTTGCTGGTGGACACCTCCTCTCTTGATCAGGTGCCTCACGTAAAATCCCATGTTGCTAATAATCGCACTCCCTATGTATTACTGGACCACCACTTCCCTGATCCCCAAACCATGAAGAGCGCGTCTCTTGCCATAGTCCGCGAGTCGTCATCCGCCTGCGAGATCGTCTACGATTTGCTGAAGAAGCGAAATTTAACGCCCGAAGCCCTTGATGCCCTGCTAGTTGGCATAATCTACGACTCTAGGCGCTTTCTAATCCGCCCAAATTCCTCAATAACGACTGCGGCAAGGCTGATCAAAAAAGGTGCGAAGCCCGAGTTGGCAATCGAACTGTTGTCGGCTGATCAGGACCCCTCGGAGAAGATGGCAAAACTCAAGGGGGCAGCACGCATCAGGATCTTCCGGGCATCCTCTTGGATATTAGGGTTTACACATGTTGGCGCTTTTGAGGCATCCGTGGCCCGTGCCCTCACGGACCTGGGCGCAGATTTGGCTTTTGTCATAAACGATTCTGTCGACCCTTTGAGGCTTACAGGGCGATCCCAGGATCACTTCTACAATCAGACTGGTCTTAACCTCGCAAGGGACATCATGCAGCCCCTATCTGAAGAATTCTCTGGGCAAGGAGGTGGGCATCCAACAGCCGCAAGCGCCAACCTCAAAGCGTCTGCCGCCGCCCTCATGCCACGGATCTTGGACCTGCTCGCTGGTAAGCTGCAGATCCAAAGGGGGTCAATAATGGAGATAGATACCAAAAAATGAGTAGCTACCTTTATTAGAAAAACACCAATTCTCTTTCCTGCCTGGTGGTCCTCTTGCCCATCGTTGAAGTTCGCTCCCTATCTTATACCTACCCTGGATCGACAAAACCCACACTCACCAATGTTAACTTTTCCGTGGAGGAGGGCGAGTTCATACTTCTCACAGGGCCAAGCGGGTGTGGCAAGACCACTTTGTGCAGGTGCCTCAACGGCTTGATACCTAACTCCTACGGGGGCGAATTCAATGGGCAAGTAATAGTGGACGGGCTCGTCACAACAGAGCACCCGGTCTACGAAATTGCCCAGCATGTGGGACTTGTCTTCCAGAATCCGGAGAATGAACTCTTTTGTACTTCAGTTGAGCGCGAAGTTGCTTTTGGTCCAGAGAATTTGGCCCTCCCCAGGGAGGAGATCCGGAAGAGGGTTGAGGAGTCATTGGCAATGGTGGGGATCTCCCACCTGAGGGACAAATCCCCTGAAGAGCTCTCGGGCGGGGAGCAACAAAAGGTCGCGATCGCTGCTCTTCTTGCAATGAAACCAAAGATACTCGTCCTCGACGAGCCAACAGCAAACCTTGACCCGGCAAGCGCTCAGTCAGTCTTGAACGTGCTTCTCAAGCTCAATGAAGAGTCCGGGGTGACAATGATACTTGTGGAACATAGGCTTGAAATGGTCGCGCATATGGCCCACAGATGCGCAATTCTCAATGAGGGGCGATTGGTCCTCATGGGCAAGCCTGAGGACGTGCTATACTCTGACGAGGCTGAGGCAATAGGGATCGGCATCCCAAAAGTGGTCCAGGTCACGAAGGCGCTGGGGATCAACAAGATGACTGGGAAGTGCCCCCTGACCTCTTGGTCACTAGCCGACCTTTTGAGGGTGTGGAAGAAATGATCTCATTTGAAGACGTCTCCTACTCCTATTCCCCCGGCCGATATGCCATTGAGCACATCAACCTCTCAATAGACAAAGGAGAAGTTGTGGCGATCCTTGGCGAGAATGGGGCAGGGAAGACCACGCTGATCAAGCACATAAATGGGCTCCTCAAACCCCAGAGCGGATCGGTTATTGTCTCAGGGATGAACACCAAGGAAACGACCGTTGCCACACTGGCTAGGCATGTGGGTCTGGTATTCCAGAACCCAGATCACCAGCTATTTGCAGAGACTGTGGAAAAGGAGATCATGTTTGCCCTGACAAACTTCAACTTCCCAGAAGACGAGATCTCTAGAAGGGTGAACTGGGCTCTCAAGGAGTTTGGACTGCTAGAGTACAAGGATCGCCCTCCATTCCTGTTGAGTGGGGGTGAGCGGAAGAGGCTCGCACTTGCCTCAGTACTTTGCTATGACCCGCAGATTGTCATACTGGACGAGCCGACCACGGGGCAGGACTACCGCCAGAAACTCCACCTCGCATCCCTCATCAAAAAGTTGAATAGCGAGAGCAAAACTGTCGTCGTGGTAACACACGATATCGAATTTGCCGCAGACTTCATTCCAAGATCGATAATAATGTCTAAGGGGAGGATACTTGCCGACGGTGATTCGGAAGAGCTGCTCACGAACCGTGAACTCCTCATGAGCGCATCCCTGATCCCGCCACAACTGGTTGAGCTCTCCTGGGACCTCGCATTAAACCCTCCGACCATTCACTTCGATGAACTTGTCTCATCCGTGAAGAAACTATTGGAGGGCAGAGAGGCATGAAAGCCTTCGGTTTTGATTATAGGCGCGGGACCTCGATAATCCACATTCTGGACCCCAGATCCAAGTTCATCTACACGATACTCTTCACTGCCCTGACGGTCTATTTTGTAAACCCTCTAGTCCTCCTTTTAGTATTCCTCTCTTCAGTCCCAATGGTGGCAGTGGCGGGCGTTGGCAAAAGTTGGCTCAGATCGATAAGGGGCTCGCTATTTTTCATTGCGTTCATATTCATATTCAACCTCATAGGCATCTTTTGGACAACGGGGTCCGTGGCAGACGCTCTGATAATGTCTATATCTATGTCCCTCAGGTTTATGGCACTCATATCCATCTTTTCAGTATTCTTCCTGACCACATCCCCCGAAGACCTAACCCAATCTATGGTCCAACTCAAAATTCCATACGATTACGCTTTGACCTTCAACATGGCGATGCGGTTCGTCCCGACTCTTAGCCGGGAAGCTCAGATAATCATGGACGCCCAAAGGTCGAGGGGTCTTGAACTGGAGAAAGGGAACATATTCCAAAGGGTCAGGAACTACATCCCCGTATTGATCCCCTTGATAATAAGTTCATTCAGGAGGGCTGAACTGGTCGCGGACGCCATGGAGTCAAGGGCTTTTGGCGCCGCCAAGAGACGGACCTCCCTATATGTCCTCACAATGGGCAGAAGAGACTTCTTGTTCATTTTATTCTCTGTAGCCGCGTTCCTTGCGTTTCTATCTCTGAAGGTTCTGCTTGGTATTCAATAACCTTAAATCTTTAAACCAACTTTTCAATCCTTGATTAATATGTCTAGATCTTGCTTCGTGAAACAATTCATGCGCGAGATGGCGCAGTATGTCCTTTACGCCTCTCAGATAGTCAACGACGACGAAGTGGAGAAGTTGATCCAGATACTGCTCGAAGCGATGCAGGGAAATAAAAAGATCCTCGTCGTTGGGGCAGGGAGATCTGGGCTCGCCGGGAGGGCATTTGCTATGCGCCTAATGCACTTGGGCTTCAACGTTTACGTATTCGGCGATATTATAACACCCGCTGTTGGCGAAGGAGACATAGTAATCGCGATCTCTGGTTCTGGGGCAACCAAGATTATAGTCACTGCAGCCACAGCAGCAAAGGAAGTGCGCGCAAAGGTTGTCGCGATCACCTCACATCGAGATTCACCCTTGGCGAAACTTGCTGACCACGTTATCTGCATCCCTGGCAGGACGAAACTTGCCACAGAGTCCGATTATACTGTGAGGCAGATACTTGGGGAGCACGAGCCTCTGGCGCCTTTGGGGACCCTCTTCGAGGTGACTTTGAACATATTCCTCGACAGCCTCATAGCTGAACTGATGTACCGCCTCGGAAAAACCGAGCAAGATTTGAAGAAACGCCATGCCACCATAGAATAGCCCCACGAAAATTTTAAAAGCCCTAGAGTGTTTCGGCTTAAGCGAGGCGTGAAACTTGCCAAAGTACAAACAGACAGAAGAGATCGTAAAGCTGATGAGCAACAAACTCAACGTGAGGAACATAGGTACACTTGCTCATGTTGATCACGGCAAGACAACCCTGTCTGACAGTCTCTTGGCTGGGGCAGGCCTTATATCGCAAAAGATCGCTGCCCAAGCACTTGCCCTTGATTATGTTGAGATTGAACAACTGAGGCAGATGACTGTCAAGGCTGCAAACGTGAGCTTGCTCCACGAGCGAAATGGGCAGAACTATGTGATCAACCTCGTAGATACCCCCGGACACGTCGACTTCACAGGGCACGTGACGCGATCTCTCAGGGTTATGGACGGCGGGATCTGCGTCGTCGACAGTGTCGAGGGCGTTATGACCCAAACTGAGACGGTACTCAGGCAGGGGATGGATGAGAGGGTTAGGCCCCTCCTTTACATTAATAAGATAGACAGACTTATCAAGGAGCTCCGTTTAACCCCTCAAGAGGTGCAGGAGCGCCTTCTTAAGATAATCAGGGACTTCAACTCACTCATAGAGACCTATGCTGACCCGGAGTTCAAGGAGAAATGGAAGGTAAATCCAAACAAGGGTCAAGTTGCCTTTGGATCAGCCTTGCACAAATGGGGTTTCACGCTCCCGATAATCGCCTCTAAAGGCATGAAATTCTCTGACATCGTGGATGCCTACAATAAGGGGGATATAGAAAGACTCCAGAGAGAGTTCCCTCTACATGTTGCAATACTTGATATGGTTGTTGACCACGTACCAAACCCGGTTGAGGCACAGAAATATAGGATCCCCAAGATATGGAAGGGAGACATAAATAGCCCAATAGGTCAGGCAATGCTCAACTGCGACGAGAATGGTCCTTTGGTGATCTGCGTCAACAAGGTGATCGTGGACCCACACGCTGGCCCAGTTGTCACCGGAAGGGTCTTCTCTGGAACAGTGCACGAAGGCGACATCCTCTACGGCCTGATGGCCAAGACAGAGGGCAGGGTTCAGCAGGTAAGCCTTTACATGGGACCATACAGGGAGATAACTCCTTCAATATCTGCTGGCAACATCGTCGCGCTACTCGGAATGGAGAACATAAGGGCTGGGGAGACCTTAGTCAGGACCCAGGATAAAGACAAGATGTATCCGTTTGAGAAGATGAAATACATCAGCGACCCTGTGGTCACCATGGCAATAGAACCGAAGTACAGCAGGGACCTGCCGAAACTCATCGACGCCCTCCACAAGATGGCAATAGAGGATCCAACTCTCTCTATCAAGATCAACCAGGAGACTGGTGAGTACCTGATAGCGGGCATGGGCAGCCTCCACTTGGAAATTGCCCTGTGGGACCTCAATCAGAGAACTGGAGGGATCGAGATAACGACAACCCCGCCGATAGTGGTCTACAGGGAGAGCCTCACCAAAGCGCTTGGGCCATTTGAGGGCAAATCTCCAAACAAGCACAACAGACTGTATGTGACTGTTGAACCGCTCAACGAAAAGACTATGGAACTTATCCAGCAGGGAGTAATTCACGAGGACATGGACCCGCGGGAGAGGGCAAAGATCCTCCGTGAGCAGGCTGGCTGGGACACCGACATCGCGAGAGGCATCTGGGCGATAGACAGTTACGTGAACGTCCTTGTGGACGCAACAAAGGGTCTCCAGTATATGCGCGAGATCAAGGACACCGTTATACAGGCTTTCCGCCTCAATGTGGCCGAAGGTCCTTTGGCGAGGGAGCCAATCCGCGGCTTACTCGTAAAGATAGTCGACGCCAATGTCCACGAAGATCCTGCCCACAGGGGTCCAGCCCAAATAATGCCGGCAATGCGAGATGCTATGTTCCAGGGCTTCCTGAGTGCTAACCCGATTTTGTTGGAGCCTATAATGAAACTAGACATGAAGGTGCCTCAAGATTTCCTTGGAAATGTAACGAGGATTATAGCTGGCAAGCGTGGGAAGATCATCTCTCTTGAGCAAACAGATCAGACAATGCACCTGGTAGCTGAGATCCCCGTTGCGGAGACATTTGACCTGTCAGACCAACTCAGAAGTGCCACAGCAGGCAAAGCTTTCTGGGGAACAGAATTTGCAAGGTGGTCGCCTGTTCCTTCCAGCATGCTAGCCGAAACAATAAGAAAGATAAGGGAAAGGAAGGGACTCCCGCCGGAGCCTCCAAAGCCCGAGGACTTCATGTCCATGTAGTTCTAAGCATGTATGCATGGAGAGAGTAATAGATATAGGCACGGACACCAATTTTTTCTTTAATGCGGTCGTGGTCTAGTCCGGTCTAGGATAAAGGCTTCCCAAGCCTTGGATCCCGGGTTCAAATCCCGGCGACCGCACCATCGAACCTTCTTTTCTCAAAGAAAAGAAGCTTCACCAAGAAAAGAGTTTTTTCAACAANCGCGAAACGTGTACGGTACANCCGAAGCCCCGTGTACGGTACAGCTCGGCGACTTTGAGAAATTCCTGAGGGTGGACCTGGCGCTGAATCCCAACACGGTGCGCAATTACTCCGGCTGCCTCCGGCGCTTTCTCTCGGCGCACGAGTTCACGATCGACCGCATCCGAGACTTCCTGCTCGGGGTCGAAAACCCGAACACATACAACAACTTCGTGAAGGCGTTCAAGGCATACGCAAGGTTCCAAGGGTGGGAACTCACCATAAGGCAGCGGCCGAGGTGGGAACCCGTCCGCATACTGCCCACGAAGAAGCAACTCCGGGAGTTCTACTCCGCCCTGGACACTCAATACGAGCGCCTCGCGTTCATCGGGTACGCCGTGACCGGTCTGCGCAGGCACGAGCTGCTGGACCTGAGGATGGACCAGATCGACCGGAGCACGCGCGTGATAATCCCCCAGAGCAACTCCCTCACCAAGAGGACTTACGTAACCTTCTACAACGAGGAATTCGAAGACGAGCTCACGGTGTGGCTGAAGTTGAAGAAAAAGTCCGACCGGCTCTTCCCCATCCGGGGGTCGCACAAGTCCGTTCTGTTCCGCATTGCCCACCACAAAACCGGGCTGCACATTACTCCTCAAACGCTCCGCTTCTGGTTCGCGAATGAGATGGCTCGGCTCGGGGTCCCGGATCGCTTCATTGACGCCTTCCAGGGACGTATACCCAGGAGCGTCCTGGCGAGGCACTACACCGACTACAGCCTCGAGAATTTGAAAGCCATCTACGACAAGGCGGGGCTGAAGGTACTGTCATAATTTTTAATATTTAATTATACGATCCAGCTATCAAGGATATCAGAGTATTGATCTTCTTCATGTAGCATAATTTTTAATATGGTAGCTTGTATAGTAACTTTTGGGAAAATTATGAACTTAAGACATTTATTTACAAAACTTGACCAACTTAAATGGTATGATTGGGTTTTTGGTTGGTTTGTTTTTCTCTGGGTAACGTATTTTATTTCATGGATTGTTGGGTATTGGATTTTGCCATTCATATACCACCCCCTAATAGGATATATTGTTGTATACAGTCTCAATGCTTCATTCATAGGTATTCCTGTATACATAATTTGGAAATGGCAAAATAAAAAGAAAGAAAAAAAAGAGGGGAAATTAGCTGAGGGTTACAAATGAGCAGTAGTCGATTGTGGCACTTATGTGCCCACCGCAAGTTTCAGCACTGATTTGTATGTAACGAAGGATGATCGCATCTGGGAAAGGTAAGCCATAATTTGAGCAGACTAAAGCCAAACGACCCTTGATCTCGTTCAAAAGTTTTCCATAGTCTATTGTAAAGTAATACCACTGACCTACATTCATCTGATAATTGTGTACATATTGAAGGTGTATATCTAAGTTGTAAGCATCGCCGAGAGTAGCCTCCCATTGTGGATATGGTATTGGTATGTAAGATGCTTGACCTCTTCTGTGAAGGAACACATCCACGTGAAGGCTTTGCATATTGTTGGTGTCTGCCGGCGCGTCATACAGACTCAATGAACCATCTGAAAATTTGTATTGGAATATAAAACACACTAGTAAACCATTACTAGCATCGCCATAATAAAATTCGTCGTAATTCAATTTGGCGCCAATATAAAGATAGTGTTTGCCAACAGGCTCAGCTACTCTTGTATCATATATTATGCCATCGACGGGAATGGCATTATCATATCTCGTTCCTGCTTTGAAGTGTCCTTCATATACTCCGCCGGCATATGGTGGTCGACCTTGGTGTATGAAAGCATTGCTCCATCCTCTGCCATTCCAGAACATATCGTAATAACTATATGCAGAAAGAGTAACAGTCCCTTGGGGGACCCCGCCATTGCCTAGGTCGTATCCAGCAAAATTCGTACCGAACCAATCAGCATCAAAGTTTAGGTTCGGGTACCATGAGCCATCAGGAAGATTCTGAGGGGTTCTAGAATAGAATAAGCATTGGCTAGGATTTTGTGGATTTGTAAATTCTGTATCATACAGATAGGGGTAGTAGTTCGTTGACGGGACAGTAGGAGCCGCTTGTACAGGCGAGATCAACGCTGGGGCAGTAATAGAAAAGGTAATAAGCAACGCAAGTACCAAAACTTTCGCTTTTTCAAAAACACTTTTTGGCATAAGTTAAGATAAAATGCATTTTTAAAAAAACATTTTTCAGAAGTTTTAAGAAAAATTCA
>JGI20130J15133_1003894_pt1 | contig 10059 bp, 8 predicted proteins | sample WasSprMetagenome_FD_15133 | JGI IMG/M metagenome (IMG submission 15133) | reverse complement strand
AAAAATCCGCAAGTTGAAGTTTTTTGCAGCAAACCTCGATATACAGAAAATATATTATTATATTTTATCCTTTAACTTCCCATCAAAAGCCAACTGCTGAAAACCCAAAACTCAGAAGCCCGCTGCAAATATCGCTCTTTGACTTGCCGATCTTATAAAATTTTAAAATAAAAAATTACAAATCAACNATNACTTAAGCACTAAAAAATTCAAAATCAAAAAATTTTATTCAACAAATACTTATAACTACTCTTCAAAAAATCCCTTTCAAACCATAACTACACAAGCTTAAACCGAACATCAAAAAATAAAATCACATTACCAATACCTTAGCTTCATTGACTACTAAATCATCTTACCGAGCAATTAAGCAATCAGATAAAAATCACTAAGATATTGATAAACCAATCTCTAACGTCTCACGTCTCACATCTCACGTTATCACGTAAAACAAGCTTGTGTGGGCTAACCTATTCAATTGCCAAGGTACAGTTAAAAAATTAATAAAAAGCTAATAATAATATACAAAAAAATTTTCTACATGTCAAGCAGAAAATGAAAGCTGTCAAAAACCCTTCTGCTATAATATTTTATCCTTTAAGCTTATAAAAAAAATATCCAAAGCATTCTTTATTAGAATGAAAGTAGTCCCTTCCAAAAAGGAGTGAAAGGTTGATATACGAGCAAATCATAGAAAAAGCTAAAAAAATAAAATGGTTTGTTTTAGATGTAGATGGAGTTTTAACTGATGGAAAAATTATATACGACTCAGAAGGCAAGGAAATAAAAATGTTTTGTGTAAAAGATGGAATAGGTATTCATATGCTTAATATGGTTGGTATAAAAACAGCCATCATTACAGGCAGAAGTTCAGAAATAGTAGAGAAAAGAGCAAGGGAGTTAAACATTGCAGAAGTTTTTCAAAACTCTTCAAATAAATTAATTCATTACAACGAGCTTAAAGAAAAGTATAATCTTAAAGATGAAGAAATTTTGTATATTGGAGATGATATTGTTGATATTCCGGTGTTAAAAAGGGTTGGATTTGGAGCGACTGTTCCCTCTGCACCGGAAGAAGTTAAAAAGTATGCTATTTATATTACTAATAAAGAAGGTGGGAATGGAGCTGTTAGGGAGGTTATAGACTTGGTTTTAAAAATTCAAGGCAAATATGATGAAATCATAAAAAAATACTGTGAGATTTAAATGCAAGACAGGGAAAGGTGGAATCAAAAGTATTTAAGTGGTTTTTCAGGAGAAAAAGAGCCATCAGAAATTGTTAAAAACTTTTATCATTTGGCAAAGGCAGGAAGGGCGCTTGACATTGCAGCAGGTTTAGGCAGGAACTCTTTATTTTTGGCAGAAAAAGGCTTTATAGTTGATGCTGTTGATGTTTCTGATGTAGCAATTGAAAAGCTAAGAACATTACATCCAAACATTAATCCAATTCATCAAGATTTAAAAATTTATAGACCGGATAAAGATAAATACGATTTGATAATCAATATAAACTTTTTAGAGAGAGTATTATTTCCATACATTAAGGCAGGCTTTAAAGAAAAATGGTGTTTTGATCTTTGAAACTTTCCTTGAAGGGAGTCATTCTAAAAACAGTGATTTTTTACTTAGAAAAAATGAGCTATTACATAGCTTTTTATCTTTGGAAATAGTATACTTTCAAGAAAAGGAAGTCATTACTTCTAAAAATGAAAAAGCATACAAGGCTTATTTGGTTGCAATAAAAAGATGCTAAATCAAGATACAAAAAAGATTTTATCTTTGGCGGTTCCTGCTGCTTTAAGCAATTTTTTAGATATTGTTCAAGTGCTTGTAGATATGATCATGCTTGGGAGGGTTTCTCCCTCTGCCATCGCGTCAGCCGGCATATCTATGCAGTTTTTAGGGCTTTTGTATGCAATGATGGCTACTTTTTCAGTAGGTACTTCTGTTGTAATTTCCCGGTATATTGGAGCAAAGCAGTACTCACAGGCAAACAAAACTGCCTTTTCTATATCTGTTTTTTCTTTACTATTATCTATTCCCTTTACAATCTTAGGCTTTTTCTTTTCCAAGTATATTTTTATGTTAATGGCAGGTTCTGATGAAGTAATCAGACTTGGTCAAGAGTATTTTTCTATATTGGCTTTGACCTTTCCGGTTTTATTCATGGAGATGGCTATATACTCTGCATTTAATGCAGCAGGAGACACAAAAACACCTTTAAAGATAGTAATCGTTGCAAACATTGTAAACACGGTGCTTGCTTATGGACTGATATTTGGGAATTTTGGATTTCCAAGGCTTGAAGTCAAAGGTGCTGCCATTGCCACAGCCATAAGCTATTACATAAGCTTTTTTATGTATCTGTATGTGATAAACTCAAAACATTCAAAGATTAGATTTGAATTTGAGTTTATACTTGAAGAAGTCAAGAAGATTCTTAAAATCGGTATCCCTAGCGGTTTTGAAAGGACTTTAACATACTTTTCTTTTTTACTTTTTGTAAAGATTATAGCAGATTATGGAATTTACACACTTGCAGGTTATCAGGTAGGTCTGAGGATAGAAGGGCTTGCGTTTATGCCGGGTTTTGGTTTTACAATCGCAGCAATGACCCTTGTAGGCCAAAGCCTTGGTTCTAACAATCCACAGCAGGCAGAAGTATATGCAAAAGAGATAATAAAGATTGCTTCTATTTTCATGGGTATTATGGGTGTTGTGATGGTAATCTTTCCTGAGTATTTAGCTATGGTATTTACAGATGATAAAAAAACAATAGAAGAGGCTTCTTTATACTTAAGAATAGTAGGACTAACTCAAATTCCTTTGGCAATAGGGTTTGTTTTAAGCGGTGTTTTAAGAGGTGCAGGAGCTACAAAAACAACATTATACATAAATACATTTTCTTTATGGATTTTAAGAATCATTCCGGCTTACATACTTTCAAAAATTTTTGGAAATATTTTATTTGTGTATTTAGCGATGTTTTTAGAAACATACTTAAAAGCAGGCATACTTTGGTATTTCTTTAAAAAGGGCGATTGGAAAAAGATCAAGGTTTAGTGAGAGGACTTACAAAAAATCTACATCGCTGTTCTTCGGCTGAGAAGAATCTTGACCTTAAAGATGTCATTCTGTAGCCGTAGGAAGAATCTCATGTTTTGGTTTTCAAGACACAAAATCAAAAGAAGAGCCCCCTTCGGATTTAAGTCCTCAAGATGACAGTCAAAGGTTGAATGATAAGCATTAAAGAAAGATAATCTTATTTCGTCATTCTGTGTGAAGTGAAGAATCTCATACTTTTATTGAATTTCTCACTCAACGTTTAATTCTTTTCATAATAATATAGGCACTTAAAATAACCTCAAAAATGTATAGATAAATTCAATACGTGCAATTCATGAATCGCCCCAACAACAATACTTTTCACCTTTTCATAGAAGACCGAAATTTTTCATCTTTGTTCTTAGCTGTTTTCTTGAAATACCAAGTTTTTGAGCTGCTCTTGTTTGGTTAAAATTCTCTTCTTGTAAAACTTTTAAAATAATATTTTTTTCAATATCATAAAGATTAAAACTGTTATTTTCTGACCTTATATTTTCTGATATTTTTTGGGAGTTAGATTTTATCTTGTCAGGAAGATGATTAGCTGTAATTATCTCGCCTTGGCATAACACAACTGCCCTTTCAATTATATTCTCAAGCTGTCTAACGTTTCCAGGCCAATCGTAATTTATCAATATTTCTAAAGCATCGTTATCAATATCATATACGTTTTTGTTATTAACCTTGCTAAACTTATCGATAAATTTCTTGACAAGAAGAGGAATATCTTCTTTTCTTTCTCTAAGAGGTGGAATTTTTAAGTGAATTACGTTTATTCTGTAGAATAGGTCTTCTCTAAATTCTTTTTTTTCGACCATCTCTTCAAGGTTTCTGTTGGTTGCTGAGATAACTCTACATTTCATTTTTATTAACTCTTTCCCCCCAACTCTAAAAAATTCTCTTTCTTGAAGAACTCTTAAAAGTTTTGCCTGCATAAATAGTGGCATCTCTCCTATTTCGTCTAAAAATAACGTACCTTCTCCGGCCAGCTCTATTTTTCCGATTTCTCTGTTTGATGCTCCGGTAAAGGAACCTTTTTCATGACCAAAAAGCTCATTTTCAAATAGCTCGTTTGGTATAGCAGAACAGTTTATAGGAATAAATGGATGGTTTGCTCTTTTTGACCTTCTATGAATGGCTTTTGCAATAAGCTCTTTTCCTGTTCCGCTTTCTCCTTCAATCAAAATAGAAGACTCGCTTTTACTTACAATATCTATTTCTTTGAATAAATCTTTCATCTTTTGACTTTTTCCGATAATGCCCTCAAACTCTTCTTCTACATCAAAATTTTCTTGTTTTTTGATATAAAAATCAATTAATTTGATTAAATTATCTGTATCTATTGGCTTTGGGATGTAGTGGTTAGCTCCTTTTTTGATAGCTTCTACAGCTCCATTTATAGACCCGTAAGCTGTAATGATTAAAAAAGGCGTAAGTGTATCCTTCTTTCTGAAACTTTCTAAAATCTCTAACCCTGTTCCATCTTCTAATAAAAAGTCTGAGATTACTAAATTAAACTTTTCTTTTTCTAATAAGCTTAAGCTTTCTTTTTTNGACTTTGCAGTNAATACTTCAAATCCAGCTTCTGATAAAACTGTTTTGATAACTTTTAAGATACTTTCCTCATCATCAATCAATAAAATTTTAAACATCATCCTTTACCTCTAAAGGTAGTTCTATTATAAATTTAGTGTATTTTCCATATTCTGAAATAAGATTAATCGTTCCTTTATGTAAGAAAACAATTTTGTAAACCATAGGCAAACCAAGACCTGTTCCTTTCTGTTTTGTGGTAAAAAATGGCTTAAAAATCTTATCTTTATGCTCTTGTTTAATTCCTATTCCATTATCTTCAACGGTTGTTTGTATTTTGTTTTTATCCTTGTTGTAATAAGTGGAAATTTTTATATAGCCGTCTTGAATGTTTTTTTCTCTTATAGCATCAATAGAATTTAAAACAAGATTAACAATTACTTGTTTGAATAAGTTTTTATCTACCATTGATGATGGTAAGTCTTTATCAAGATTCAGCTCAAGCTTTATATTATAATCTTCACAGTCGTAGGTTAAAAGTTTAACTGCCTCTTCTATAACTTTGTTGATGTTTGTATAGCTAAATTTTGGCTCTATAAATTTAGAAAAGTTTAAAAAAGATACGGTCATTTCATTTAGTCTGCTACTTTCTTCTTTTATAATTTTCCCAAACTCTTTTATAATCTCATTATCAGAGTTTGATTTTATGTAGTATGCCGCATTTGATATAGAATAAAGAGCGTTTTTAATCTCATGTGCTATTTTTGCGCTCATCTCTCCCATTGCAGCCATACAGCTTAAGGTTTCTCTTTCTCTGTGTGCCTCTTCAAGCTTGTTTATATAATCATTCAATGAAGAAATCATAATATAAAAACTAAATGTTAGCTTGCTTATCTCATCTCCGGATAGATTGTTAAACATTTGACATTTTGGACATTCTTTTATGGCTTTACTGCCGATATCAAAAAGAACCTCTCCGGCATTTTCAGAAGTCAGCCAACAAGTTGTAGATATATCNTTATCACATTTTTTTTCTTGTTTTATAACAGGTTTTAGATTAACAATATCTTTTAGATTTTGAAAATCNAAATTGAAAAGATTTATTATTTTTTCTTTTANCTCAACAAGNGGTTTTACTAATATGCTTGAAATAAAGAAAATTCCAGTAAATGTGGCAATAAATATAAATAAAACTACTATAGAAAGAGGATATAATATTTTTTCAATATCTTCTTTTAGTTCTTTCTCGATAGTTTTAATATCATAAAAAACTATTAATTTTCCAATAATTTCTGTATCCACTTTTAAATCNTANATAAACTTTGCCAAACCGTTAACGCTTTTTTCATTATACTTATAACCCAGCAAAGATAAGTTATTACTGCCTATTATTGTTCCATCTTTATCTAATACATAAACCTGTTTTATAGCTTTATTTCTTGTAAGGAAATTTACAAGCTCATCTATTTTTTCAAGGTTTTTAACAATGATTTTTTCTTTGTAGCTTTCTGCAAGACTTGTTATATTTTCTTCTAAGGAAAAAATCCTGTCGTTTAGTATTCTGTCGTAAAAGTTGCTGACGGTGAAGATAATAGAACCAGTTAGAATGATTAAAACATAGATGGCTGTTGATAAAGATGTCTTAAGCTTGATGGANAGGTTTCTCAGAATCATTTTAATACAGGGAATAAGTCAAGAATTTTTCTATAATTTTTTATAACNTGAAACATGTTTGGANTTGGTTTTTCAAAGCCATCTATTTCCATATTTTTTANCGTTTCTTGGTCGATTGAGAATAAAGCTTTTTCTATATCTTCATAAAGTTTTTTATCCAAGGTTTTTGATACCATGATTATATGTCTTGGGAAGGATGGAGACTTTGCTATTACTCTAAGTTGGTCTTGATACGCTTTTAAGCTTTCTTCCTTTATTCCAGCCACATCTGCAATTCCTGCGAGAACTGCCAAGATGGCTCCTTTATCTGTTCCGGAGCTCCATATGTTTATTACATCTTCTTGAGTTATTCCAGCCTGTGAAAGCATGTATAAAGGCATAACGCAATTACTCATACAGATAGGACTGCCAAGGGTAATCTTTTTTCCTTTTACATCTTCAATGGATTTAATTGGACTGTCTTTTTTAACAACAAGAACGCCGTTTTCTACGGCTTTGCCGTTTATTTTCATTACAGCCACAGCTTCAACGTTAAACTTTCTTTTTAGCTCAAAGTATACAACAGAACACCCGACGGCCAAACGTGCTTCTTTTCTTTCAAATAACTCAAAAACTCTGTCAACATTTTCAACAATCACCATATCAACTTTTTTGTTTAATTTGGAAGATAGGTATTTTGATAAAACAGAGTATCGTTTATACTCTTTAACAGTATCCCCATAAGATAAAACTGCAAGTGTAAGGCTTTCTTGTGCAAAAGAGATATTAAATATTAGTAAGCTTAAAATCAGTATTCTAAAAAGCATGGAAATAATATATATCCAAAAACATCAAGTTAGCAAACACTATCTTAGAATAGGTTGGAAGAGAAATTATCAAACTTTTTCCCTGATTCTTAAAATTGATATCTTGGTAAAAGTTATTCATTGGGTAAATATGAGAGATTTTTAGCCGGTTATGGAATGATAATACTTTACTCTAAGACTTTCCCAAAATCTAAGTCTTCATTCTGCAGCCTTGCGAAGAATCTCATTTTTTCCCTTTCAAATTAAAAAAATCAAAAGATAAGACCCTTCGGACTAAAGTCCTCAGGATGACACGTAAAGGTAAGCTTACAAAAATTTTGGAACACACTTGCCCTTACTCTTGAAAATTTTTAAGATTTGAGTATATTATTTATATATAATTTGACTTTATCAAAATCAATATTCTTGACAAAATCAAAAAAGATAATGTATAATATAAAATGAATTAAAATCTAAAAGGAGGTAGGCGCAAATGGCAAAGTTAAAACCTCTGTATGACAGAGTTGTTATCAAAAGAGTTGAAGAGGAAGTAGCAAAAACTCCAGCAGGAATTATCATTCCGGATACAGCAAAAGAGAAGCCTCAAATTGGTGAAGTTATAGCGGTAGGAGAAGGTAGAGTTTTAGAAAATGGTAATGTAGTTCCTCTCAAAGTAAAAGTAGGGGATAAAGTATACTTTAGCAAGTATGCAGGAAATGAAGTTAAAGTTGATGGTGAGGAGTTAATCATTTTAAGAGAAGATGATATCTTAGCTATAATTGAACAATAAAAAAATTAGGAGGTGAGCATAGATGGCAGCAAAAAGATTAGTTTATGGCGATGAAGCAAGAGCTAAATTAAAAGCAGGTGTTGATAAACTTGCAAACGCAGTTAAAGTAACACTTGGACCAAGAGGTAGAGAAGTAATTTTAGAGAAAAAATGGGGATCTCCGGTAGTTACTAAAGACGGCGTATCTGTTGCGAAAGAAATAGAACTTACAGACCCATACGAAAACATGGCAGCTCAACTTGTTAAAGAAGTTGCATCTAAGACAGCAGACGTTGCGGGTGATGGTACAACAACAGCTACAGTATTAACTCAAGCAATCTATGAAGAAGGATTAAAAGCAATTGCTTCTGGTGCGAACCCGGTTTATGTAAAAAGAGGAATTGATGAAGCTGTTAAAATAATCGTTGAAGAACTCAAAAAAATATCTAAACCAGTTACCGGAAGAAAAGAGATTGAACAAGTTGCTACAATCTCAGCAAACAACGACCCAGAAATTGGTAAAATCATTGCAGATGCAATGGAAAAAGTAGGAAAAGATGGTGTAATCACTGTTGAAGAGTCTAAGTCTGCAGAAACTGTGTTAGAAGTAACAGAAGGTATGCAGTTTGATAGAGGATACTTATCTCCATACTTTGTAACAAATGCAGAAAAAATGGAAGCTGTCTTAGAAAACCCATACATCTTAATCTATGAAAAGAAAATCAGCAATATAAGAGAGCTTTTACCAGTATTAGAAAAAGTTGTTCAAACAAACAGACCGCTATTAATAATTGCTGAAGATGTTGAGGGAGAAGCTCTTGCTACATTAGTAGTAAACCATATCAAAGGAGTATTAAGGGTATGTGCAGTTAAAGCTCCAGGATTTGGTGAAAGAAGAAAAGCAATGCTCCAAGACATTGCTATCTTAACAGGCGGTACTGCAATCACAGAAGACCTTGGAATCAAACTCGAATCTGTTGATTTAGATATGCTTGGTCAAGCTGATAAAGTTGTTGTAGACAAAGATAACACTACAATCATCGGTGGAAAAGGAAATCCGGAAGATATTAAAGCAAGAATAGAGCAAATCAAAAAGCAAATTGAAACAACAACTTCTGAGTACGACAAAGAAAAATTACAAGAGAGACTTGCTAAACTTGCCGGTGGTGTAGCTATCATCAAAGTTGGTGCTGCTACAGAAGCAGAATTAAAAGAGAAAAAAGACAGAGTTGATGACGCAGTACATGCTACAAAAGCTGCAGTAGAAGAAGGTATCGTTCCCGGTGGTGGTGTTGCATTATTCAGAGCATCAAGAGCACTTTGCAACATAAAAGAAGAAAACACGGACAAAGCTTGGGGTATCAAGATTGTTAAAAATGCTTGCAAAGTACCATTAAAACAAATTGCTTACAACGCAGGATTCGAAGGATCTGTGATAATTGAAAAAATCAAAGATGTTGACAATGTAAACTACGGATTCAATGCAGCAACCGGTGAGTATGTAGACATGGTAGAAGCTGGTATCATCGACCCAACTAAGGTTGTAAGAACAGCTCTCCAAAATGCTGCATCTATCGCAGGAACAATGCTTACAGCTGAATGCTTAGTGGCAGAAATTAAGGAAAAGGAAGAAAAACTCCCGGGCGCAGGCGGTGGAATGGGAGACATGGACTTCTAAGATAAATTCTTAAAATTAATAAATATATGAAGCCCCCTTAACGGGGGCTTTTTTGTTTTTTAGATGTTAGAAGGTGTCGATTGTTCAAAAAAGCTGTCCTAAAATTTTTGTTTGTAATTGTCCGCCATTCCAAGGACTTTAGTCAAAAGGCTCTACTCCTAAAAAAAGTAAGAAAGTGAATAAGTGAAAATTGGAGATACTTCGCTGGCTGCAGGATGACGATTTGGATTTTTACAAGGTTACTTTTTCTTGTCATCATGAAAAATTTTCTCCATAGGTTCTCCTCTTTTAAAAAGGAAAAAAGGAAATTCTTAGCATGGCTGCAGAATTACAGATTAATGGTATAAAAAACTGGCATTCTTTACCATCGTTCGTAATGATAAAAAGTGGTGTAAAAAAGTAGTAGAGCCTTCTCTACAGCTTCAGAAAAACGTTATTATTCTATTCTTTATTATCCTGATGCTGTAAAGCCAAAGGATCACTTTTTAAATTTTATACAATTTTCATACACTTGC
>JGI20130J15133_1003892_pt1 | contig 10059 bp, 5 predicted proteins | sample WasSprMetagenome_FD_15133 | JGI IMG/M metagenome (IMG submission 15133) | reverse complement strand
ACATTTGCATCAACGACTTAAAACCCACTATTCTTACGATGAAAATTGCATTACGGATAAAAAACTTTGAGGACCGTGGTTATTACTTCAGAGTTGATGGATATGCGTTGCCTCAGGGTTGGACTGCGACACCTTTCGATTATGGTTTTGTTGCACCTGACGAAACAGCAGATTTGGTTTATCCTAACCTGAAGAGACAGAAACCTACTTCGATACCGCAAGGTATAATGCATGAAAATGTTACACTTGTCGTCAAAGCTTATCGTGACATTGGTTACACTGACCTATATAGCCAAGACACGTTCGACGTGTGGTTCCACTTCATAGATCTAACTTCGTCGGCATGGGCAGTTCTCTACTACGATAACTTTGACGACGGAACAACGCAAGGATGGAGTTATGTTAACAGTTACGGCAGCTCCTCTGGTTCTCTGGACACCAATATAGACCATTATAGAAGCTGGCCCCGATCCCTAAGACTTGGCGCGAGAGCCTGGTATAGCTACCCCTCCTACTACTCGAGTATGAGCTGCTACAGCAAGACTTACAATACGTTCTTGGGATATTCAGAGATTTACCTTATTTATTCTTTGAAATCTGAGAAATGGCCAACTGATGTGAGCGTATACATAAATGACGTTAAATATTTTCAGACAGATGCGCAGCCCAGCAATAATGTTTGGTATCGCTTTGCTCTTCCTCTATGGCAGAGCACCTCACTGAATATAAAGATTTATGCAGTTATGTCAACAACAGATCCCTCTCAATGGTACTATTCCTACCTCGACGACGTATACATTATAGCAAAATAATACAACTAAAGCAGGAGGCTTCATCGACGCTAATCAATAAATCAAAGACTATTCTAAGTTTAGCAATAGTCGCTATTTTCGCAGTTCTGACCCCAATAGCTAAAGCTGGATCAGGTAATGCTGAAGTCTCAAGGACGCGAAACTTACAATTCTTCGAGATGGAACCTATTGGAGATGTCCATGTTACCCGAACCAAAAACTTACAATTCTTTGAAACGGTTGTTAATGAAGTTCATATAACTCGAACGCTAAATCTGCAGTTCATTGAAATGGGAATTATTGGCGACGTTCACGTCACAAGAACCAAGAACCTGCAGTTCTTTGAAATGACATCTCCGGTCTATGAATACGATATTAACATAACAAATCTGGTTATAACCGACCAGTATGGGCAAACTAAAAGCAACTTTACAAGGGGTGAAATGGCGCAATTCAACTTTACTATTATGAATAGCGGAAACATCGGGCTTAAAGATGGATTGGTGTCTGTCATGATCCTAAACCCACTAAACGAGCCCGAATTTCTCTTTTACACTTATGAAACTGTATATCCAGGCGGTTCTAAGCAAATAGTCATCGGGTATCGAGTGCCAACTGACGCGTATCTGGGAAATTACATCGTTAAAGTAATGGTCTTCACTGACTGGCCTTCCAAAGGTGGCGTAGGTTTAGACATTAAAATGTCGTCATTTATCGTAAGTTAGAGGAAAGGTGAATGGATAAACACAAGCTCATCTCTCACCTTTCAATACTCATAATCGTAATTATGTCATTACAAACTTTTGAAATGATGTTTAGATCAGATTCTCAAACGACTACATTAAGCATGGTTTTAACAGTTAAAACGGAAAGACCTAATTATAGTCCAGGAGAAGTTGTAAAAATAAGCGGAGCATTAACTTACTCTAATGGGACGGCGATTAAAGGCGCAACAATTGCTTTAGAAGTTAAGAATCCCGCTGGTAGTACAATTTTTCTCGATATAGTTTTGTCGCTTGATAACGGGACATATGAAGATAGTTTTAGACTCGACAAAAACGCCTTACTGGGAGATTACAATGTGTATGTCACGGCGCGAGTAAACGCGAATCCTCCAGTGTGGAACCAAACTATGTTTACAGTATTAACGAAACTTAATGTGAGCATCAAAACTAAGCAACCGTTTTATGGACCTGGAGAAAATGTAGAAATTTGCGGGAATATAACAGATACTGTTGGAGACCCTGTTCAAAATGCAAAAATCGCTATTGAAGTGAAAGATCCTCGCAATAATACCATTTTCCTTGACATCGTTTCCTCATCATCTGAAGGAAAATATGAGGACAGCTTCAGACTTGATGATAAAGCGGTACTTGGAGAATATCGCACTTATGTCACGGCAACTAAAGAAGGCTTCCCAACAGCTAAAAACTACACGGCCTTCATGGTGTTAACTATGGCAAGCTTATCTGAAAAATCTTCTTCAGAATCAACGCTTAGTGAAACGCTACTCGTGCATCAAACCATCATGAACGGCGTTACTGTGAGTGGCGAACTCACAGGCTCACTAAACTTCACCAACTTCGAAATGGTTAACATTACTACCGGGTCCTTTGCTGGCAAGGGATTCTCTAAAGGTGAATGGGAAGCAGTACTTGAAGGAATTCCTTATGCAGGTAATTGGGAAGGAATGCTTTTCCTCAAACCCTCAGAAAGGAAAATCTATTTAAAAGGTGCAATATCTGGGGATATTTCAGGTGTTGTAGAAGGCCATATAAGCGAAACCGTCAATGGAAGTGGCATCTACGACCGATACCAAGCTACATGGAAAATTGGGCGTCTTCACACCACCATTATTTCAGCAACAGTTTACCTAAATGGAGCCATCATTTACCAAAGTTATTCTGAATTTCCCACAACAGAACTTTACGTACTGCAAACCTCTATCGAAGGATCAGCTACTGGCCATTATAATTGCTCTTTAAGCTCCACACTAACTCACATTCGAATACTAAGCAACTCTCCTTATAGCGGTGAAGGCTTTTCGATAATTTCTTTCACCTCAAGCTATGGGATAGGAGAGGGGTGGACCCATGACAGACTTGTATCTATTGGAATAGTGGAGATGAATGGTCTCTTAACAGATCCCCTTTACGGTATTGTCCATGCCACCATGAACGAAACCAGCGTACCAAGAATGTTACTTATATACATAGAAAGAGTCGACATCGGTCTACTGCCCACTTCAAAGCTGTATCTGCGAACATGGGGCCCTCAAAGAATCAGTCCTGGACAGACTGTAACATACGCTGCTGAATTTAGAAATGATGGACTAAAAAGCGCAGAAAATGTTACGATAGTGATGATTCTCCCCTTAACAGTAACATACTCGTCAAATACTGGCAATGGAATATATGACAGTAGATACAATGAAGTTATTTGGACTTTAGGAACCATTCCTGCTAAATCGTGGGGTCAAGTTACGGCAACCGGCACTGTAACATGGGGGTTATCGCAAAATACTATTTTGCATTCTATTACCAGCATTTCAACAAAAGTTATAACCGTTGAAACCGACCCCTCAATCACAATGACGGACGAAATTCTCCAAGCAACACAGAATTCCATAAAAATGAAAATCTACCTTGCCAATGAATCAATAAGCGGGACTCTCTATATAGAAGCTTTCTTGGAACCAATAATTGACGCAATAGAGCCGACGTTTGAGATTATTGAGGAAGGAGACGAAGTAAGAATAGAATACGAGTTCACAATAGGTGGCACCCCAGTCGAAGAAGTACTTGGAGGTAATCAGAAGATATGGGGAACTATAAAATTTTTGAAGTGGGTAAAAGACCTCGTAAACATGGCGAAGGATGCGCGTGATGCTATTGTTGCTGGAAAAAGAAGGGAGGATATGCTTCAATGGGCCCGTTTTGAGGCGCCCACCCGCATTTCAGAGGAAAGTTACAAATATTTGTCTGATTGGAATATAGGCAAGTCAGTAGGTGAATTCCTCATTCCAAATGTTGTTAAACATATTCCGGTGTTTGGTAAAGCTTACTACAAGATAACTGAAACCATAATGCAGGCTATGGATAGACCTTTCTTCATTAGATCATTGCATTATCGTATGATGATCGAAGATCCCCTAAATGCACCGACGACACCAGAGGAAATGCTTGAACAGTATTTAGAAGCAAGGTCTCAACGTATTTCTTCAACTAAAAGTCAAGTGGTTGTTGCCCGCGACCCTAATGTGAAGCATGGTCCTGAAGGCTATGTTTCTCAAGGCCAAAGCTTGAATTATACAATTGAATATGAGAATGAAGGCGAAGGAATAGCTTTTGGCGTATACATTACCGAAACATTAGATGAAGACTTAGACGATTCAACTTTAGTGATAGGTCCGGTAATCAGCAAAGCAAACGGCTCAGTTATAGCTGGACCTGGAACATATAATCCTTCAACTCGAACCATAACATGGCTAATTGGCGAGGTAGGACCAGGCGAGGGGGGTATCGCCAATTTCACCGTCAAGGTAAAAAATGATGCGCCAGAAGGCACAGAAATCATCAACTTTGCAACGGTTTATTTCCCAAGCGTTCCAGAAACCACCAGAACCAACACCATTATTTCCGTGGTCGGACAACCCAGCATCGCCATTACAGACCTAACTCCCCTTGAAACAGCAATAGCGAGAGGCTCTATTCTATACCTAAACCTTACCGTAGCAAATGAAGGATACTTAGCAGAAACGTTCAACGTAACTATTTATGCGAATTCTACAATCATCAGAACAATAAATATCACATTGCCTGGAAGGAGCGAGGACAGCGTACTCTTCCTGTGGAACACTACAGACTTTGCAATTGGAAACTATAACATAAGCGCCTATGCTTGGCCAATTCCAGGCGAGACCAACACAACCGACAACCTACATGTTGATGGAATCGTGCAAATAGTTCCGCCAATCCACGACATCGCTATCACAAATATCACATTTTCTAAACAATATCCAGCGATCAACGAAACCATACAAATATACGTAACAATAGAAAATCGAGGAACACTCTCGGAAACTTTCGATGTAAGCGTCAACTACACAAGAATATTAGACCCATTAATTGGCACACAAACTATAACATTGGCTCCAGGCGAATCCATCCAGCTCAACTTCACATGGACGCCAACAGACAGTGGCAGATACGAAATAAAAGCCTACACAAGCACAATCCCTGATGACGTAAACTCGTCAGACAATACAAAAATAGTCTACCTATATGTATCGACACCTTGATCCAAACATTTTCAGCAGAAGAAAATTCTTGGATGGACATGGACATCAGAGGCGGAAGGTTCTATTACGGGGCATCACCAATCTAACGTTGACTGTGAACTTTCTACGTGGCTAAACTCAACTTCTCAGCATACAATAAAAAAGCCATGTGCAGGGTTTAGCTTTCGCTCTTTCCCAGCTTTCTTCGCTGTTTCTTAAATTAAAGTTTCATTAAAGCCTAATTTCAGAATTTCTTTTATTTTTCTGGACTAACAGTGTTGTGGATGTTGAATGATTGCCCATTTTCCAGCAGAGCGTTGACTCGTGCTTGTACAAATGGCTTTAGGTGAAGCAGAAGCGCATAAGGCTCGCAGCGTTCAAGAATACCATTTGAAGAATCAAAAGCATACCAGCACTTAGTTTTTAAATGTTCTGTTAACGATGACTAACAGAATAGAAAAAAAGGAAATTTAAGAACGTTGGTGTTTACTTTTTATTTTCCAAATGGTGGTTGCTATTAAGGTTGTTAGCATGAAGATTGTAAGAATTAGTGGCGATAGGAATTCTTGCACTGCGTATTCGCTTCTGATTTCTATTTCGCGCCAGCTGTGAGGGTAATACAGCAGGAAGTTGTAGTGTGTAGCGTTATGGTTCGCCGTATAATCAACCCCCTCAGTTAGAGGCGTTCTGTCGATATAAAGTAAGAAGTTTCCCCACATTAATTCTTTGGGAATGGATACAATGCACATCCCAGACGTTTCTGATTGCCCGGAAGCGCGGAATCTTATTAGCCTTTCTGTTTCATTAAAGACAAAGTCTGTAACTGAAGAGTTGCTTAAGATATGAACATAATAATTTTTCCCATACCAGTTCCCTGCATAGAACTCCCTACTAACGTACTCTGCTACAATGCTTTTTTGGATTAATTGAGATTTAATGTCCAATTTGAAATCGAATATTTTTTCCTCTTGGGAAGCGATTTGTCCTTCAAGACTAATGGACTCTATTATTGTTTCGTTTGAGGTTGTGGATGTTATTTTTAAGGTGTATGAACCATTATCCCATCCGTATACATAAACACTATAATTTCCGACATAAGGATCTGGAATTGTGATAATTTGCGGGCTTGAGTATGGACCACTATAGTTTGCCCCCTCAATTTCTTTGACCGTTGCATTCGTTGATACGTCAAAGCCAACCCTTCTCCCAAAAGGGTCTTTTACAAGTATGTTAACTGGACACGAACACCACACAAAAAGACATATTGATTTAAATGCACTTACCCTGATAGTGTAGCCTCCGAAGCCTTTAGGAGATGTAACCATCACATAATATTTCCCAGCTTTCGGTTCTATTTTCAAATTAATACTAGATTTTCCGGAGTTAGACTGTTTCTGATCATAACTATCTCGGGTAGGCTGAACATTGTATTTAAGATATACTTCAAACTCTACCTTTGAAGGAACTAACAGTTCAATATTTAATCTTGGCTTAAGAAGCCCCCACCAATCCTCCTTTGCCTCATCTTCAGAAACGGAAATTTCATAGATCCTATTTTCGCCAATAGATTCGAATGTATTCAGCGCCCAAGTTTTATATCCTTCAATTTCTAATGTTACCTCTCCCAACGGGGCATTCACATATTCGCTTAACCTTTTGGGGGAACCATTCAAGTAATATGTTACAACTTCATAGTCAGTTTTAAGGACGCTCCTCAAACTATCTATAATGTATCGAAGTGCAGGGTACTGAGCATATAAAGCAGCAAGATCAGGAAGCATTTTGATGGAATCCACCAACGCGTCATTATAATTCTTTAATTTTGTGTATAGATTTTCTATAAGCACTTTCCTATCATTTAGAAGTTGTCTTACTTTATCGGCATCACCATTTTTGGCATACTCAATTAATTCGCGTGTATTTGAAAGTAAACTTGATAATGCAGAGTATGCTTCGTCATAATAATAATACCGCATATGACCACTTATTGCTGTACATTTTAACACGGTTAAGAAACTGGAATAACTTGTTAACAAATCATAAGTTGTACTGGCGATATCTATCGAAGTTGCAAAGGACTGAAGAATATCTGGAATAAGTTCAAGCAAAAGAGTTTCCACCGCCGGTTCATACGTAAGTTCAAAAAGAGACTTCCACGCGTCCTCAACTATCTCTTCGGCTTTTTCTTTATACCATGAACCATTAAACGCGTATTTATAATAATATGTGTACGTTTCGTTAATTTTCTCAAAAATCTGCGAGCACTGGTTTAAAGAGTGCATAATAAAACCTCCTATTGCATATATTTTATTATCAACAGCAGCGGCAGCTAGATTCGATCTTGCGGTGGGCATACTCTTTTTTGAAACCCATGATGAACCATCGAAAACCTCGTTTGCCGTTTTTGGGTTTCCACCTGCTCCTCCAGAATCTCCGCCAATACAATAAATTTTGCCTGAAACCACGGCAGTAGCAAAACCATAACGTGCGGTAGGCATTGGAGTTAAAGTTTCCCAAGAATTTGTAGACGGGTCAAATCGTTCAACTGCGCTTAGAGTAGAATAGCCATCCCATCCACCAATTACATATATCTTACCATCTAAAACTGGTGTTTCAGGTTCTAAATGAGTTCGAGGTTTAGACATACTTGAAATGGCATTAAGCGTCCACGTATCCGTGGTTGGATCATACATATCAACCCTCGAAGTTTCTATTCTACCTCCAAGGCTTGGATCCGAACCTCCAATTGCATAAAGCTTTCCATTTAACTCTGCTAAACTTTCTATCGTTCGATGGTAAGGAATCGGAGATTTTTCGGTCCAACTGTTTGTTTGCGGATCATAACAATAAGTCCAATAAATTCCAGAAGGATAATTTCCGCTCCCGCGAACAACATAAATCTTTCCTTCTAAAGCAACCATTCCGAAGCTACCTGTATTTGCATCTACAGGAATCCTCGCTAATTCAGTCCATTTATTTTGGTCAACATCGAAAACAAAGAACTGACTCGTTTCGCCGACAAGCGCATAAATCTTTCTTTCCACCGTAACAGCGCCTACAAGCCCACTTGCAACAGGCAAAGGTAATCCAGTTTCCCAAGAGTCGGTTAAGGTATCATAGATTTCGACGAGGCATGTAGGGGCGTAATAATTTCCTCTTCCAGATACCTTTGGCACTGAAACTGGACTCAAGTAAGATAAGAGTAAGATAAGTATAATATTAAATTTAAGTATCTTATTCATCCTTTTCCCCAGAAATTTTATTTTCATCAAACAAATAAAAATTTTATTTTATAAACTCCATATAGCGAGCAGGCTCTTTAGGAGCAACATTAAAAATTAATCCCAAATCTAAACCTTTGAAACCGACAATTCCCACACCTTTTGTGAATGGCAGAACAATATTTAACTCAAAATACATGTAACTTAACGGAGAAGCGGACTGCTAACGATATTAAACCATCATAAATTCTTTAAGCAATATGCTGGAACAAGGATTGGACGTAAGGAAATAATGGTTATCCAAAGATAAAATTCAAGGTAAAAATATCAAAAAACAGAAAGCGAAAGAAATAATATAAATTATGTCCACAATCACATTTGATTGAATATTTTTTATTAGGAGACACTAGCAGAAATTTTAAAGCTTTTATTTGCTACAAAGGCTTTTTGATTTAGGATTTTGCCAAAGGCGTGCAATAGTGACAGTCTATATCTAACTTGTTATGTTTCCATGCATCATGTTCGCCTTTTTTCTATGCCTGCGTAAAATTACTTCCAGCTCACTCGCTTTCTTTATGAGTTTCTCTTCAATCTTAAACTGATTCCTTTCGAATGAAATAAATGTGACATGAAAATAGCGTAGCGGACAGCCTTCCTCAATGACCTTTTTGTAGCCTTCGGCTTGGTGGGGCATAATGAAAGCCTCGTCTGCCTTGATCTGGATAACTTCAATCTCTCCTGAAACAACTGGGATTTCTTTTGGTGGAGCACGCAGTTCTAATTCCTCCAGTATCTCAAGCCTCCATTTTGAAAAGGCTTTTATATAGTTAAATGAGCTAAGGTTTTGCCCATAATCGCTTAACTTGAAGATAAAACCGTCTGGCGCGTTCTCGAGGAGCGCGATCACTTTTATGGTTTCATCAAACAACTCTGGACTGGGAAACACTCGTTTCTCCAAAAATGCAACCAGAACTTTTCTGGGAATATGTGTGGTGGCATTTTCTATGTGTTCGTCTTTCCACCTTTTCTTGAAAGCCTTATTCTTTTTCGCGTACTCTTCGTAGCTTATGCGTTTACCTGATCTGCTATCAACAATGTAGGATTCTGCGGCTATTTCGTTCCATGCTTCGTCCCACTCTACTTTTTCCCCAATAATAAGGCGCTATCAACAAAACTTAAAGGCAGAAATGGTAAATGCAAATCCGCAAAAACAAAGTCAAACTCATTTTTAAGTTTTGGAATCAGAACTTTGTCCAAATAAGCTCGCACAAGTCTTTCAGCAATTAATCCTTTCAAACCGCTTAATTCTTTTGGATGAAACGAAAACTTGAATGTCATTTGTACTTCCATGAATACATGTTAAAAACATGTATTCACATGGTTCAGGGAGACGGCAGCTTTTCCACATTTGCAACAGCTACTCTTTAAGAAATATTTGGGGCTTGCAAGCCCTTTAGTGTTAATGGAAGCTTCTGTATCACCGAAATGATTTTGGATCTGTATTTGAAGTTAACAAGGCTTAAGCGGCGGGAATTTCATTTTTGGAAATTAAACGGAGGCGCTATAAGGTGAACTTTTCGGGTAAAGCCAAAGCGTTGAGGACTACATTCTTGATATCTGTCGCTTTTATTGCCGCCTTAACTGTCTGGAATATTCCAACTGTTAGGTCTGCCTACCAAAATGTTGCCAAGCCTATGGAATTCTACTTCCACTATTCCGACTTGCCTGTTAGCGTGGCTGGTTTGGAGACAAAGTTTATCTTTAACAC
>JGI20130J15133_1003887_pt1 | contig 10065 bp, 11 predicted proteins | sample WasSprMetagenome_FD_15133 | JGI IMG/M metagenome (IMG submission 15133) | reverse complement strand
CATAGGCTACGATGGCTAGGGGAGTCCTATCTCTTTCGAAGGGTTTTGTCATGTTTCATCGAAGAAGATAGGGCTCCCCTAAGGCTTAAGGTTACAGCACCGACGAAATCATGGAAAAGCATAAAAGACGGTTAAATTAAAAATCCGACACGGATCGATTCTTTCTAGGTCTGGGATCTTTAAGGGCTTCCTCCAGGGTTGACCTTTATTGGGAGAGTGGGATGTGGTCGTCGTAGGGGCTGGGCCATCAGGCCTCATGGCTGCTAAGGAGGCTTCCCAGAGGGGCTTAAGGGTTACAGTCTTGGAGGAGCATGAGGAAATCGGTATTCCAGAACACTGTGCAGGTCTTGTAAGCCTTCGCGGTTTCGGGCTCCTCGGCCTTAAGCCTCGACCAGATTTCGTAAGGAAAGAGGTCTGTGGCGCCGTATTCCATGCCCCCTCTGGAAAGACCCTAACCCTTCGCAAAAAAGGGACCGTAGCCTTCGTTCTGGATAGGGCTAGATTCGACAAATACCTCGCGGAAGAAGCTATGAGATCAGGAGCGGAAATAAGGACTGGAGTCACGGTTGAGGGAATCGAAGAGCGAAGGGATGGCGTGCTCATCGAAAATTTCGATGGCTCCTTTAATAGTAATAACATTAAAGGCAGGATCCTTGTGGATGCTGAAGGTTTGGCTTCAAGATTAGCCTCAAGGCTAGGATTAACGAGGCTAGAGGATAAAAGGCCGATTCCGGCCTTCCAGTATGAGCTGGAAGCGAAGTTAGAGGATGAGGATCTCGTCCATGTCTATCTTGGAAAGAAGGTGGCGCCCGGTTTTTTCGCATGGATCATACCCTCGGGCTCAGAAACCATAAGGATTGGTCTCGCCTGCAGTTCAGGGAATGCCCTTAGGCGCCTAGAAGCCTTCATCAAGGAAGTCCTTGGCTTTCGGAATGCTCGAGTAAGGGCACTAAAGAAAGCTTCATGGCCCGTCGTTACGGGAGGCCCCATAGGCCGCACCTATGCATCCCGCATCCTTTTGGTTGGAGATGTTGCAGGGCAAGTGAAGCCCACCACGGGAGGGGGCATCGTGACAGGAGGTTTCTGCGGGATGATGGCGGGAAGGGTGGCGGCGGAGGCCCTATCCCATAGGGATCGGGGCCTTTCAATCGGGTATTTAAGGCGATACCAGACCCTTTGGAAGGCTAGATGGGGTAGGGAGCTATGGCTTCAGAGAATCCTTCGAAGGGCTATGGATGCCTTATCGGATGAGGATATAGAAGAAATCTTTAGAATCCTTGGAGAAGGCGGTCGATTGAAGACCGTCGAAAAAGAGGGGGATATGGACTTCCAAAGCGGAATCCTCAAGCTCTTTTTAACGGAGCCGAGGCTTCTGAGGGTTTCTTTTAGGGCTTTAGGAGGCCTTGTGAAAGCCTGATCGATTCTTTCGTCTCGGCGGAATGGCTGTAGGCGATAATAGAAGAGAAGATTTTATTTTTTTATATGAAATAGGAGCAAAAGAACATAAAATGAAAAAGGAAGAGAATAAATAAAAAATAATAAGAGGAGCTTTAAAGCCCGTTATTTAGTCCCTTCATTCTTTCATTCTTATCAGCTTAGGCACCTTCTATCACTATCATCGTCAAAGTGCTTCGTACTTTATCGAGCTTTCGCAATTTCCATGTGATGATTTCCTTCAGTTTTTCCATGCTATCAGCCTATGGGGCGACTGCCTAAGCAGTTCGCCTTTCCACCCTTGCGATGATGTCATACACACCATAGATGAGATAAGCCTCCTTCACGTTCTCTATCTTTCTGAGAGCCTTGAGGACCTGCGCCTCCTCTCCAATCTCCGCGTTTATGAGGACGAAGGCTAGGGGCAGCACGATCACCTCCTGGAGCTCCTTGAACCATTATTGCATCTTGGGCTATAAAAGTTCTTGAATCCAAAAGAAGGAGGCTTAAGTTTCAGTCCCTAGATAGGGCTTCTATGAGAGCCTATGGTGCCATTCTCCAAATCCTTTGGAAGTGGGGCTCTCCATGGCGGCTCATGGAAGGTCTATTCTGAAATGAGAATCATCTTGGGAAAGACCTTCGAGCATAAACTTCTGTCTATGAAAAATGCATAGATGGATAAAGTTGAGCGCTCTTAATCAGAGAATTTGTTGGTAATGGAAAAAGCCTCCATGCGTTTCATGGGCACCAACAACTTTATGATTAAGAGCGAAGTTGAGAATCTTCTAGCTTGAGAATAAAAATAGAAATTGGAATATAAAGGGGACTATTTTTGTTTTTTTCATAGGAAAACGATATGTGTAGGAAACGATAAAGACTCTTTTTCTTTTTCTAATCTAAGAGGCTATGCCGCGGGCCTCCATATCTAGTCCATCGCAGGATTCGATTCAGGTAGTGCTTATAGTTTTCATAGGGTACATCGGGAGGGATGTGATGATCCGTAGATACGATATAGCCTCCTCCTGGAAGGAGGTATGGAAGCTTTTTTCGCAATTCTTCGTCTATGGCTTCTGGACCCCTTCTAAGGGACCAGAGGCTTATGTTCCCCATAAGGACAGCCCTATCGCCATACTTCTCTCGAAGGGATGGGGCATCCATTCCCGCCTGGGCTTCAAGGGGCAGAAAGCCATTCACTCCAGCATCGAGCCAAAGGGGAATGAGGGGCTCAATATTTCCATCAGAATCCACGATCACTATATCGACTCCTCGCTTCCTGAAGGCATCGGTGACCTGCCTATAGTAAGGCACGAAGAGTTCCCTGAAAATCCTTGGAGAAACCATGGGACCATTTTTATAGGCCATATCTTCCCATATGCCTAAGTAATCGACCTGGATTTCTAGGGCTGGCTTTGCCAAGGCTATGACGAATTCTGACCAGAAGCTGAAGATGCGGCGGATCAGCCAGGGCTTTTGGATGAAGGCTACTAGGGCCCCCTTCAGTCCCAGAAGCCATCTGGCGAGGGCAAAGAAGCCTATCATTCCCCAGTTCAGGGGAGCGGAATCCTCCTCCAGAGCCCTTCTAGCCCTTTCACCCCAGCCCTCCTTGAACCTCCTCGGATCATTGGGATCGAAGAATTCCTTAAGGGATTCAAAGTCCTCCGGATCTTTGATTGGAAAGTCGAGGAGCTGGGGAACGGACCTACCATCTCGGCGCATCTTCTTCTTTACTCCCCATTCATCTTGGATGATGACCCATGTATCCCCTTGCTCCAGAACCTTCGGAGGAAACATAGGGCTGAATTCCGTCGGATAGAAATAACTGTTGGAATTCCATGGAGGATGCATGTCCATCTCGAAGAGGCGGCAGAGGGTATCGTAGTCTATCCCCTCCGTTGGGAAGAGGGCTGTGGGATCGTAGCCCTTGGATCTATAATCCCTTTCAAGGCTTCCTAAAGAATACCAGTCCCCGATCGTTTCGGGCCAGAACTGCTCGGCATGGGGTGCCCGATCGACTTCCTCGAAGTGAACGGCCCTTATGAAGCGCTCCCTAGGCTTCAAGCCTCATCCACCTGATCGCAACCTCAATCTAGAGGATGCTATGATTGGATGTAGTTTTCCGTAATTACGCTTAAATGCCTTTCCAGGATCAAGGCATCGAACCTGTGTTCATATAAGCCTACAAGATCAAGGCGGCATCCTCAAGGCTGTAGGAAGCTTTCTTCAGTCTAGAAGCCTTCTTGAGCTTTAGGAAGGCCCATTCCTTCTTTAGGCTTGTCATACCTGCTCCCTTCGCCTATGGAAACTTGTCTATCAAGCTCCTCGTCTTAACCTCTTCTTCCCAGTTTCTGTTGGGCGATCCAACGCATCTTGCGCATCTGAGGTTGTTCAGCTGAAGCCATAAATCCCCTTGGCTATTGAAGTATTTTTCTTGGGAGCTAGAATCGCCCTTTCAAAGGGAAAAACTTTAATGGCACCTTTGAAAGTAGTTAACCGGCTATTTGGTAGAAGCGGGTGGGTTTCCGACCCGTTCCGCTATAAAAACCCCGGTGTCGGAAGATGATAAGTCCTTACGAATTCCTTTCCCCCTCTTCTTTGGCATCGAAAAGAAAATTTAAGGACTTCAAAGCCCAAGGCTCAAGGGCTTCCCAGAAGCCAGAAGGGCGGAGGAAGGCGGACATAAGGACGCTATGCCTCATCATGATCTTTGCAAGCCTTTACACCCTCCTGACCGTCGCCTTCGCTCCCATCTCCTTCGGTCCTGTTCAACTCCGCCTAGCTGACTGCCTAATATCCTTGGCTGCCCTCTTCGGATGGCCCCTCATCCTAGGGGTTACCTTGGGATGCTTTCTTGGCAATACATACACAAACGTTTTCTACTTTTGGATAGGATCCTACGACATCCTTCTTGGACCCTTGGCCAACTTCATCGCGGCTTCCATCATATTCCTTCTCAGAAAGAGGGAGCTAATGGCCTGCATCTTCGGCTCGATACCTGTAGGCTTTATCGTAGGAGGCTATCTATGGATTTTCTTTCCCCCACCTGATATCTTTGGACTAAGCCTTCCAGCTTGGATGGCCATGGTTGCGAGCCTCACGATGAGTAGCCTCATCGCGATCGCTGGGTTGGGTTATGGGCTTTTGAAAGCCCTGAGGAAGCCGAGCATCCTTAAGCTCCTAACCTCCAGGGGCCTAAGGGTTTATGCATAGAAATCCGGGAGCGAGGGGCTAGAGGGTTTCGAAGATCCTTTGAAGGATTCCTCAGGCGTTTACAAAGGTTGTAGACGGGTTCCTTTGGAAACCAGGCATTCTTGGGAATCCCTATCCTTGGTATGGATTCCACTACGGACTTCTGCCTCACATCCACAATCCAGAGGTCCCAGAGTTCGCGAAAACCGAGGGCACTGTGGGCTGTACCTTTCGGCAATACCAGCACATAGTTGAGGGATACAGAGGTCGTAAGGTCTGTTTGGAGCCAAAGGTGGAGGAGGAGTTTAATGCTTTTCTCCCGAAGGCTCGAAGATGAAGGATGGGCCTCGCATTCTACAAGGACGAACTCCTTAAGCCCCTTGCCTAGCCGGGTGGCGAAGATGTCCGGCCTTAGGGATCTCCAGCCCACCTCCGAGCAGGGTGGGCGGGAGGCTCAACATAGGTGCGAAAACCTTCCTTCCTAAGCCTTTCATAGGCGGCCTCCTTCAAAGCGCTATGAAGCCCGGACTCTTGACCCAAGGAGCTCCTTTTGAGCTTCAAAACCTTCCTTAAGATTTATTGGCTATAAACTCCTTGAGTTTCTCCTCAAGAAATCTTGTTCATCTTCGAAATCTAAAGAGGCAAGGAGCATCGCTTTTCGGAATCGTAGAGGGAGAGGAGAAGTAGAGGAGAGGTAGAGGATGGAAGAAAATGAAATGGGGCGCTTATCTAAAAGAAGCCTACCGATCAGCCATGCCGAAGGTTTTATATGATGTGAAAGGACATCAAAATGTAGGGAAAGGCTAGGAGGATTCCCTTGGGAAAGGCTAAAAGGGCTGCACCTTCAGGTCCTGTTGCTCAGCATAAGCATTGCCCCATATGCGGAGAGGTCATGCAACCCGATGAGGAATACTGCTCACCGAAGTGCGAGGAAGTGGCTGCCAAGCGGAGGAAAGATGAACAGAGGCTAAGGATAATCTGGTACGTTCTTCTCATCGTCATGATGCTAATCCTTCTCCTTCCCTTGCTCCTTCAATACAAGGGCTTTTAGTAGGCAGTATGCTAAGGAAAGGTAGCATCCAAAGTGGCTGAGGCAGCTTTGGATGCTAATTTTGGATGCTAAAAATGTTGATCCAACCAACGGCCGAATTCAAGCCTCAATGTCTGTTCCAGATCAGGATGTTTTTCGAGGAATTGTAGGAAAGTCTTCCTAAGCTCCACTACATCCGGAAAGGCATTGTCTAGGTACTTTAAGAATTCCTTAATGATTTCTTCTTTCATGATTATTGATTAGTCCTACATCTTAAAAAATTATATGTATAAATATCTTTGAGCTTTTTTACAAGAAATATAAACTATAAAGGGGAAGAGCATCTTAGTCCTAGCTAACTCGAAAGACTTAAATGCTATAAAACCCTTTCAAAATCGGTGTTCCAAATGAGCAAGAGGGTAATTCCAGGTGCCGTAATCGTAGGCAACCTCGTCTTCACCAGCGGTATGACGGGAGGACCTGGCGATGTGGAAACCCAGATCAAAAACACGCTGAGCAGGCTGAAGGCCACTCTAGAGAATGCGGGCACATCTTTTGAGAATGTCATAAAAGCCACCGTTTATCTGACCGATCTTTCGGACAGGGAGCGATACCTTAACAAAATCTGGAGGGAGACCTTCCCCCAGAATCCTCCGGCTCGAACATGCGTGAAGGTCGGCCTCGGACCAGGAACGGCTGTTGAAATAGAAATGGTCGCCGTCATTCCTGAGAAGGGAAAGGAATAGAAAGGGGAAGGCGAAGCGCGAAGAACGAAGCAGAGAGAAAAGAAAAGAAAAGGAAAGAAAGGAAAGAAAAAGAAGAGAAGCTAAAAGCCAATAACTTCCTTTTTTCCTTTAATTAATGCCCTTATACCATATCCTTTTTTTGAAAAAGGAATTCAATCCCTAGATAGGGAAGCCTTTCCTTCGTTCTTATTCAGATTCATATTCATAGAAGGCTCGAAGCATTCTTCCTTCATTCATTCTACTTCACAGAGTACTTCTGTAAGGCTTTTTCGTCTAGGGTTACTCCCAGCCCCGGTTTATCAGGTACTTCAGCCTCCCCATCCTTCAATCCTAGGGATTCTTCGATGAGATCATCCTCACAAAGGCATTGGCTGAAGACGAAGGTTATCGAAGGTAGGATGGCCATCTTCATTGCGGCCGCCATATGAAGCCCGAAGACTTCCGCAGGTCCAAGTCCTACGACCTCTATGAAAAGGGGAATACCCTCGAATCCCGATGCCCTTCCGATGGCATTCTCGGCTATGATACCGCTTTGGAGGTTTTTGGAGGCTCCCCTTTCCTCAACCACGAAGTAGTCCACCATGCGCCTCTCGATGGCCGTCAAGGGGTTGGGCGTCCATTCGGAGCCCGAGCCCCATCCCATATGCATGGCCAGAGGTATCGTGGTCTTAGCCTTGATTTCTAGGTATCCCTCTATGTTCTGCTGAGGGATGGGGCTTTCAAGGCAGAGGATGTTGTAGCCCTCTATAGCCCTAGCCACTTTGATAGCCTTTGAAGGCAACCAGAAGGTGCAGTTGGCATCGACTATGATTTCGATTTCAGGCACGGCCTTTGCGATAGCCTTTACTTGGGCTACCGGATCCTGGAAGGGCCTCGCCTTAATCTTATGGGCCCTAAAGCCCTTCTCTATGGCTATGGAGGCCTCCTTGGCCAAAACCTCCGGAGGAAAGCAATGGCTCCAGTATCCTACGTTTACCTTTTTTCGATAGACGGGCCCGAAGAGCTTGCACACGGGCAAGCCCAGGTACTTTCCCATAAGGTCGTAGAGGGCTATCTGCAAGGGATAGACCGAATCGTCAAGGATAAACTCGAAGGGGCTTCGGCCGATGATCTTCGGGATCAAGTCCCTGGCATCAGGTCCATCGGCGATTCCTACGAGTCCCTCATCCGTATGAACCTTGTAGACGAAGGTATGGGCTCCCAGGGGAGTCATCCTAGCCCTTGTCATGTCCTCCCTGAGCCTTTCGACCCAGGGAACCTTTACCTCGAAGACCTCCACATCCGTAATCTTCAAACCCTTTCCCTCGCCATTTAGAAGGATCTTCAAAAGCTTAAAAGCTTGAAGGCAAAAAGCTCTAAGTCGCTGAAAGATGAGAGGGAAAGGAAAGGAAGGGAAAGGAAGAGAAGAGAAGAGAAAAGAAAAAGAAAGGAAAGAGGAGCGTGAAGTCTTGGAAAAGGCCTTTGTTTTGGATGCCCACACCCATATAGGGGCTTCTTATCTTACATGCTACTTCACTGACAAGCGATGGACGGCTGAGGAGCTTATCCGCGAAATGGATCGATGCGGCGTGGACATGGCCTGCGTCTCAGGAGGGGGCCTTCCCCATGAGATCAAGGAGATGAACAGAAGGACTCTCGAAGCCGTTAAGCGCTATCCAAACCGCCTCATAGGCTTTGTAAGGCTGAGCCCCAAATTCAGCGACGTTCTGGAGGACTTGGACTTCTACATCCGTGAGCAGGGATTTAGGGGCATAAAGCTCCATCCGAACCAGGATGGCTTTTGCCTCCTAAAGGAGCCGGTCCTCGAGCAGATCTACGAAAGGGCTGCCAAGTATCGGGTTCCCGTCCTCATACATTCTGGAACAGAGCCCTGGTCCGTGGCTGGCCAATTTGCCGACCAGGCTGAGATGTTTCCTGAGGTAACCTTCATCATGGCCCACTCGGGTCTAAGGAACGATAAGCATGTCTTCGATTCGGCGAAAAGGGTCAAGAACCTCGTCCTCGAGACTTCCATAGGAGGGGTCAGCTCCCCAAGGGGTCTTGGAAAGGATCGGGTCGTTTATGGAAGCGATTGGCCAACGACGAGCATGCGGTCCGAGCTCCAGGAGGTTCTGGATCTTTGGAACTCCGGTCATCTTCGCGATGATGAGGCGAGGGACATCCTTGGCGAATCTATGGCTAGGATTCTAGGCATTGCGCCTAGAAAGGAGGTGAAATGATGGAAAGAAATTGGTTCATCGTGGACTCCCATCAGCACATAGAAGTAGGCTCCTACATATATGCTTCAAGACTTCCTAGGGCAAGCTATGAGGAGCAGCTCGAAGGGGAGGTTCAGCGTTTTAAAAAATGGTTCGAGAAGTATCCAGTCGCATACGGGGCCGTATCCAACATATCCCCTATGGTCGACAGGGTTTGGCGCACGCGGCACGGGGGAAACGAAGCCACTATAGAGCTCATCAGGCGGGTAGGCGATAAGGTGATAGGCCAGTACGTCCCTAATGTCTTCGAAGCCCCGGATTTTATCAAGGAGAAGATGGAGGAAGCCATAAGGATCTTAGGCTTTAAGGGCATAAAGCTCCATCCCTGGGTTTCAGCCTTTCCCCTGAGCCATCCTATGGTGTATCCGGTCTTCGATGTAGCCGCCAAGTATAGGATTCCCGTGCTTTCCCACTCCTCAAGATCGGAGTTCTGTACGCCAGCTCTCTTCGGAGAAATAGCCCAGCGCTACCCGGAGGTTCCTATCATCATGGGACACATGGGAAAGCAGCACCTACACTTCGATGTGCTTCCCACCATGAGGCTTGCCGAGAATATATACCTAGAAACCTCAGGAAGCAAGATCCAGATCCTCCTAGAAAGGGCTGTAAAGGAGTTTGGCGCCGAGAGGGTCCTTTTCGGAACGGATGGGCCTCACGACCTTTTGCCAGCTTACGTTGTTCGCATAGAGGACCTGAGCATCAGTGAGTCGGAGAAGGAATTGATTCTGGGTAAAAATGCGGCAAAGCTTTTCGGGCTTCCTATTCCCTAGGTACTGGTTCGAGAGAAGAAAGGGAAGATCCGTGAAGGTGAAGAGCCTAGAAGCCTAGATATAGGCTAGCATGGACTGGTTGGTTGATTGCAACACTCTCTAAAATACCGCAAACTGCTTAAAATACTCATATGAAAGGCTAAACCTTTGTGTATACCTCTATCCCCAGTTGCTCCGCTATTCTAAGGGCATCCTCATCAGCGTATGGCGTAACGATTATCAGCCTCGTCGGCTCCCTGCCCTCCATAGCCCTGTAGAACTCACACCTCCTCCTAAAATAATAGACATCCTCCCTTTCAACATGGGACCTAACCTCAACCAATATTACCTTTCCATCATGTACCGCAACGTCGATGTCGACATCGCTTGGATGCCCATAAACAAACCCTTGCTCATCGCGCTTAACCCACCTCTCAACCCTAAAGCCAAAATCCCTCTCAAGCAAACCCCTAAGGCCTTCCCTGAACGCCTGTTCGCTGATAATGCCCCACCTAGCACCCAAGGCATCAATATGCCTACTTAACACTCTAAAGCCATTGCTCATATCTTCCCTTAGCTTGGCAATCTCCTCATCATGCCTCTTGAACCCTGCGATCATATCTTCCCTTAGCTTGGCAATCTCCTCATCATGCCTCTTGAAC
>JGI20130J15133_1003886_pt1 | contig 10069 bp, 12 predicted proteins | sample WasSprMetagenome_FD_15133 | JGI IMG/M metagenome (IMG submission 15133) | reverse complement strand
AGGCTTTTAGCAGTAACGTCGAGGGCCCTCCTTATCTGCTGGATCAGCACCGGCGGCAAGCCCTTCACGTCCACGTCCATGAAGCCCCTTATTATTATCGATGTCGCTTCCTCCTCGCTGAAGCCCCTCGTCATCAAGTAGTACACCTCCTCCTCGGCTATCTTCCCCACGGCGGCCTCGTGCGAGAGCTCCACGTTCTTCGCCTTAGCCTCCAGTTCTGGTATGGCCACCACAACTGACATGGGGGAAAGCATTATCCCCCTGCACTCCAAGTGGCCCTTGACACCTTCGCTCTCGCCTACCATCAGCCCCCTCGCCGCGACGAAGGCCTCGTCCTTGGCCACGGTCCTCGAGACTATCTCCGCCTTGGTGCCCTCGGCCCTCAAGTAAGTGGCCCCGCCGACGTCGAAGTGGGACTTCCCCGAGGCGGCTATTATCGACGCTAGGTAACACTTGGCGTTCCTCCCCTCCAAGTAAACCTTAGGCATCATTTGAAGCGTCTTCACGGGGTTCAAGTTAACATAGATCGATGTGAAGGAGGCGTCTTCCTCCAGTATCACGCCAGTCCTAGGCCTCACGTCGACGCCCTCGGCCCAGCCGTGGATCATAGTGAAGGAGAGCTTGCCGCCCCTCTTGACGTAGAACTCGGACACGCCCACGTGGAGCCCCTCGGCAACCCTCGGGGTCGCGCAACCAGTTATCACGTGGAGCTCGGCCCCCTCCTCGACCACTATTATGTTGTGGACGTTTTGGGCGACCCTCGGAGTCCTCAGGAACAGACACGCCTGTATCGGGAAGTCCACCTTGACGCCCTTCTTGGCCCTTATGAAGTAGCCCTCGGTCCTCTTGACCTCGGCCAATGCCGTGAACTTGTCGGCGTCCACGCTTAGGGCCCTCCAATAGTAGTCGGCGAGCCACTCGTAGCTCTCGAGGGCCTTGCTTATGCTCATGACCTCCACCCCGCCAGCCGTGGCCTTCTCGATGATCGAGAAGTGGTCGAGTTGCAGGTAGGTGCCAGCCCTCTGCCTCTCGCCGAGGTCGATGCCCACGAGCTCGGCCCTCTCCGCTAGGTCCTTCGTGAGCCAGTCCTTGGGCTTCTCGGCCTCGTACTTGTACTTGGACAGGTCTAGGTCTGGGCCGAAGGCCGGAGGCTTGGCCAAGGCCTCCTCGGCCTTCTTCTTCAACTGTTCTATCTTAGCTCTCGCTCCTGAAGACATTCTGCGCACCTCTCGAACCCGTGCTCCATTATCTGCTTGAGTATTTCATTGGGCTTCCCGGAGCAAGCTATCCTCCCGTTGAGGAGGACGTGGGCCCTGTCGGCCTTCACGTAGTTCAATATGTACCCTAGGTGGGTCACTAACAGCGCGGCCTTGGTCCTCATGCTCGGTTTCAAGTTCAGCTCGCATAGCTCGTTTATGGCGTTCGCCACGACGCTCAAGTTCTCCACGTCGACCCCTGAGTCCGGCTCGTCGAGCAACAGCAGTTCAGGCGATTGTACGAGCAACTGAAGTATTTCGGACCTCTTGAGCTCGCCGCCCGAGAAGCCTACGTTGACCTCTCGGTCTAGGTGTCCTCTCATCTTGACCAAGTCGGCGACCTTCTCTACGTCAACCTTACTCCCCAGCTTGTTCGCCATCTTCTCCAAGAGCTCACCGAGCCTCACACCCCTAATCTTGGGTGGGTATTGAAAGGCCACTCCCATGCCCATCTTAACCCTCTCGTGCGTCGGCAAGTTCGTTACGTCCACGCCCTTGAACAGTATCCTCCCCTTAACGACCTTGACCGCGGGGCTCCCTATTACCGCGTTTATGAGAGTGCTCTTGCCGGAGCCGTTGGGCCCGAACAACACGTGGACCTCTCCGGCGTTTACGCTGAGGTTTACGCCCCTGAGTATCTCCTTCCCGCCGACCTCCACGTACAGGTCGATGATCTCAAGTAGCGGCATTAGAGCAACTACCCCTCTAGCCCACTATCCAATCGCCATATAATAACGTTATGCCGTCGTTAAGCCTTCGTTAAAAAGCGTAAACTCGATAGTCTCTTATCGTCACGGGGCGCGGGCGACGACGTAGGCCCTCTCGCCCACTTCGTACACATTGATCCCACTTCGCCCATGCTCGTCACGGACTCGCTCACGCTCGCCCAATCCTCGCGGCTCAACGTCAGGCTTATTGAGTTAAGGACGTGCCTCAGCACGGCAGTTAAGGGCTTGTTCAATCTGGCTCGGGCCTTTTGGTCGAGCAACGGCCTCACCCTCGACAAGCGTTGCTCCTCGCCTTCTACGTACGAGCCGCAAACCCGCACTTGTACATCGGCGGAGAGCGCGAGCCTGTCATGGAGCAAGGGCTCTCGAGCCTTGGGTCGCCGCGCGAAGCGGCCTATTAAGCTCGACGGTTATCGCTCGCAATGGCGCGGAGATCGCATGGTATTTCGAGAAATTTGAGGAAAAAGGTCTGGGCTCGGCCCGACGGCCTCGCTATTCCTCTACGTCGATGACCCCCTTGTCCGTTATGGTGAAGACGGCCTCGGCCTCGGGATGCTTCGGCGAGTCAAATATCCTCGCTATCCTCTTGTTCTCCTTCCCCTTCCTCAGCCATATCCTGTAGGTCGACCCGTGCGCCAGTATGTTGCCTCCAGCGGGCTTCTGCGGGTTCCCGAAGAAGGCCTCGGGGTTCGCCAAAACCTGGTTGGTCACGACAACTGCTAGGTTGTAAATGTCGGCGAGCCTCAGGAGCTGGTGTATGTGCTTGTTCAGCCTCTGCTGCCTGAGGGCCAGAGTCTCCCTGCCCAAGTACTCGCCCCTGAAGTGGCTGATCAGCGAGTCCACGACTATGAGCTTCACGTTGCTCTCCTTGATTATGTCGGAGGCCTCCTCTATTATCAGCATCTGGTGGTCGCTGTTGTACGCCCTCGCGTAGATGACGTTGTCCAAGACCTTCTTCCCATCCAAGCGAAACCTCTCAGCTATCTGGAGTATCCTCTCGGGCCTGAAGGTACCCTCTGTGTCCACGTAGAGAGCAGACCCGGCAAGGCCCCCCTTGTCCTTGGGCAGCTGCACGGTCACGCAGAGCTGGTGGCACAGCTGCGTCTTGCCGACTCCGTACTCCCCGACGAGCTCTGTTATGGCCTGAGTCTCTATTCCTCCCATGAACAGGTCGTCTAATGCCTTGCAACCGGTTGTCAAGAAGCCCACTTGCTTGCGCTTCTCGAGGTACTCCGAGGCCTTCATGAACTTTATCTGGACGAGCTCCCTAGCGGCCTTGACGAGCTCGAGGGCCTTGTCCTCGCTGAGGCCAGCGACCTCGACCAGAGTCCTAACCGGCGTTATGGCCAGCATCTCGACGCTCGTTATGCCAGCGCTCCTCAGCTTCTCAGCAGTGGCGGGGCCTATTCCCTTCACGTCCGTCAAGTCGTAGTCGTAAGCCATTTCGACCCCCGTTCTTAGGATTGACGGGCTGGCTTTATAAGCCGTGGAGTACCGGAGGGAGGGGGGAGGGGCTCGATGACGCTCTCACACGTAGCCCGCCGCCCTGAACAGCGCCTCGAGGGCCTTTACCTCCTCTAGGTCTCGGTCTATCGCGTACTTGTCCGGGGCCCTAGGGCTCTTGACAACCTTGACCCAGCCTACCGAAACCAGCTTTTCAAGATCGCGCTTCACATCTATCGACTTCAAGCCCGTGGCCTTCTGGATGGCGTACTTGGTCAGCGGCCTCGGGGACGAGATGAGGCACTTCAATATCCTGAGCCTGCCGCTACTGCCCAAGGCCGCCTCGAGCGGGTGCTCGTCCACCTCGGACCGCCCTCGAGATCATGTCCTCCAACAAACTTATCAGCTTGCTCAGAGGGCCCATCAATACGCCAACCTTCTTGCCGCTCACCTCGATGAGGCCCTTCTCAAACAACCTCTTGATCGCCTTGTCCGTCTGCACCTTGACCTTGACGCTGAGCTCGTCCAACGTTATGGCGAGCTGCTCCTCCACGACGTCGAGCCCCACGTAGGGGGCCGTCGTACTCGACAGGGCCCTCGCGAGAGACAACAGGACCAGCTTCTCCTCCAGCGACAGCTCCTCGAAGTCGCTCAGGGGCACGGCGTCTATTGACTTGCCGTAGATGCTCCTCACGTGGTCCACCGTTATGTGGCTGAAGCCCTGCTCCTCTGCCAGCGCTCCGCTATACAGGAGCATGTCCAAGGCGAACCTGACGTCGCCGCTCCTCGGCGGCTGGACAGCCAAATCCGATATAAACTCCAAGACCTCGCGAGGGGCTGCTCCAGGGCGTAGCGCCTCAGAGGCCCTGTACTCGAGTATGTCGAGGACCTGGGCTTTGGAGTAAGGCGGGAAGGCCACCTTTATGTTCCCCAAACTCGACCTCTCGGCCGGGTCTAGGAGCTTCGTCCAATCGGGGTCCCTAGCTATGAATATGACGGCTAAGACGTTGGGGCTCTCGCCCGCGGTGAGCTCGCTGAGCCTAGTGAGGTCGTAGACTATCGTCTCCTTGCTCCTCCTAACGTGGAAGTCGACCTCGTCCAACACCAACAGCGCAACGAGCCTCCTCGCCCTTAATGTCTCAACGAACTGCTTCAAGACCTCGTCCGGGCTCAGGCTTCGAGATGCGGCCTCGAAGGCCACCTTCTCGACCATGGACTTGAAGACCATGAACCTAGAGGATCCCTCGAGCCTCAAGTTTACGTACACGGTCTTCAAGTTGAAGCCCCTCTCAGACGCTCTTTGCTCCAGGATCTTCCCGAGCTTGATGCACGACGACGTCTTTCCAGAGCCCGTGGGGCCCACCACTTGAATGCACTTCGGATAGACGGCCCTCCTCAAGTCATCCACTTCGACGAGGCTCAACAGCGTCTTCAGCTGGGCTTCCCTGTGGGGTAGCTTGTCGGGTATGTACGATGGAGAGAGCTTGTCTCTATCGACGAATATCTTGGACATCGACTTTACACCAACAGCTCTGGGTTTTTAGAGCTCGCTGAGTAGAATAGGTGACGAAGCGATATAAGCGTGTGCGACGACGTTAGAGCCGCAGACTTGGCATTACGATTGAGATAGAGGTCGATTCGCCATCGCTTAATGATAAGTAATTAATGCCCGTCGAGCGCAGTATTCTCTGAGACCTATGAATGGAGAGCTCCAGTGCGACGTCTTGGTAATAGGCGGCGGGCCCGCTGGGCTCATGGCTGCTCGATGCGCTTCTAGGCTCGGTGCGGACGTCCTGCTCGTCGAGGCCAAGGAGGCCTTCGGCCTCAAGCCCTGCGGCGAGGGGGTCTCGTCTCACTGCTTCGAGACAGCGGAGCTATCCCCCTCGAGCGACGTGGTCATCGAAAAGATAAGGGGGTTCGTGGTGCACGCGCCCGATGAGTCCAAGAGGGTCAGGCTGGTCAGCGAGGGCGAAGTCCAGGGCTACATAATAGACAAGAGGGCCTTCCTGAAGAAAATGGCCAGCTGGCCCAAGACCGTGGGGCAAGAATTATGATGAGGACTAGGGTGGAGGACGTGCAGCTGACGGACGATGGGGTCGTGGCGAGGGCGCGTAGCGGCGCTAGTGAGCTTAGGATCGGGGCGAAGCTCGCCATCGGCTGCGAGGGCTACACCTCAGTCGTCGCCAGGAAGTTCTTCGACAGGAGCGGCTACGAGCTGATACCGTGCGTCCAGTTCAGGATGAAGAACGTTGAGCTCCCCCACAACGACGTTCTCCTCTTCTACGTGGGCAACAACGTAGCGCCGGGCGGCTACGCCTGGGTCTTCCCGAGGGGGGACAAGATGGCCAACGTTGGCCTCGGGGTCAGGTGGGGAGGGCCAGCCATGGAGTACTTGAGGGCCTTCGTGAAGAGGCATCCGAACCTCTTCCAGGGGGCCGAGGTCGTGGAGGTTGGCGCGGCCGCTGTCCCGATCGGGGGGATGTTAAAGAGCTTCGTGGCAGACCGTCTGATGCTGTGTGGCGACTCGGCGGGCCAGGTGATACCGCTGACAGGAGGCGGGATACACTCGTCGATAGCGGCTGGGAAGATAGGGGGCGAGGTCGCTGGCAAGGCTGTGCTTAGCAGCGACGTCTCGCTCAAGGCGTTGCTCGAGTACCCGACGAGGTACGAGAACCCTTGGGGCTCTCGGATAAGGAGGAGCCTCAAGGCTCTGAGGGCCATAGAGAAGCTCAAGGACGAGGAGCTGAACATGTTGGCCGACGTCCTCTCCGGGGAGGACGTGGTTGATCTGGCCAACGGGTGGGACGTCTTGAGGGTGGCCGTAAAGCTCATGAAGCACCCAGTCCTCGCGCTGAAGGTAGCGAGGAAGCTCTTCTAGGTCGATGGGTCTTGAAGAGGGGGCTTAGTAGCGAGAGGGTCGCTGTAGGGATCTTGGAGAGGATGGGCTTCAAGGTCCTCGACACCAGGAAGAAGATAGTGAAGGACGGGGTCGAGGTGGGGGAGGTGGACATAATAGCCTCGAGCCCCGAGGGAGAGTTCTACGCCGTCGAGGTCAAGGCTGGCAAGGCCAGCGTCAGCGACGTGAGGCAAGCGTACACGAGCGCCCTCCTCCTAGGGATGAAGCCGCTCATGATCTGCAAGGGCTTTGCCGACGCAGCCGCCGAGACTGTGGCCAAGGAGCTCGACGTAAAGGTCCTAGCCATACCGGAGTACTACATGTTACTTGAGGTCGAAGAGCTGGAGCTCGCGGTGAGGTCGGCCCTTCAGGAGAGCTCGGATGAGCTCGGGCCCCCGATACCCCTCCCGTACGGCGAGAAGCTCACAAGAGAAGACCTCAAGCTCTTGAAGGTCGTGATATCCTCGAACAGCGTGGAGGAGGCGGCCTCCAAGCTCAAGCTTACGATCCAAGAGGTCTGGCGCCGAGTCAACGGTCTGAGGTCCAGGGGCATAATCAAGGGGTCCTGGAGCTTCGAGAAGCTCAAGCTCCAAGCGAAGAGGGTCTTAGCCTATAAAGAGCTTGAGGACAGGTTGAAGAGGATTGAGAGGAGGCTTGGTAGGGTTGAGCAAACACTCGAAGAGCTCAGGAGGAAGATGGGAGCTTGAGGGAGGCTACGTCGAGACCCCCGAGCGGTTGATATTTGCTGTCAAGGGTCTCGTCCACCCGCCAGATAGAATTGTAGCCTACTTGAGGTACGTGGCTGACCCAGCTGGCGATAGAGTCCGAGAAGGCGTCAGGTACAGGAGGGTCTACGGCTTCGAAGAACAACTCGCGATAGTGAGGTCTCGCTACCCGCAGTATCTGCACTACGACGAGGCCTGGGACGTCGAGCTCCAGTCAGTACCACGCCATAGGATCTGGAGAGCATACGATCCGAGCGAGGGCTTGAGACGTTTAATGAACTCGAACGTCGATGACCCCCTGGCTCGAGCTGCCAAGAGCTTCGCAGAAGAGCTTAGCTCGGCGTCCAGCGTCGACCTGGACGACATGGGGATCTCCGGATCGCTCCTTCTCTCGCTTCACACGAGCTCCTCGGACATAGACTTCGCGGTCTACGGAGTTGAGAACAGCGTAAGGGCGAGGGATGCCTTGAGGAGGCTCTTAGACGAAGGCGAGAGCTTCAAGAGGTTCGACGAGGAGCGCATGAGAGGTCTATTCGACTTCAGGTCGACGGAAACGCCCATGGACTACGAGGCCTTCGTGGAGCAGGAGAGGAGGAAGGTGATCCAAGGCCTGTACAAGGGCTATGTCTATTTCATCCGCTTCCTAAAGGACTTGGACGAAATCGGCGAGGCCTACGGCGAGAGGAGATGCAGGAGACTGGGGGTGGCCAAGGTCAGGGCACTCGTCGTCGACGACTCCGAGTCCCTGTTCACGCCCTGCAACTACGAGGTTGAGTGCTTGGAGGTGCTGGAGGGCGAGGTCGACCCTCGAGCGCTGAGAGAGGTGGCGTCATTTAGGGGGAGGTTTGCGGAACAGGCCTTTAAGGGCGAAGTCGTCGAGGTCAGGGGGTCACTCGAGGAAGTGCAGTTTAGAGGGAAGCTCTATCAACGCATAGTAGTAGGGGGCCCCGGAGACTACATGGTCGCCCTAAGCTTGTCGAAGACCTGTAGACCCCCTTAAGAGGCCGCTCTTGCACCTCTTGCAACTGACCTTAGCGAAGAGAACGCCGCAGAGAGAGCACCTGCTTAAGACCCTCTCCACATACGTCATGGTCCGACCTCCTATTTGTAAGGCGTAAGGGCAGCACTTATTAAACTACTCCTAGCTCTTAAGGTCGTTCGGAGGACCCTCGACTCAAGCGGCTGGTTCATGAGCATCGCTATTGACGCCTTCACGTCTGGCCGAAGCCCCGAGAGGGGATCCAAGCTGGAGCTCACGAGAGGCGACGTCGAGAGGCACTGCTCCCTCCTAAGCCCTAGGCTGAGCTCTATGACCTCTGGTATGACCCTCTTCGCGAATATGTTACTTGGCTTGCCGTAGATAACCCCTCTACAGAACGAGTTCACGTACACGTAGAACCTGTAGTCCTTGAACTCATACTCAGCCTCGTCCTTGGAGTCCCGCGGCTTGTCAGAGATGAAGAAGGGCCACAGCTTGCAGGCCAAGGGCTTGATGCCCTGCACGCCGCAGATCCACTTGCCTCCTGTGTAGACTTGGAAGACGCAACGCCCGTCGGGCCTCTTCCTCAGCCTGTACTCGCCTAGTCCGAGCTCCAGACAGCCGTATCCGAACAGATTCGCGAGCTTCGCGGCCTCGTAGGCTCTCAGGGGCACCCTGAACTCCCTACAACAGTCCCCGCAGGCCACGCAGAGCCAGTTCTCGACCTTGCGCCAAGGGATGAGGGGCACGGCCCCTCCCCCTAGGGGTGCTAGGAGCACAGGACTTTAAGCTAACCCATGGCCGCGAGGGAGCTTATGCCCCTCTCCAAGAACGAAATTCCGAAGAAGATGACGGCTAGCGCCAAGGCGAGGAGCAACGCCCTAAGGAACTTCATATCGAGCCTCCCCAGCGATGCGAGGTACGCCACCACGGGCAACCAGGCAAAGTCGAGCCACACGTGGCTGGCGTACATAAGCGCTATCCCCCACAGGCCCCAGAGCGCTAGGGCCTCAGAGATGAGAGGGGCGCCGACGCCAAGCCACCATACTATGAAGAAGGGGTTCAGGGCCGAGAGCGCGAGGCCTACGAGCACGGGGTTCTCGTGAAGGCCCCTCGCCTCGGCCTTGTTTAGGGGCTCCAGCCTTATCGCGTCCCTCAAGGTGAGGTACCCGAAGAACAGTAGGAAGCACCCCCCGGCCAGGGCCAGCACGCCCGTGGTATTAGCGCTCTCAAGCACTACGAGGACGCCTAGCCCTATCAGGGTCACGAGCGGCAACTCCACGATTGCGTGGCCCAGGGCCGCCAGGAGGCCAGTCCTCCAGCCCTTCTTGGCACCGAGGGTGGCGGTGGCGGCCGTTAGAGGGCCGGGGCTGAGGGCCCCCGAAGCGGACACGACAACTACCGTAGCTATGAAGTCAAGGGCCACTTCAAGTCACGAGGTTATAGCTCCTAGGCCGAGCAGTTAAAGCTTGCCTCAGAGAGACCTATCATCAGCCCATAGATGCAACCGAGCTTTTGCTGAGACGAGGCCGTGACCTAGCATCAAGAAAAGGCCATGTGATAAAAAAGCAAATATCGAGCGTTTAGGGGCTTAGCTTTGCTTCGAGGAGCCTTCTCCAGAGAGCTTCTCCGCCTCTCCCTTAGTCTCTTCGAGCTTCTTCAGCTCCGCCTCTATCTCTTTCTCTATCTCCTCAATGGGCTTTGGTGGAGGCGTCGTCGCTAGGGTGTACCCTATCCAGCCGACTATCGCGAAGACTGCTACAACTGCCACGGCGCCAGTGAGCTTGAGCATGAATATGTCCAATCTGTCCATGCCCACTAAAATATTAGGAGGCGGGAAGAAGACCAGCCATAGGTAGACCGCTATTACCACGATCGAGAGCGCTAAGAGGCCTCCGCCAATCACCTTGTCTCGGTTCATAGACCTATCCCAACCTCTAAATCGATGCCCCTTGAAATATAACGTTTACGGTCGCGGTCGTTCCCAGCGCTCGAAAACTCGAATTACACTTAATAGACCTCGAGCTCATAATTAACCCCAT
>JGI20130J15133_1003885_pt1 | contig 10072 bp, 10 predicted proteins | sample WasSprMetagenome_FD_15133 | JGI IMG/M metagenome (IMG submission 15133) | reverse complement strand
AGCTCAGCTCCCTATTCGTAGTCAGCAACTCGGCAACCCTCAGACTACTCAAACTATAGTAGAAAAGGCAGGCCTACTCAGCTTATGGCCTTCTTCTTATGACCTTCTTCTATCTTCTTCAACTTTCGTCTTGTCGTAGTACGTGTCCTGAGAGCTTGGCAGTACATGGCCTATAAGAAATTCTTGACCCTTTATATCTAATCCAGAATTCCTTACAGCTCTCTCAAATGCCTTTCTTAAGCAATGAGGATAAAACATCAAACTACTTCTTTATACCTGCCCTCTTTTCAGCCTCCTTTACTATAGCTTCCAACGTCTTTTTCTCATAGGCCTTACGTTTCTTTCTTCTCTCGTTAAATTTCCCTTTCCACCGATGAGAAAGGCGCGTTATCTGGATAGGGCCATAAAGCCTTTCTCTCCTTTAGATATATCCTTAACGCTTCTATGGCATCTTCATTGAGGAAGGTGACATATGGTATATTCCCTTTACAAGCTTGTGGTATTGTATTCTTCATAAAGATCCCTCAGGATACTTTCCTGTAAAGCAACCTAAACAAAGAGAATCTTTTGGCAGACCTATAGATTCTATTAAACCGTCAATAGACAGATAGGCAAAGGTATCAGCGCCTATAATTTCAGCTATCTCATCATTTGATAAGGCTCTTCCTATTAACTCATCTTCTTGAGGAACTTCTGTTCCAAAGGGGCATTGAGCTATCAAAGGAGGGCTTCCTATCCTTACATGAACCTTCTTCGCTCCCTTTCTCTTTATATTGTATACGGTATTTCTCAATGTATTACCCCTAACAACGCTATCATCTATGAGAATTATTTCTTTCCCATCGATAGATGCTTTGATGGGATTTAACTTCAATTGAACCCCGATTATCCTCTCAAATTGACTAGGCTTTATTGCACTTCTTACATACCTTCCAGTTCTTGCAAAACCAAGCTTTATAGGAATGCTACTATGTTCTGAATAAGCCATAGCAAAAGGTATGGCAGTATCAGGGACTCCTATAACCACATCAGCCTTTACAGGATTTTCTTCTGCTAATCTTTTACCTATCATCTCCCTAACCTTGCATACAGGAATAGAGTTAAGGTAAGAGTCAGGTCTTGCAAGATAGACATATTCAAAACTACAATATGCAGTTTTATTACTAAATGGGCATTTCCTTACAATGCTCAATGGATCTAATACAACTACTTCTCCAGGTCTCACATACCCTGAGTGTTCTGCTCCAATGACATCAAGAGCTGAACTTTCGGACGCTATAGCTCCTATATCAAAGCCTATGGCTCCAACTTCTAAAGGCTTTATGCCATGAGTATCTCTACCACAGATCATTTTTTGATCCTTTGTCAATGCAATAAAAGAATAGCCTCCTTTTGTTTGCTCTATCAGCTTCTTAGCAGCATCGATAGGGTCTTTTTGTTCATCCAGTTCTCTGGAGAGCTTCTCAGCAAAAATTCGAAACGAAATTTGTCTATTTTCATGCAATATTGGCTTTCCATCACCTGCAAGTGCAAGCTGCACAGGCTCGTCAACTCTTATCAAATAATCATCCTTATATGCAGATACTTGCCCTATTCCCAGGAAGCCTTTCACATCTTCTTGCTTTATCTTCCCAAACACATCTTCTACCAAGCCATTCTCAGAGACCCATCTTAGTAAGTTAGATTCATGATCATAAACAGCGAAGCTTGTCACCTCTTGACCTCTTCCTTGAAGAGAACTTAATCCATAGTAGATGAACTTCTTTGAGTCCCAGTTCTCCCTTCCTTCACCAAAGGCATAAAAACCAAAGATTCCAGCCAACTATCCCTTCATCTCCTGCCTACTTTTGAATTTAGGGGTGCATTTAAGGCAAGAGTAGTCTCCTGTCACGCATGAAAAACAAAACTCATTAGAAGGTAAGCCTATGGCTTTGCTCAATCCTTCTATATCGTTATAACCGACAAAGTCTACATTAAGGGCAAAAGCAACCATCTCGTTTATATAATTTAGATCATTTTTATCTTTGCAGAATCTATAAGCAATAAGCTCTTCTTGAGTAGGAAAGTCCATACCAGCGTAGCAAGGATACCTTATCGGAGGAAATGTAATTACATAGTTTATCTTCCTTGCCCCTGCCTTCTTCAGTATATCAGCAATTATCATCGAGCTAGTGCCTCTCACTATGCTATCATCAACAACTATTACATTCTTTCCATCAACAACAGCCCTCACAGCGCTGATCTTCTTTACTATTTCCTCTCTTCTCTTCTGAATAGGCTCTATAAAGCTCCTCAAACTGCCTCTCTTTCTATACCTATCTTTTATTAACCCTTCTTCAAAAGGGATTCCTGATTCTACTGAAAATCCTCTTGCAGCAGGCCTTGCTGAGTCTGGGACGGGTACTATTACGTCTCCTTCTATTTGATACTTCTTGGCTAACTCAGCACCAATCCTACTCCTAGCAAGATATACATTGATTCCCTCAAGATATGAGGCAGGATGAGAGAAGTAGGTATATTCGAAGGGGCAATGGGCATGCCTTTCTTCATCACAAAACATATACGTCGAAAGGCCGCTTTCATCGATCTTAACTAGTTCGCCAGGCTTTACATCCCTTATCAAATTTGCTCCAATAGAATCAAGGGCACAACTCTCTGAAGTTATAAGATAAGTTTCTGTATCTTTTTTATAGCCTATACAAAGGGGCCTAAAGCCTTTCTCGTCTCTTGCTGCTAAAAGCTCTCCGTTTTCAGTCAATATAACCATCGAGTAAGAACCACTTAATTCTTTGCTTAAAATTTTGAACGAGGTCTGCCAATCTTTGTTCTGATCATATAACTGCTTTAGCCTGATCCCAATCAATTCTGTATCTGTTATTGAACTTAAGATGCTGCTTTCCTTCGATACTTTGTTCATTAATTCATCGAAATTCGCTATTGTGCCATTGTGAGATATGAAAAATGATTTTCCTATCTCTATAGGATGGGCATTCTCTATAGCTGTTCTGCCTTTTGTTGAATATCTAACATGACCTATGCCCACATTTCCTCTCATCTTCTCAATCTTATAGAAATCATCGGGATCTTCTAAAACTAAGCCAAGTTTCTTATAGGCACCATAACCGGATACAGCTACTCCCCAAGATTCTTGACCTCTATGCTGAAGGCTCTCAAGACCTCTAACCAAGATTTGTGATATATTAGAATCCTCAAAAGAATAAGCGCCAATCACTCCACATTTTTCTCTCATCAAATTTCACCCATACATTTTGGAATAGAATTCAGCCAACTATCCTTTAAATCGGATAAAGGTATGGATATCAATTCTTCCTTATTTTTATAGAAATTTAAAGCCTCTCCCCCGACCCTACCAATAATGTTGCATTTAATGCCAGCCTTTTTTGTAATCCCTAGAAATTCATTCATATTCTCACCATCAGTTTCTATTATGAACCTAGAGTGAGTCTCCGAGAATAGAATTTCATCTATTCTACTAATATTATGATCAGCAGGGATGTTTAAGCAGTCGATGAATGCACCAATGTTTCCAGATATACACATCTCTGCTAGAGCTACTGCTATTCCTCCTTTTGATACATCGTGAACAGCTTTGACAAGTCCTTTTCTTATAGCATTTATAACAGCATTGATGGTTGCCTTTTCTTTAACAAAATCGACTCTCGGTACCATTCCTCCAACCAAACCATGAATGTATTCATAATATTCTGAGCCACCCATCTCTGACTTAGTTTCACCTAAGATTACAATAAAATCTCCATCATGTTTAAAGTTCATCGTTGTAATCCATTCTTGCTTTTCTATCCTTCCTATGGCAGCTATAACTGGAGATGGCTTTATGGCCATGTTCCTCATCTTATCTTCATTGTAAAAGCTAACCTTACCTCCTATGCAAGGCAAACCTATCGCTTTAGCGTAATCTGCCAATCCTCTTACAGACTCGCTAAAAGTCCAAAATACTTCAGGGTTTCCTGGATCACCGAATTGGAGATGGTCTACAAATGCTAATGGCTCTGCACCTACAGATACTAAATTTCTACATACTTCAGATAAGCATCCTATTGCACCATTATAAGGATCGATGTAACAATGCTTGCTATTCCCATCAACTTTTATAGCCAAGAAGGTTCCATTGGGCAGCCTTAGCACTGAGGCGTCTCCTTGACCTGGCTTGATAACTGTTCTTATACCGACTTCATAATCATACTGCTCATAAACCCAACTTTTGCTGGCTATGCTTGGACAACTGAGCATCTTTAATAAAACAGATGATAGATTTGATGGTAATTCTGGCTTTTCTACAAATTTTAAATTCTTTATATAATCTGGCTCAACGGCTTTTCTATAAATAATGGGTGCATTTGCCACCATCTTAGCAGGAAGGTTGGCTAACTCTAATCCATTCAACTTTACAATCAATCTTCCACTTTCAGTAACCCTTCCTATAACACTATATGGTAATTCATATTTATCTAAAATTTTACAGACTTCTTTTTCATATCCTTGCTCAACTATGAAGACCATTCTTTCCTGGGACTCTGAAATCATTATCTCTATTGGACTGAGATCCTCCTCTCGAAGATGAACTTTTGATAATTCTAAATCTATTCCACATCCTCCTTTGTCTGCCATCTCCGATAGGGCGCAGGTTAATCCTCCTCCCCCTAAATCTTTAAGTCCTCTTACATGGCCTGTACCAACAGCCTCTAAAGTTGCCTCTATGATCAACTTCTTCATGAATGGATCAGGAATTTGAACTGCCGATCTTTCTTCATCAGATTTCTCAGTTAAAACTCTAGATGCAAAGGTTACGCCATGAATCCCGTCCCTTCCTGTGCTCCCACCAACTAGGATTACAGCATCGCCAGGATGCTTTGCTTCAGCCAATACAAGATCATTCATCTTTCCTAATCCCAAGCAAATTACATCCACGAGGCAATTTCTTTCAAAGCAGTCATCAAACTCAACCTCTCCTGCGACTGTTGGAACCCCAACACAATTCCCATAATCACTTATTCCCCTTACAACATGCTTTAAGAGCCATCTAGAATGAGCGCTCTTTTCTATGTTTCCAAACCTGAGAGAATCAAGTAAAGCTATAGGCCTTGTTCCCATGCAAAGAATATCCCTTATAACTCCTCCTATTCCTGTTGCTGCCCCTCCATAAGGGTCTATGGCAGATGGATGATTATGACTTTCTATGTGTAAAGTTACCACATAACCATTACCAACATCCACAACTCCGGCATCATAACCAGGTCCTATTATCACTCTAGGTCCTTTTGTTGGTAACTGCTTTAGAATAGGCTTTGAAGATTTGTAGCTACAATGCTCAGACCATTCTGCATCTATCATAGCTAACTCTAAATGATTAGGTTCTCTACCAAGCATTCTTTTTGCTTCTTTTATCTCATCTTCAGTCAATTCTACAGAGATAAAATTTAGTGCAACCAACGAATTCATCTCTCTTTTAAATATTCGATCATAGATGAGAAGATTATTCTTCCATCGTTTGTATTAAAAGGGCTCAACAACTCTTCAGATGCTCTTTCAGGATGTGGCATTAGGCCAAATACATTGCCTTCATCATTGCATATACCTGCTATTCCATCTATCGAGCCATTCGGATTTGACGATTCATTAGGCTTACCACTCTCATCAACATACTTGAGTATTATCTGATTTCTTTTATAAAGTTCTTTAAGGTCGTCTTCTTCTATAAAGTACCTTCCCTCATTATGAGCAATGGGCATTCTTAGCAAATGACCCTTCTCAAGCCTACGGGTGAAGATGGCTTTATTGCTAACAACAGAAAGGTTTACCCATTTACAGACGAATTTCAAAGAAGAATTCCTTAAAAGCGCTCCAGGAAGTAGACCAGCCTCAACGAGTATTTGGAAACCATTGCATATTCCGAGTATAGGACGACCGTCTTTTGCCATCATTCTTACTTCTTTCATGACAGGACTATAGGCTGCTATTATTCCAGCTCTTAATCTATCACCGTAAGAGAATCCGCCAGGTAATATGACTGCATCATAATCGCTTAGATCATCCTTTTTATGCCATACAAGATCTGCTTTAACCTTCATAACATTGTTCAAAACATAAAGAGTATCAAAATCACAGTTGCTACCTGGGAATTGGATTATTGCTACTCTCATTTCTATTCCCCTTCTATATTTATGGAACATGTATGGGCTACAGGATTATAAATTCTCAATTCATCACAGAGCTTTGATACAATTTCTTTTGCATCTTTGCCGTTTCCAGCCTCAACCCACATCTTCAATAGCTTAGCAGTTCTTACCGCTTTGACTTGTTTATAACCTCCTTTTATCAAAAGGTCCTTGAGAATGGTTTCTCCTTCAGGGTCTCTTGCACTTGGTTTGTTCTCTATAGTTACTTTAACAAGGTAAGTCTTCATATTTATCACCATGAAGAATCTTAAAATGATTAGCCTTGATCGTGTAAAAGGCCATAGTTCGATCTTATAAGAGAGTTATTGCACTCTTTATATAAATATTCTCCTACAATATTGAAGATTTTAACAAAGTCATGTTAAAATCATATTCTTACTAAAACCTTTATGGGATGGTTTATCTTCTGCCTTAATCTATTTAGGGCATCTTCAAAACAAATCATAGCAAAGATCCCTATTGGCTCTGCTTTACACTTTTTGCAAATCTCCAAAAGAGTCTCTAAAGTAAATCCTGTTCTTACAACATCGTCAACTATCAATACTTTATCATTTTGCTCTATGGAGCCTTCAGGAACGAATAGGTAAGAATAAGCCCCTGAGCTGAAGACTCGCTTTACTTCTATGAAGTCTTTTATGCCCATCTCCTTTTTACTCTTTGCAACAACAAAATTTACACCAAATTCTCTGCTAACCTCAACAGCCAAGGGGATGCCATCAGCCTCAACAGTGAGTACTTTATCCACTTTCATGGAGCTGAATTCATTGAAAACTAACTTACTTATCTTATCAAGAAGGCTTGGATTATAGAGTACGGCTGAATGGTCGAAGATTTTTCCATCCTCAAATCTTATCCTTCTTTTTATTAGATCAATTAATTGCTCTCTGAAGACTTCTATGATTTTCTTTGACCTTTCTAAGTTTGGAAGGACATGACCATTTATATATCTGCTAAGTATTGGTGCTGAAAGTCCTAACATCGATGATAATTCTTCGTAAGAATGTTCTTCTTTCATAAGCCTAAGAATTTCTATCGATGATAGTCTAGTTTTCATCTCTAAGTATTTATTCACGAAATTTCACATCCTCATGTAATATACTTTAACCAAAAATACTTTTTGAGTGGCTTACATAAAATTATTCTATTAATTACGCAATATTCAATAACAAGACAATTAAACTAATTACTGATCTTGACTTTAAGCAAAATTCCAAAAAGAAGAAGAGCTTTGGTGCTAGATTCGACAGCCTTTTATGCTGGAGTACCCTCTACTAGCATATCTAAATACTGCACGACTCCATCAGTCGTCAAAGAAGTTTCTCACATTAAAAAGTTGAGTATGATCGTATCAGCCCTTATAGATAGCAATAAACTTTCGATAATCGAACCGTTACATAATTCAGTGGAAGAGGTAAGAAGAATAGCAAATAAAAGCGGCGATCTTCAAANGCTCTCAGANACCGATATTTCAATTATAGCACTTGGCATACAGTTAAAGAAAAATGGTTACGATGTCACAATAGTATCTGATGACTACTCTATTCAGAACTTGGCCAATTTTTCTGGGTTGAGATTTTCTCCTGTAATGACGAAAGGTATCACAAGAACTATAAGGTGGTTTTTATATTGCAGTGGTTGTGGTAAGGCCTTTTACAATAGTAATATGGCAATATGTGATGTTTGTGGCACGAAATTAAGGAGGAGGATGAGATATGATCGAATCAGGAATTTATGATAAAGGAGAGATAGAGATAGCAACAGTAATAAGTGAGTTGTTATCAAATTTGCCAAAAAATTCTGGAGCCATCATGATATTTATTGGAGTTGTGAGAGAGATTGGAAAGGATGATAAAAAAGTCGACAAGATTGAGATAGAATCTTATGATGAGCATGCAAATTTAGCTATAAAAAAGATAATTGATGAGATTAGAGAAAAGTATGGTTTATCTTTGGCAAGGATTTACCACTTTAAAGGTTCTTTTAATATTGGAGAACCGTTAGTATTGGTTATAGTAATTGGTAAGAGTAGAAAGCAAGCTTTCCCAGCTTTACAAGAAGCAATCGAAAGGTACAAAAAAGAACCAGCCATTTGGAAGAAGGAAATTTATATTGATGGAAGTTGGTCATGGATGAGTGATTGAAATTTTATAGTTATCTTTTTTAAATTATATTCTTATTCTGTAGATGATAGCAATGTTAATAGGTGTTCATGTTTCTATAGCAGGATCGATAGACAAGGCTGTAGATAGAGCAAAAGAACTAGATTGCACAACCTTTCAAATATTTACCAGAAACCCTAGAGGTTGGAGGTTCTCCCCATTGAAGCAGGAAGAGGTTGATGCATTTGTTAGAAAATTAAAGATTCATGGATTCAAACTAACAGCAGCCCATATGCCTTATTTGCCAAATATATCGTCTCCTTTGGATGAAACTTATAAGAAATCCTTAGAAGTTTTGAAGGCAGAGCTTTCAAGATGTGGTCAACTGAAAATAAACTATCTTGTTACTCATCTTGGAAGTCATCTTGGCAAAGGTTTAGATATAGGTTTAAAAAGAGCTGTAGATGCTTGTAATAAAGCTCTTTCTAGCGTTGATAACGATGTGACGCTCTTGCTCGAAATTACTTCTGGAACTAAGAATAGTGTTGGTTATGAATTTGAGCAGATAGTTTCCATAATCGATAAGATAGAGCAAAAGGATAGAGTTGGAGTTTGCTTTGATACATGCCATGCCTTTGCTGCAGGTTATGATTTGAGAAATGAGAAGGCTGTAAATGAAACTTTAAAGCTTTTCGATAAAATTGTAGGCTTTTCTAAGCTGAAAGTTATTCACTTAAATGATTCCAAGGGTGAACTAGGGTCTCATTTGGATAGGCACGAGCATATAGGAATGGGCTTTATTGGAGAAGAGGGATTCAGAGCGATACTTAACCACAAAGTGATTAGAGAATTACCCTTAATACTAGAGACTCCGGTGGATAGTAAAAGAGACTGGTTAGGGAACCTAAAGAAAGTAAGGGAATTAGCAAGAATCTAATGATGAATCATCCATAAGTCCTACTCAAAGATCATGAATTTAGAAAGCCTAGGAAAGAACTTTGGTACTCTCTTTTTGTAATCTATGTATTCTTGCTCGAATCTCTGAACCAATTCCTTTTCTTCAAGAGGTATTATGAAAAAATAAGTGAGAAGAAAGTCTAAAAGCGCCAAAAGTCCTAAGCTTATAAAACCTGTCAGCAAGAAGAATCCTAGCCAAAGCAACGTATGAGCTAAGTAAGTAGGATGTCTAACTATAGAAAAAAGGCTTGAAGTGATCAAATAAGCTATAGGCAGCCAGAAGGCAAGCAAGACAAGATACGTAAGAATACCTATTTTCTCCATAAATTAGGCAAAAGAGGAAGTAAAATAAGTGCAAGAACTACTATCGAGCACATCATCCAAATCATAAGGGCTAACTCTAAACATCATTATGCTTTAGATTTGTCTAATTATTCTTTGATGTTGGTCAAATCACCGAGATAGGAATAAATCCCCATCTTAAGAACTTTCAAAGGCAATAGAGCACACTTAAGCCTTACTGCGCTTATCTCTATCCCTAAAGCATCGAGTATGTCCTTTTTATCCACTTTCAACAATTCATCTATCTTCTTTCCCTTTATCATTTCTGTCAACAACGAGGCAGAGGCTTGGCTTATCGCGCAACCCTTTCCGTTAAACTTAACCTCTTTCACTTTACTTTTGTTCAGCTTTATCTGGATCTCTATTATATCTCCACAGATAGGGTTTGTATCCTTTGCCTTTATGTCAGGACTCTTTATTTTGCCATAGTTCATAGGATGGCGGTATAGGTCAATG
>JGI20130J15133_1003879_pt1 | contig 10081 bp, 10 predicted proteins | sample WasSprMetagenome_FD_15133 | JGI IMG/M metagenome (IMG submission 15133) | reverse complement strand
CTCTCGGGTCTCCCCGCAGGGGGCGGCGGACGAGCCCATGACGCTCTGGAGCGCCGCGAGCGGCGACGCAGCGGCGCTATGAAGGGGGGTCTCTCCCTAGTCAACGTGGGAGAGGCGAGATGTGGGTGCGCGAGCACACCTAGAGCCTATAGTTCTACTCGCAGTTCCTCGGCTAGTAAGTGCGGCACAACTCGCCTACCTTGTCTTTCCGTGTAAACCACGTTGTAACGGCTCAAAAACCCCACATCCGCGTGCACGTTTGACGGAGACCTCCCCAACTCCTTTGCCATCTCACTGATAGACTTCCCCTCGTAGCGTTTAATGTAGGAGATGAGCTCTCTAACCTGCTTCGAAAGCATCCTTCGAGCGACTTCAAGCGGAACCTCTTCTTCCACGTAGAAGGGAACTTCTCCCTCCTCTTCGTAAGCCATATACGCTGCGGCTAAGCGTTGTGCCTCCTCGCGTTGACCACCAGCCTCCAGCTGCCCAATTTTCTCCAGTATTTCATCCGGCTTGAGACGCCTTCTCATGTATGCCTTCACAAGAAAGTTTATCATTTTAGCATAAAAATCTTTTTATGGCCAGAAAACTCGCATATACGGGTCCCTATGGTCTCGCTAAAGAAGCTAGAAGATGTAGTATGGGAAATCCCGACGAGCTACAAGAAAGGTATGCGCGTTCCTGCCAGAGTGTACGCTGACGAGTATCTCCTTCAGAAAATGCAAAGCGATCTAACGCTGGAGCAAGCAGCGAACGTGGCGATGTTGCCGGGCATCTACAAGTATTCCATCGTGCTGCCCGACGGCCACCAGGGCTACGGCTTCCCCATTGGAGGGGTTGCCGCGTTCGACGCGGAGGAGGGGGTTCTCAGCCCAGGGGGCGTAGGCTACGACATCAACTGCGGAGTTAGGATCCTTCGCACCGATCTTAAATACGAAGATGTTAAGGACAAGTTAACTGAGCTTGCTGAGCTGCTTTTCAGGTACATACCTTCCGGTTTAGGCTCCCGGGGGAGAATCAGCCTGAGCAAGGGTGAACTGGACAGAGTTCTGGCGGAAGGCGTCGAGTGGGCTGTTGAAAAGGGTTACGGGTGGAGCGAAGACCCAGAGTTCATAGAGGAAAGAGGCTCTATGGAAGGAGCGGATCCATCCAAGGTCTCAGATACGGCCAAAGAGAGGGGAAGAGAGCAGCTCGGCACGCTGGGAAGCGGGAACCATTTCCTCGAGATACAGGTTGTAGACAAGATTTACGACCCTAAAGCCGCTGCCGTGATGGGTATCACCGAAGTTGGTCAGGTAACTGTGATGATCCACACCGGTTCGCGGGGGCTCGGGCACCAGGTGTGCAGCGACTACCTTAGAATAATGGAAGTGGCGGTGAGAAGATACAACATGCCGCTACCCGACCGGGAGCTCGTTTCTGTACCAGCTAAGAGCCGCGAAGCTGAGGATTACTTTGCCGCTATGAAGGCTGCCGCGAACTTTGCTTGGACCAACAGGCAATTGATCACACACTGGACACGAGAAGTTTTCAGCAAGGTGCTGGGGAGATCGGCCGACGATCTGGGTATGCACATAGTATACGATGTCGCGCACAACATTGCGAAGCTTGAAGAGCATACTATCGATGGCGGCCGCAAACTCGTTTACGTGCATAGGAAAGGCGCCACGCGCGCCTTCCCCCCAGGTCATTCGCTGGTACCAAGCAAATACAAAGGTATAGGGCAGCCCGTTTTGATCCCCGGCTCTATGGGGACATCTTCCTACATACTCGTGGGAACCAACAAGGCTATGGAAATATCCTTCGGTTCAGCCCCGCATGGAGCTGGCCGTGTGCTGAGCAGAGAGGAGGCCAAGCGCAGATATAGGGGGAGCGAGATCAAAAGCTCTCTAGAAAGCCGCGGCATCGTGGTTAGAGCTGCAAGCATGGCGGTCGTGGCCGAAGAAGCCCCAAGCGCATACAAGGACGTGGACCGAGTGGCAGACGTAGCTGATAGAGCTGGTATGGCGAAGAAAGTGGTCCGTCTCGTGCCGATATCTGTCGTAAAGGGCTAGCGCGCTGCAAGGGCTATTCGTTCTATTTCTTCTTTTCTTCTTAAAGCGTAGCTAGAGGCGTCGCCGTAAGCAGCAGCTATGATTTCATCGGCAAGACACTCTTCAATTGGTTTGGGGTTATTAAAAGCTGCAAGACGGGCGCCCTCGCATATGAAGCGCAACGCCAGATCGACTCTTCTCTGAGGCGACACATCCACCGAGATGTGGTATAGAATCCCACCATATACAACACGTGTAGTCTCTTCTCTCGGTGATGCGTTCTCCAGCGCCCAAACCAGCACTTGCACCGGGTTTTGACCAGTTTTCAGCTCCACTATCTCCAATGCCCTTTTGACGATGTTCGTAGCTAGGAACTTTTTCCCAGCGTTCCTACCGGGTCGCATAACGTGGTTTATGAGCCTTTCAACTATCGGCACTTTTGCTTTGAGAAAGCGGGCTTTCTCGTGCCTTCCCTCCGTATGAGGAGCTAGCACCGGTTTTAAGCATATGTATGGCTCTAGGCTCTTATCTCGTACCTTTACCTCTTCTAGGTCCCACTTACCGAATAGTAGTATACGTTTCCCGTCAAGGGTTGTTAGCTCGCTCACCGGTAACCCCGGCGCGCTACGCGCAGAGCCTTTTTAACTTTTGCTTCGGAGTAAGCCAAGCGAAAAGCTTATCCAGAGCCTTGCTTCCCCGGGCTTCGGGCCCGTGGTCTAGCGGTAGGATGTCCGCCTAGCGTTTGCGCGCGCGGACGACGCGCGGGAGAGGGAGTCACCCCACCGAGGTCCCGGGTTCAAATCCCGGCGGGCCCACCACGTGCTCCTTTAGCTCTCGAACACACGCGGCATGATAGAGCTTTACGCTTAAGACGAAAAGCTGAAAATCCCCCAAGCCACTGTTCTTTGGATGAAGAACCTGACCTGCACTGATCGATGATGTAATGCACCTCGACTGATTTTTGTGAACTTCTAGGGATTCAGATCCTTACGAATCCTTACCTTAGGAAACGCTTTATTGATTTAAAAGATTTTATTTACAGGGTGAATTTAAAATAAATAAATTGTTAAATAAAATCATCAAAAATTTTTATAACTAGATTATCCGGTAACCGCACTATATCTCCCATTCTGGCTCCTATTACAGCCGTAACGTTTTTTGAAGACGCTATGTCCACTAGTCTTTGGGTGATCACTCCATCGAAAACTATGTAAGATATCCCCTCAGACCCCTCTAGGGCGTTTATCAAATCCCTTACAGCTACGCGTTTAACTGGTTTCCAGTTTGAATCGTACAGAACGGCCTCTAACGTCCCCCTGAGCCCTTTAATCTCATCTACCACTTGCTGCGGCACTTGTAACGCTAGGGGGGGAGCTGGTTGAACCTCAACCTTCTCGATAGGACCGCCTGTTTCCTCAGGTGCTCGCTCGGAGGCTCGGAGCTGCTCTAGAAATTCCTTAGTTTCTACTTTGTTCTTTAAGGCCTTGGCAATTTCCTTCCCTGTAAGCTCCTCCACTTCCCTTCCGGGTGGGGCTCTCGCCACGTAATCTATTTTCATCGCGCCTATCACGTTTCTGGCTATTAGCTCGCCACCTCTGTCCCCGTCCACGAAAAGAACAGTCTTCTTCCTATTAGCTAAGTCGATTAAGCTTTTAGGTATAGTCGCTCCCTCCAGCGCGATTACATTCTTGTAACCGTGCTTTAAGAGGTTTACAACGTCAGCCCTACCTTCCACTATTATCACAGTATCAGCCTGCTCAACCTCTGGTCCGGCCGGCAGCTTCTCGGGCCCGTAGTACACAAGTTCGGCTGTTTTTAGCGCTTCAGCCACTTCCTCCACAAGCTCTTTCGTCTCTGGGGTAACCTCCTCCATTTTCTGCAGGAGCTCCCTAGCCCTTTCAACTATGCGCTTGCGTTTCTCAGCCCGTACGTCCTCGATACGAACCACCTCAACTTTCGCCGTGTAAGGGCCTACACGGTCAACAGTCTCTAAAGCCGCGGCAACAAGAGCGGTCTCTATCCTTCCAAGATTCGATGGAACTTTAATGATTCCTTTCACCTTGCCGTCNCTTCTGCTAACGTTCACTTCGATCCTCCCTATCCTTCCGTTGTTCTGAAGTTCGCGTAAGTCGAGCTCTGCTCCGAGGAGCCCTTCTGTTTGGCCGAAGAGCGCGCCTACAATATCCGATTTGTCGACTATGCCGTCAACCTCTATCCTAGCGTGGATCATATATTTCGCATTAACAGGTAGCCCTCCCATGCATTCCACCCCTTATCCTCCATTCGCTTATTTTCGACAGCGATCACGGTTATTAGCCTCCAAACCCACGTCTGGTGGACGACTTGAAAAGGTTTGCGATCGTGTTGCGCTGACCTTTCTAAATGGTGCTTTGCCACCGATAGACATCCCTCGCCAAAGCGGGCGCTAGCAAACCCAAGAAACGGACCATACGAGCCGGGCGCGAAGAGGCTTATTTCCATCGATCTTAAGCGGCCCAATGAAGCCCCGCCTCCAAGCCCGAATACCCCCGAGTTGCGACACAAGGTGCGCCGAGGAGTTACGAAGCTTGGTGTCAATGCAAACGTTCTCATCTTCCGTTCAAAAACCGCGAATACTGGTGCGTGTACCCCACGAGGCCCTTACTTATACGGCAATGTAGAACGCGTTAACGCGGGAAAGAGGGGGCGATACGGCCGCGGGCACCTTCCCGCAGCCTGTTACCGCCCGTTAACACGCAGCTTCATCGCTCGGCGGTACAACGCCATGTGCTCGGTGCGCTCTCTGGCGGGCGGACTTTCACGCCCCCGCTCTCAAAAGGGCAGCCTTAACCTTATTATGCTTTTTGTTTTGATCCCTCCCCCTATACACGCACCGTATGCTATTAGCTAGTTTTTTACGAAGGCGTCGATGATCCAACTGTGTCCTGAATGTGGAGGGCGTCTTGTAGAAAGCTGCGGCCTGATGGTGTGCAGCGAGTGCGGGCTCGTTGCAAGACCTGTATATGTGAGTTCGAGTAGAGTGGGCGTAAACTATTGGAGCAGCAAAAGACGTTTCCGCGACGATTACGTCAACGAGGTTGAAAAAGTGCTAGAGACTCTAGCGGCAGAATTGGGTGTGCCAGGCAACGCGGTTCTAGAACTTTATAAACGCCTGAAGAAAAAAGCTGGATATGAGGCGGCCGCTGTAGCGCTCTTCGTCGCAGCGAAACGTAATGGAAGTTACGTTTCTCTAAAAAGAGCCTGCGAGCTTCTATCGCTGTACGGCGTAGCCGTGCGCAGAAAACGGGCTCTAGAAACTATGCTTGCGCTTTCAAACCAGCTGAGACCCACGTTCGAAGAGGCGTTAATAACTTACGCTGAAAAGCTCAGCCTACCGGCAAGCGTTAAGGAGCGTGCATCTGAAATCCTGAAGCTGGCTAGACCGTATGTCAGCGGCCGTGATCCATATCTCGTAGCACTCGCTGCGATACATATCGCTTCAAGCAGCTTCACGATCTACGAACTGGCGAAACTCACAAAGCGTTCTCCAGGGCGTCTGCACGCCAACGTTACCTACTTGCGGAGAATCATCGTGCAACGCAGCGTGGTGCGGCCGCCGGGATTCGAACCCGGGTTCTCCGGCGCGGAGGGCTTGCGCGCGCCAAAAGGCGCACGGCGCCCTGGTCCAGACTAGGCGACGGCCGCTGTGTAATGGCGCAGAGAGGCAAACTTAATAGTTTATCGCTCCGCTCACTCTGGAGCTGCTCGCGCAGCAGCTTAAGCGGGAGGTTTTAAAAGGGGCGTTGAAAACCCCAGATCAGATGCAGAGAATGCGCATTTACAAGCCACCCACAGGAGTCGCATTGCTTGAGGTTAAAAAGGATCGATCGGTTCTTCTCGTCGATCTACAGATCATTGGCGCGAAAGCCCTTAAGCGCGCGGATCCGGAAAAGTACTCTAAGCAATACGAGATTATGAAATCGACGTTGAAAGCTCTAGGTTTACCTTCTCTTGGATCAACTAAGGAGGAGGAGCTTGTTCTAAGGTTTAAAGGGAGGATCGTTCTCGCCTTGTTAGTGTACAGTAGTGACAATTCGATTGTAAGGACAGCAGCTTTCGCCGCCTTCTCGCCAGGCGTGCTGGCGAAACTTGTTAGGAAGCTTGAAGCGAACGGGTGGAGGAAGGTTGCTATGCTAGAGCTTAGACCGGCGCGCACGACGCGCCAACCGCGTTACTCGACTTTCAGCGCAGGGGCTTAGTTTTCTTGCTGCTTTATGCATGCTAAAACCTTTGTTCACGCTGGACACTCAGACTGCCTCCGCCAGGATGCCGTAGCCTTTCAGAACCCTTAAAACGCGAAATCCGGATGCGCGGAGCCTCTTAGCAATACCCGATTGTATATTGACACCTCTATGCTTGCCTGGCCAGCCTGTGTAGTGGAATAAGCGAGCCCCTTTTCTGAGGGTACGACGCAGTCTCGAGTAGAACTCCAAGCTGTACAGCTCACCCGCTAGACTGAATCTCGGAGGATCGTGCACAGCTGCGTCGAAAAAGCCCTCTGGCAGATCCTCAACAACTTCAAAAGCATCTCCAAGGAGTAGCGTCACGCGCGGGCTGGAGAGCTCCCTGCTCCAGGGGTTGAACTCTGCAATTTCCAGCACCCACCGATCCTTCTCGATGCTAACAACCTCCGCGCCGCGCTTCATCGAATGTATCGCTGTGTACCCTAAACCAGTGCAGACATCGAGCACACGATCCCCCTTATTAGGACTCACAAGCTCTACTTTCCTTTTTGCATCGTTCCAAGGATCTGTCCCAACGATGTTGTGCATGTGGATACCCGATATTTCAAGCGTGGGCGCAACGCCTTTTCCAACGCATTTGAGCTTGTAATAACGCCCAGCTCTGAAGAAAGCTACTTTATATCCGACCTCGCCGTGCTCGAAGAATGTCACACCATCTTCCTCCTGCGCCGCTGCCTTCAGTTCGTCAGTACGCAGGGAGAAGGAGTCAATCCACAGCGTGTCCCCCTCCACTTTCACACTCACTTTCCCTTTCCCGAGATTAACGACAGCGGACCCTCCACCCCGTTCAAATAAAGCCAAAAGTTCTTGTGCTTCGCACGCGCAAAGCGCTAAGCCAAGCTTCGGACAAAAAAGAATTAGACGCCAGGTTCTCACGGCACGTTACGAGAGCTCTTTCACTAGCTCCTCGGCTAGCTTACGCGCCCTTGCTAGCTTCTCCTCCAAAACCTTCAACCTTTCCTCTGAATCCTTTAACTTGGATTCTAGCTCAGAAACCCTTTTCAGAGAGCTTTCCGCTTCACCGGGACCTTTAAAGAGGGCTGGTAGCTCTATTTTCACTCCTTCGCTAGCGAAACGCCTGTAGGTTTCCTCTACGAGCTTTGCCGCTTCAGTTTTACCGGTTAGATGCCTTCTGATAGTTGCTTCGCTGCGCCCAAGGTCTTCAGCTATCTGTTCCGCTGTCATCCCAGCCCGGGCCCTCGCGAACGCTCCAGCCGCTACAGCGAGGCTGTCTATCCACGTGAGTCTCTCCGTGCTTTCTCTAATTTTCTGCAGTACGTCTTCGCGCAGCAGCGTGGCAATTATTAGCGCTGTCTCGAGCTTATGTATATCGGCCCTCGAAAGGGGTTTAAGCGGTACACTTTCTTCGCTCATACTTCTCCCTCCTCGTAACTGCGCCCACGCCATTTAAGCACTTTGTNGGGATATACGATTATGCCCTTATCGGTGATCTCAAAAACGTGTCGTCTCATGCTGTGCGAAGTCCCCCTCATCTTCCAAACTATGAGACTCCTCTTCAATTCTCCCTCGATCTCGTCCAGGTCTAACCTGATGATGCCGTCGGCGGCGTGCTCTACCCCAGGACCCCCAAAGCCACGTTCGCCCACGCTAATTTGCGAAACAAGTATGGATGTGCAGCCTAGTCCTGAGAGTACCCTTTTCAACGTCATGACCACCGAGCGGGCGACCGCAGGCTTGGTTAGGTATAACGTAGTGACCGAGTCTATAACCACGCGCTGTGCTTTCAGATCCCTTATCGCATCACGTACAACATCTACAAACGATGGGACATCGTCCACTGTCTTTACGACGTACTTCTCTTTCTTAGCGTACTCCCCTACCCCGCCCGTAAATGCATCGACTATTGCGAAGAGTCCTTCACTTTCGAACTTTCTCACGTCCCAGCCGAAGTTCATCATGTTTATGATTATCTGAGCAGGGTGCTCCTCGAGAGCCACGAGGACGCCTGGCTCCCCCTTCGTCAGACCGTAGTAGAGAAACTGTTGCCCAAAGATGCTTTTTCCCGTTCCAGGCCCTCCCGAAAGGAGAACTACGTTACGGGAAGGTATACCACCGTTTAGGATCTCGTCTAAACCAGGTATGCCAGACTCGATTCTCCGCGCCCGCCTCTCAGGTTTTAACGGAAATTCCTCCCGGAACACCAGCTCCTCGCTCACGAACTAAATAGTAATTTAAGGCGTATTTATCGTTAGCCTTGTCAAATGCTCTNACAGGCACGTAGTGCTCGGCGATATCGACGCAGCCCCAAATATCTTGAAGGNGGCTGGAGGCAGAGTACCAGAGCACGTAAAGTTTTTCATTCATGCTGGTACCAGCTTAGCGCGCGCTTGCGTGTACATTATATACCTTGCGCTAGTTCTACTGTCCTCCCTCTACGTTCTCTATCGCCTTCAGCCATTTCGCCAAACCTAGCCATATAAGCATATTCTTTATCTTTTTCTTTAACTTTCTAATTAAAATTTTTTACTTTCGATCTACATTGAGCAGGGTTTATAAACCCTCGACCCGCGTTAAGCTCGTGAGCCGCGTGGAGAACGCGGTAAGAGTGGACGCTGTGAAGGGGTCTCAGCCCCGGGCTCCCGAGCTCGAAATCCCCCGCCCATTGGGCGCTGGGGTAGGAGTGTGGGGAAGCAGTAAGCTGGTCTCGGCCTGGGAGCGGTTCCAACCCTTCTCACATCCCGCCCCAGCAGGGCGGCCACCCCTCGTGAGGAGTGGGATCGTGGCAGGGGAAAAGAAACAAAACGGAACCACCCCCGGGCCGGGCAGGCGCGTCTGGAAGATTAGAGTTAATATAGTTAACAAAGATAGATTGAAAGTATTATACAATGATGTAATTTATAAAAGAAATGGAAATATATCGAAGGGCTTGGTTTGCTACTGGGAAGAGTGGGATAAAATGTTTGAGAACTCGAAGCGCCAGCGGGAGGAGGCTGGGAAGCGGACGTTGCCGAAAACGCCACCGCTACCCCTGCTTGTCAAATTCGTGATGCCGGACGGGGAGGTGAGGGGGAACACGGCTGCGCCAGCGGTTATTGATCTCCGTAGAGGCGAGCTGAGGATACCGAGCTACGGCGTGGTGCAAAGGCTGCGGAGGAGCCTCGTCGAAGCCTTAATCGAGGAGAACAGTCTCGATCCGAGACCGGACTTCGTGCTGCAGGTGACGAGGAAAGGCCTGCTTCGGTTGATCGCTTCGCGGTATGTGTACGCTTCCACCACCCTACCGCTGCGAATCATAGCCATCGACGAGAACTCCTACAACGGCGAGGCACTAGGCGTGTGGGACGTGTTAAGGTCGAGCAGGGTCGTGCGATCCCGCTATGAAGAGCTTATGCCGAGGAACCGCGGCTTCATCGATTGGGCAGCCGCATTATTCCAAGGCGCGGCGGACGGCAACCCGGAGGCGTTAAAAGAAGTGAAGGAGCTGCTGCGCGAAGCTGGGAAGAGCGAAGCTGAGATCTCGGCGCTGCTGGCGCCGGAGAAGCTCGCTGAGGTCGCGGCGAGCACGAAGGGTAGGGAGGAGCGCTTGAACAGGGCGTTCGCGGAGGAGCTGGTAGCGCGCGTTCGAGCTCTCGTGCGCGAAGCGAGGGCGAGAGGCTGGAGCGTTGCAATCGTGATCGACCCGATCAACCACGAGAGCTTGAAGGGGTCGGAGCTGCAGAGGACGCTGTTGAAGCCGAGGAGGCTGCTGAGGAACCTCGCCTTGTACGAGGGTGCGCGCTTCAAGCTGTACAGGGTGAGCGGGAA
>JGI20130J15133_1003877_pt1 | contig 10087 bp, 14 predicted proteins | sample WasSprMetagenome_FD_15133 | JGI IMG/M metagenome (IMG submission 15133) | reverse complement strand
TGTGAAGCCAAGGGAAGAGGGCCCGATACCAAACAACATCAAGCCCTATGAAACCCGAACCCCGAACTAGTTAATATAGTGTATTTGAGGTTAACTTGGGGGTGTGGTGTGAATGTCAAGGTGATAGCGTCACTAGGTCCCGCATCTGGTAATCCTGACTTAGTCCAAAGGATGGTTTCCCTTGGGGTAAGCGGCTTTAGGGTGAATTTTGCTCACGGAAGCTTGGACTTATGGTCTAACTATGTTGGGGTTGTTAGGGATGTTGAGAAGCGTGTAGGTAGGTACGTATCTCTAGTAGGAGACATAGTTGGACCTTCCCTGAGACTGGGGGAGTTGAAGAGCCCGGTAGCAGTGAAAAAAGGATCTCTCATCAGGTTTTCTCTACTCCAGGGTTCTCCTCCTCCAAGGGAAGAGATCGTTAACGTCCCTATAGACGTACCTCGAAGGGTTTTTGAGGGGTTGGCGGAGGGTGATATCATACTTATGGATGATGGCAAGCTTTCGTTCAGCGTGGTTGAGGTAGGTGAAACCTACTTCGATGCTGTTGCCCAGGTAGATTCCGTGATTTCCTCCAGGAAGACTTTCGTAGTTAAAGGAAAAGAATTTGATTTACCGATAGTCAGTAAAAAAGACCTCGACGACTTGAAGTTCGCTTGCTCGAATGGCTTCGACTACATCGGGTTAAGTTATGTTAGAAGCCCGGAAGATGTAGCCTACGTGAGGAAAATATTGGAGAAGTACAACTGCGGGGCGAACCTTCTAGCTAAGATAGAGACCTTAAGCGCCTTAAGGAACCTAGACACAGTCGTAGAGGCATCTGACGGTGTTGTAGTTGCTCGGGGAGATCTCGGTATGAATGTAGGTCTCGAAGAGATACCAACCCTCCAGAAAAAGATAATAAAGAAGAGTAGGGAGTATGGGAAGCCTGTCATAGTAGCAACACAGCTGTTAGAGTCCATGATAGAAAACCCTATACCTACTAGGGCTGAAGTCGTTGATGTCTATGAGGCCGTTGAGAACGGTGCAGATGCGTTAATGGTGACAGGAGAAACAGCCGTAGGTAAGTACCCCCTTGAAGTTGTAAAGTGGTTAATCAGGGTAATTAAAGTAGCTGAATCTAGCATGGCACGGTCCGAGGAAAGATCTGCTAAGGACTTAAGAACAAAATTTGTGAAAGGTGTAGTAGAGCTCGCTGAGGATCTAAATGCTTCTTTAGTCGTCTACAGCATGAAGGGCAATACAGCCAGAAGAGTCTCAGCAATGAGACCGAAGGTACCTATATATGTAGGTGTGCCAAGTCCGGAAATAGCGAGAAAGCTGTCAATACTTTGGGGGATCACCGCTCGCGTTGTGGAGGCATCTTCGTATATGGAAGGTCTTGAAAAACTCTATGCCTTAGCATTATCGGATGGTTACCTCAAAGCAGGCGATATAGCCATCCTTAGCTATGGACTAATAGAAGAATATGAGGAAGTCATCAGAATTAGGAGAGTTTCTTTGTGAACTACTTAAGGTGTTTGCCACTACCTCACATCTATTCATGATCGTATTGAGGATTAAATAGTATTTATTTATTGTTGGTTGAGCTAGGTGTGGGTACTTTCATTGAGTCGAGGTGGTAGAAAGCAGGTGGGTAAGCAAGTAACGAAAAAGAAATATAGAAAGGTCAGGCTCGACTTGATAGTCGTGGGTGTAATTTTAGCTATCGCAGGCGTTCTAATCTACAACATTATATTAGCAATACAGCCCTCCGGGACTAGTGGCGGGAGTGCCGAGAACCCGGTTGAGATATTAAAGAGTTTCATATCCACTCAGGATCTTAACAACCGGAGCATTATATTAACGTATAAAGCCCGCGGAAACGTCCCAGCAAACTCCTTCATCCTCGGGACTCTCGATTACATATACATATACATAAACAAGGAGATAATCTTAGGGAATAGTACAACCAATACTACGATTACATATAGATCGATTATTTATTCCGTCCAAGAACCGCTATACGTACTAGCAGATGTCTTGGGGCTGGCGTTTAGATCTAACAACTTCACAGATATTTTCTTCAACCCATCAATGATATCCACATGGACCAACCTTACAGTAGAGAGGTATGATAAGGAAAAATATACTTCAAATGTTCTTGGGGATTTATTGGTCATACCTCAACTATTTAAATACTACAAATCCATAAATGGAGAACTTAGGTTTGTTGAGGTGAGGACCTTAAGGGCTGCCGAGCTCGGACTCACACCGATCAAAATTACAATATCTATCGATGGAAGTAAACTTGAGTTAGAGTTAACCAACGTCAATAAGGTAAGCTAGAGCTAATACTATCATTAGGTATTGAACTAAATAAATAGGAACGAGTATTCTGACCTAACAATGACTATAGATCTGACCTCTCCCCGCCTTGAAGGATAGGACTTTCGGTTGTAAAGGTGTCGTAGACTACTACAGATATCAACCTTAAAAGACTATGGTACTTGTACAGATAAAATAGTTGATTGTCGAATCCCTCCTTTGCGTGTTGAACCCACTTACTTCCCACGCAAACCTTCAACAGAGAGACCCCTCTTTTTCTAGTCTAGGCTTATCTTTAGATGTGGGAATATGTCAGATAATGTTGATGTATTGAATATATTGTTAGTGACTGAAGTACTTTATACAAACAACTTCATACATAATACAAAATGAAGTTATATTCTAAACCTTATACAGCAACACAGACATAGCTAGAACAAACAACCTCCCTATTCAGAGGAAAAATAAGGGTGTCCTACGGATGTATGAGATCTAACCCCTTCTTTGCGGGTGGAGTGGGAAATTTATCCCACCAACCCTACTGCACTTCTTTTTCATATTTTTCATACTTCCTTTTAAATGCTTCTTCAACATCTACATTTAATAGGTTAGCTATCGATAGGGTCCATGCTATGACATCAGCTACTTCTTCCTCAATGTTTTCTTTATTGTTGTTTAGTATCGCGTTAGCGAGCTCACCTACTTCCTCAACTAACCAGGTGAATGTAGCGTAAACACCTCTTTCTGAGTCTCTTTTGAAGAACATCCGACGCATCAGTTCTTGAGCTTCTTTAAGTGTTAGCATTGTATGCCCGAGTGTTAGCTGGGAGAATATGTATTTATATCTAAGAAAAGGTGAGATTTGTTGGTGATAGTGTTGTCCAGTAGGGGTAGAAGAAGAAAGGAGGCTCCAATATCTCCCGCTGCAGGGCTTGTACGGTTCTTTGAGGAGGTGGAGTCTGTATTTGAGATAACTCCCAAACAATTGGTAATCATATCTATAGTATTTATCATATCCATTGCGTTACTGAATCTGTTGGCTAGATAACTTCAATATCATCGTCCAATACTCATCCACCTCCTTCTCCACTTCCTTAACTAACTCCTCCGGTATCTCTCTAAAACGTCCCTGTCTCTTTAGGTACTCAACTACAGATTTCCTCCTACGTTTATCTATATATGGTCTGCTGGGTGCTGATATGGTAATCACACCTCTTTCAGCCTCTAGTAGCACCCACATCCCTGTCTCAATAGCTAATCTAGCTATTTCAACGGTCTCTGATGGGTCGAACCTCCACCCAGTTGGACATGGGGCATGTAGGTGTATATATTTGAAACCTTTTAACGAGGCTGCTTTACGCAGTTTCTCTATAAAGTCTAAGGGATATGCGACACTTGCTGTGGCAACATATGGAACGCCATGAGATATCATTATTAGCGGCATGTTCTTCTTCGGCTCTGTCTTCCCCTTCCACGTAGTAGTGGTCCAGGCCCCTCTAGGTGTTAGGGACGATCTCTGTATTCCTGTATTCATGTATGCTTCATTATCTACACATATGTGGATTATATTGCCGTTCCTTTCTGCTGCCCCGGAGAGAGTAGCGAAGCCTATATCAGCTGTGGCACCATCACCAGCCCAGACAACTACTACACCATCCTCACCTAACAATTCCTTCGCTGCAGCAACTCCCTCGGCAACAGCGTCCGAAGATGCGAAGGCTACGTTTATTATTGGGAATGAAAGCCCTGAACCAGGATGCAGGCCTTGAATTATAGATGTGCAGCCAGCAGGTATGACTAGTATAGCCTTCCTACCGAGAGCCATGCCGACATACCTCAAACCCATGGCCTCAGGACAGCCTGGGCAAGCTGCGTTACCGGGTAGGACATACTTCTCTCTAGGCAAATCCCTTATGGTCAGGGGCATGATCCTCACCTCGACGGATAGAACTCTAGGTAGTCCTTTACCCAACCCACCTCCAACACCTCACCTGCGAACTTCTCCCCTATTTTAACAAAATCCTCGTAGTTTACCTCAAAACCTGCTAGCCCAGCCACCACATCCTTAATTGGGACGGTAACCCGCTTTCCTTGGAGGTATGCTGCTAGGTCTAGGAAGATAGGTCCTGCAGACCCGGCGGAGATGGATCTATCTAGAACTACCACACCCTTCCTTCCCTTCACTAACTCCAATATCCTAGCCCCGGGAAACGGCCTTATATACCTAACCTTGAGAGCTCCGAATCGGTAGCCTACATCCCGAAGCTTATCCACGGCTAATCTCATATCGCCAACCCATGCCCCTACTCCAATAAATAGAAAGTCAGCGTCATCACATCTATAGCATTCAACTAACCCCCCATAGTACCTACCAGTAATTTTCCCCCACTCCCGGTCAACTTCATCGATAACGTGGGCGGAGCTCTCTAAGGCCTTATGAACTTCCCAGCGCATCCTAGCATTTACTAGTAGATCTGACGGGATGTTACCCATAACTAGTGGGTCCCCGAACCTTATGGTGTAGGGCTGCCTTCTCTCAGGTAGGAATGAGTCGACCACCTCCTGCTCCGGCACCTCTACCGGCTCGACGGTGTGACTGAGGATGAACGCATCAAGTCCTATTATCCCAGGTAGGAAAACCCTAGGATCCTCGGTTATCTTGAAGAGCTTTATAGTTTCATCTAATACCTCCTGGTTTGTCTCTGCCATAGCTATCAACCACCCAGTATCTCTCTGACCCATTATGTCGTGGTGATCTGTCCATATATTCCACGGGGGACCTATAGTCCTCGTAACTACCGCCATAACTAGAGGTACCCTAGCTTGAGCCGCCCACCAAACCATCTCATGCATGTATAGAAGACCGTGTGATGATGTAGCGGTGAACGCTCTCGCTCCAGCTGTTGCGGCCCCGTAAACAGCCGATAACGCTGAGTGTTCCGACTCCACTCTTATCATCTTAATGTCAGCATCCCCGGAATCAACCATCTCGGAGATCTTCTCAACTATAGTTGTTTGAGGGGTTATCGGGTATGCTGATACTACCTTTACCCTAGAGAGTTTAACGGCGTGAGCAACGCAGTAGTTACCTGTTAAAGTGAGCTTCACCATAAGTCACACCTCACTAACCATCTTGATAGCTTTGACGGGGCAGACTGAGGCACATATACCGCAACCCTTACAATACGTGTAGTCTATTCTTACCCTGAACTTACCACTTACATCCTCCACATCAATAACACTGTCCGGGCAGTAGAGCCAGCAGATGCCGCACCCGATACACCTACCTTGGTCTATCTCAGGCTTCCTGAACCTCCAACTACCTGTAGCTCCCTGAACACCTATTTTAGGTCTAGAAAGAGGTAGCAAGCGACTACCCACCTCCAACCTCCATCACCTCATGGTACGCTCTCTCTGCGGCGGTAGCGTTGAGCTCCGCTATGTGCCCCGACAACATACTCCCAATTGAGTCCAAGACGCTACTAAGCTTTATACCTAGAACCCGAGACAGTGCCCCCACCATCGCTACGTTAACTAGAGGCCAGCCCGCAAGGACCAGCCCCAGGTCCAGAGCGATCTTAGTTGCGTTTACGGTGTATAGCTTTACTTCTCTCGGGGTGTTAGGTTTTGTCGGGGAGTTAATCACCAAAATACCGCGGTCCTTCAAACCATCAAACACGTTAACGTAGTTCATTATTGATGTGTCCAGAACCACAACTACATCGGGAGTCCGGACCATGGATCTAGTCATAACTCTACTGCGGCTTAACCTAGCAAAAGCAGCGACCGGCGCGCCACGTCTTTCAGCCCCGAAAAAGGGGAAGGCGGTCCCCCAAAAACCATCTCTAACTGCGGAGTCTACGGTGATGTGCGCAGCAGTAACAGCTCCCTGTCCTCCCCTACCATGAAACCTCAACTCAACTAAACCACGCTCCAAGATTAAACTCACCGAGTACCCACAGTAGGTGAGATGGTAAAACCTTTAAATTGCTATTATCTTTACCTACTTTTACTTATACAATTTAATGTATTTGCTTACCTCACTATATTCGGATGATACCACTACATAACCTGCTTAGTACTTCAACATTCATACAATGAATGCTTACGACTAAAAACGCCTTCAAGATAGGATGGAGAGAAAAGTTTAGAGCTCTGTGTCAGGGTATTGCCGCGGCCGCCCTAAGTACTACAGGATGTGGGGAGAGCGGCTGCGGGCATGGAGGAAGCTCACCTAATGGGGCATCTAACCGCCTTGACTGTCCCGTAAATGAGTGGGTGTAGACCCGAACGGAGACGGGTAGTGAATCCTTGAAGGTGGATATTTCATAGTTGATGTTTAGGGGTTAGATTTGTAGGCTCTATTACTCCACTCTCTGATGGTGATGTGTTTCCGGGGATGCGTGCTGCTCGTCCCGATGCCCTAGAACCTACTCCCGGGGTGGCTGTGCTACCTATGAAGGTATGGGTGAGGAAGTCCTTGGATATGATGAGGGTGAGTATCTAGGGACAAGTGGAAGAGAATGAGGTCATGATAGTCTATATGAGGGCTGAACTTCAAGATTGGATATTATAGAAATCTGATACCTGCTTCGGTTCTCTAGCTACACACTCAACCTTAGTCACAGGTAGTTGCTTCGGTATGCTCAAATGTTTTGCTGAGGCGCAACTAGGTAGGTAAACACCTTGGGACAGTTCCCGCGGTAAGATCTGGACTTCTGGGGTTAGATTTGAAGACCTGAAGCCGCATGACGGGCACTTATATCCTTTCCTCTTACCAGCTGACTTCAGTCTTTTACCGCATCTGGGGCATCTAGGGTTCATCGTCAGGTACTTTTCTGCGAGGTCTAGTACCTCGAGGTATTCGGCGTGAAGGACTGGTTCTAGGTTGTCCCAAACCTTTATCGTGCCACAAAACCTCACTACGTCACCTTTTTCCAGTAAACCAGCGTATGGAGCTAGCCCCGTTTCCTTGAACACTACTGCCTTTAGTTTCCCATAACCATCATTAACTAAGAGCAGGACATCGCCACCGACTATCACCAGAACATCTTCAACTTTCCCAGCAACACAGCCTGTTCTAAAAGGTTTGAGCTCAGTGGATGCTCTTGGAACCATGTGGTCGCCGGTTGCTTGGTTTGTCTTAAAAACCATCCACCCTTCTATCGGCTCCTTTAAGCGTAGGTAGTTTAAGGTGTTCACGAGTTTTTCGGGGTCAAGACCCCGTATGCCTAGAAGTACAGGATCTGGTCCTCGAGGGACAGCTATTGCTCTGTTACTCTCATGGTCATAGCTGCAGAAAGTGGTGTACTCAGGTAACAGATCAAGACATCTTAATATCTCAACATCCACCGACCTCTCAGTCCTACCGGCGTTAAGGTGGTGTCTGTATATTAACAATTCATAGGTACATCTCGTGCTACTCCATCCTATTGCGGCTAGAGCCCCTACACACCCCTTATTTAACCCAAGCGGCAATACTATGCCCTCAAGGTGATCTACGACGGTTCTCACATAATCTAAGTGGACGAAGTCTGTCAGCGCTTTAAGGTATATATCGTAGAGTTCGCGGTCTATGTTTCCAGCTGTTATGACTACACCAACCTTAGATACATCACCTTGAACCCTAGAAACATAGCTCATTACTTCACTCGCTACCTCTTCAGCTAAGAGGTCAAGGGTTGCTCTCTCGCTAGCTTTAAACCTTAACGCTACCGCACCATTACCTCGCGTTTTACCTGGAACAGCCGGGTTTAATCTAACAAGTAACGGGTAATCTAAAAGCTTGCCTATGAGGCCCCTAGCAAATAACCTCTTAAATACTCCGTATAGTGCGTGTGTTGTGCAGCCTCCATACGGGGAGTCCGCACTATCTATGCCTACAGCAACTTCCAAACTACTTCCTTTCGAAAGTTTTGCCTTCGACGACCACCATCGTGAGAGTGGATTTAACCTTAGGTAATTTCCTGATTTTGTTGGTGATCACGTCTTTCAGCTCCTCGATGGTTTTAGCTCTAACTTTGACCACTATATCGTAGACACCGTACACCACACTCGCTTCTACCACTCCATCTATTGTGGCGAGCTGTTCTAGGACTTCATCTTCTGCCCCTATATCCGTATTTAACAGCACTATAGCCGTGGCCAGAGCTTCAGGCATTCTCACACCAAGATATACTCAGGCAATAGGCATTTAAATCTATATCTCAGTTACTGACTGTAGGTCGATTTCCTTGAGGGGCTCATCACCCTCCTTAACCCCAGCAGGTTCTACTCTTATATAAGGCAGTTCGTCACTTATATCATCGGGTACGTACACTAAAGATACCTCATAGTACTTCCTCATCTTCTCTATTAATAGACTAAGCTTCTTCAGGTTTTGTTGCGACTTAGGGTTAAACCCTATAAACACAACCAACCTATCTTTACCCATCACCACACCAAAACAAGTCTCACATATCAAACCCTTATAAAACCTAGAGCGAATCGCTTAGTACTAGAGGGGCACAAATGTGAAGGAAGTGAGTTCCTTATCCACTCAACTGCTTCGTAGGCGGTTGGTGGGGCTCGAACAGGTACGGAGGGACAGCGAGCCCAGCTCTGGGGCAGGAGAACGTCAGATACTTGAGCTTATTTTCTCCAAACCGCGTGTAGCTTGGTGTGAATGTGCAGAGACTACCTCCTGAAGTAGAGAAAGCTCTGGCAAAGTACCAGGAGGTGGAGACCCAGCTAGCGTCGGTAATGACTCAAAAGGGGACGGTGATATCATATATAAGGGAGATGGAGAGGGCTCTAGGAATACTTAAGGAACTTCCAAACGATGCCGTGGTCTATAGAAGCACCGGTCATGTACTGGTTCGCGTAGCTAGGGATGAAGCTATCAAAGATCTCGAAAACAAAAAGGAAGAGCTTGAGATAAGGCTGACAAGCTTAGAGAAAATGGAGGAGATCCTCAAGAAGCAGCTCGAAGAACTGAGAAATACCCTCAGTAAATACGCGAAGCAGACTCCAGCAGGGACTAAAGAAGAAAAGGAAGAGTAATAGCTTAAGACCCAGCGTTTCGGATGCTTTAGCTTCTCTATGTGCTATTTATTCGACACTCACAAGGAGTGGAGACCCTGCCCTAAGAATAAAGGTTAATGCCTTAACTCACGCTTAAAAGCTTCTAGCCTGTAAGAGTTTTATGGAGGGCCCGTAGCTCAGCCAGGCAGAGCGGCGGATGAAGGCCGAAGCTCCAGTCCGGGTCTTAGGACCTTCCGGGATGACTTAGAGAGACCCGTAGGTCGGGGGTTCAAGTCCCCCCGGGCCCACCACATAGGAGGACAGCGGGCTCCTAACTACTTATTTCGGAGGGGTTAATTTCAAGGCACTCAACAACTTTCGAGCTCCTTCGGCTATTACGAACCGACCTCCTCGCCCTAAAGGGCGAGGCTTTCAGTGAAATGTATGCCCTTGCCTAGTGATGGACGTAACTGGGGTTCGGGTTTCATAGGGCTTGATGTTGTTTGGTATCGGGCCCTCTTCCCTTGGCTTCACAACCCTCGGGATCCCTTTCATCGGGACCCGCATCATCGGGCTCCGCCCGCTTAGGGTGACCCCGACCCGCAGCTCTTCCTTCATCGTTTTCTCCGGGTCATCGCTGTGGGGGAACCCCCGCATCCCGGCTCCACCCAATCCCGCCTCTCTCGGGTCTTCACAGCATACCCGCATCCGAGGCGGCTCCCCAGCAGAGGAGGCACCGACAACCCTTATAAACCTATATGAAACTCGAAACAGTCGCGAA
>JGI20130J15133_1003872_pt1 | contig 10099 bp, 11 predicted proteins | sample WasSprMetagenome_FD_15133 | JGI IMG/M metagenome (IMG submission 15133) | reverse complement strand
TTTCTTTGTTTTTTCGTCGAGCTCCACCTCTAAGACGCTGGCCGGAGCTAAGGCAGCCTTAATTACCTCCCGCACATCCTCGCTGAACTTGATTACATCAATTTTTTCTCCGGCGAGCTCCCGGCTTACCGCGCGGATCCGGCTTCCACCAGGGCCGATGCAACTTCCCACCGGATCGATTCGCGGGTCCAGCCCGCGCACGAGAACCTTGGCCCGCACCCCTGGAACCCTCACCACCTTCACGATCTCCATCATTCCCTGCTCCAGCTCAGGAACCTCGATGGTGAGGAGTTTAGCTAGGAAACCGGGATGGGCTCGGGACAGAAAAACCTTGGGGTCGCCTTGGGTTTTTTCCACCTTGAAGAGATAGGCTTTGATGCGATTTCCGGGGATATAGCGCTCGGTGGGGATGCGTTCTTCGGCGGGCATGATGGCCTCAAGATCGCCGAGGTTGATCCACACATCCCTTCCTTCGAAGCGGTGGACGACGCCGTTTAGGATTTCGCCTACGCGGGCGGAGTACATTTCGTAGAGGGCCTCGCGGCGGCGGCGCAAAATTTCCCGGCGGAAGAATTCCTCAGCCCGCCTGGTCGCAATCCGCCCCAGTTTAGAAAGGTCAAATTTTTGGCCGTTTACATAGACGTCGCCGGAGCGGCGATCGATCTTCACCACCGGCGGCTCGGTACCCCCGAACTCCGCGAGGTAGGCGGCGGCAATGCCCTTCTCCATGGCCTCGTACGCCGCCTCCCGATCGATCCCCCGCTCCCGGGCCATCTCCTCCAGTGCCTCGAGGAATTCGATGTTCATAACTTACTCCCCTTCGTACACCACCCAGGCCTGGGTCACCTGGCTTAGCGGAATTTCCACGCGGCCGCTTCTCTCCTCCACCACCGCCTTCCCCTCGCGAACCTCCACCAACCGGCCCTCGTAGCTCGTGCGCTCCATGCCCCGAACCCTGACATGGATCTTTTTCCCCACTGCGCGCTCATAATGCCAGGGTTCCCAAAGCCTCCGGTCCAGGCCGGGCGAGGAGACCTCCAGAACATAGGCGGAGGGAATAGGGTCCTCGGCATCGAGGAGGCCGCTCAGGATCTCGCTAGCCCGGGCACAATCCTCCACAGAGACCCCACCTGGCCGGTCGATATACACCGTAAGCCGAAGCTCCCGACCATGTTGGGCCAGCTCCCAATGGTAAAGCTCCACCTGGGCTAGCCTTACGCCCTGGCGGATGATCTCCTCGAGCCTTTCCCTCGGTACTTTCATAGTTTGCCATTATACTAAGTCTTTGGGAATGGGCCCAGCTCAAGGAATGCGATTAGATCGATTCTTTGTGGCGGAGGAAGAAGCCGGAGAGCGGGTGGATCGGTTTTTGGCCCGAAAGCTNGGGATATCCCGGAGTTTGGCGCAGCGGCTGATCAGGGAGGGGGCAGCCGTGGTCGGAGGGAGCCCTGCCGAGCCCGCAAGAAGGCTCAGGCCTGGCGAGGAGGTGGTGGTAAGCTGGGCTGGCCCTGGACTAAAACCTATCCCTTTCCCTATCCCCATCATCTACGAGGATGAGGCCATAGTAGTGGTGAATAAACCCCGCGGCCTTCCTGTCCATTCCCCTGGGTCCTCGTCAAGGCCAACGGTGGTGAGTGCCCTCCTTGCCCGCGGTCCTTTAGCTGGGGGACCAGCGGATCGACCGGGCGTGGTCCACCGCCTGGATGCCCCGGTCAGCGGAGCATTGGTTCTCGCCCGCACCGAAGAGGCCTATCGCTCGCTAGTCCAACAGTTCAAGGAAAGAAAGGTCCTCAAGGAGTACTTGGCGGTGGTGGAGGGCGAGGTGGAGGTGGAAGAAGGGACGATAAAAGGGCGAATCGGGCGGGATCCTCACGAGCCGTGGCGGATGGACTTAAGGGACTTCGGAAAGGAAGCGGTTACGGAATTTAGGGTCGTTGCGCGGCGGGCGGGAAAAACCCTGCTTTTGGTGTATCCCCGAACCGGACGAACCCATCAGATCCGCCTGCATCTTGGGGCCATTGGGCATCCGGTGGTTGGGGATCCCCTCTATGGGCAAAGCGGGGGCACTCTCCTTTTGCATGCCCTGCGGCTTGGGTTTTTTCATCCTAAGGACGGCGATTGGCGGGAATTTCTGGCCCCGCCGCCTCCGGAGTTCTCCTCCTGGCTTGCTGAGCTAGATAGTACAGGGCTGCGCCGAATTGGCTCGCCACCGCCGCCCAATAGGCCCACACTCCCTGAGGAGTGAGGAAAAGGAGGCCGGTAGCCAGGGCAGTGAGGGACGCTGCGGCTTTCCCCGGCCAGCGCGCCCGCAACTCCTTCCTCCTTCGCCAAAGGACCGCGGTCCCCACCGCGATCCCAAGCTGAGGCACCAAAAAAAGGAGCACCGCGAGGAGGGGAAGCCGGCCCACTTCATAAAAGCACACCGCCAGAGAAAAGTAGAAGACCTTATCGGCCAAGGGGTCGAGAAGTTGGCCAAGGAGGGTGGGCCGCTCCCGCCGCGCCACCCAACCGTCCAAAACATCCGTCGCTACCCCGAGGAGGAAAAGCCCGAGAGCTAAGGCAAATCGCTGAGAGAGCACCGCCCAGACCAGGGGCCCCACGAGGCCGAGGCGCAAAAGCGTAAGGACGTTAGCCCAGCTCACATGGTCCAATGTTACCCATCACAAACGGGAAATCGAGCCATGGTTCGGTTATAATGGGACGCACAAACCTCACCGATTCGAGGTGAATCTCATGCGTAGGACCAAAGTCATCATCATGGGTGCAGCTGGGCGTGACTTTCACAACTTCAACGTGGTGTTTCGGGACAAGCCCGAATACGAGGTTGTGGCGTTCACGGCTGCCCAGATCCCGGGGATTGCCGGCCGGCGCTATCCGCCGGAGCTCGCCGGTCCCCTTTACCCCCAGGGCATTCCCATTGAGCCCGAGGAACGCCTCTTCGAGCTCGTGAAGGCCCATCAGGTGGACCGGGTGGTGTTCGCTTATTCCGATGTTTCCCACCATTATGTGATGGAACGGGCGGCCATCGCCCAGGCGGCCGGCGCGGACTTCTGGCTCCTTGGACCCTCTGCCACCCAGCTTTCCGCAAAAAAGCCGGTGGTGGCCGTCTGCGCCGTCCGCACGGGCTGCGGAAAGTCCCAAACCACGCGAAAGGTCACGCGGATCCTCAAGTCCTGGGGGAAAAAAGTGGTGGTGGTCCGCCACCCCATGCCCTACGGGGATCTGCGCCAACAGGTGGCCCAAAGGTTTGCGGACTTTTCGGATTTGGACCGCTATCGCTGCACCATCGAAGAGCGAGAAGAGTTCGAGCCCCACTTGCGCGGGGGAACGGTGGTTTATGCCGGCGTGGATTATGAAAAGATCTTACGCATGGCCGAAGAGGAAGCGGACGTGATCGTATGGGATGGCGGAAACAACGACTTCCCCTTCTTCAAAACGGACATCCTCATCGTCGTAACCGACCCCCTCCGCGCGGGCCACGAGCGCACCTACTGGCCCGGCTCCGTGAACATCCGCATGGCGGACGTGGTGGTGATCAACAAAGTGGACTCCGCTTCCTTGGCGGACATCGAGCGTTTGCGCCAGTCCGTGGCGGAGCTGAATCCGAGGGCCATCGTGGTGGAAGCGGCCTCCCCTATCGTTGTGGAGGAACCGGAGCTTGTGGCGAGAAAGCGGGTTTTGGTGGTGGAAGACGGGCCCACGGTGACCCATGGGGAGATGCCGTTTGGTGCCGGCGCCGTGGCCGCGCGCAAGCTCCAGGCCACCCTGGTGGATCCCCGACCCTATGCGGTGAACTCCATCAAGGAGGCGTTCGAGCTTTATCCCCATTTGGGGCCGGTCCTTCCGGCCATGGGGTATGGGGACCACCAGATCCAAGACTTGGCGGAAACCATCCGTCGGGTTCCCTGCGATGCCATCTTGATTGCCACGCCGGTGGACCTCCGACGCCTTTTGGACCTTCCCAAACCCGCCACCCGCGTGCGCTACGAGCTCCAGGAGATCGGCCATCCCACCTTAGAGGAAGTCCTGCGGGATCTCCTTTAGGGAAAAAATTCCGGGGCGGGTCGGACAAAGAGTCGGCCCGCCCCACCCCGCTTTTTCTTCGCCTTTCCCTCCCCTTCCCGTACCTTCAGCCCAGGAGGCGAACGATGCGGGCAAAATGGGTAATTCCCTTGGCTTTCCTTTTCGCAGTTTGCGCCTGGGCTGCGGAGCTTTCCTTTTCCGGCTCTTTGGGCATGGATTTCCTCTTCCAGCCGCCCCTCACGATCCAAACCTCCCTGAACATGAAGGTGGACGTGGGGAAAGGCGGGATGGAAAGCCGTACGGTTCTTTCCCTTTCCGGCCTTGAGGCGGAGAAGCTCTGGCTTTGGCTCAATTTCGACGGGTTTAGCCTTCGGTCCGGCCTCACCTTCGACCCCTGTTTTTCCCGCTGGACCTTGGAGGTACGGGGCTGCTGTTGCGGTCCTTGTTGCTGTCCCTTTTTCTTCGGCGGGATGTTTCTCCTTGGGAACCTCAATCCGCCTTGTCGGACCCCAAACTACACGGTGGGGTTCATCCTCGATTTGGGCTTTGGCGGAACCCCGGGGTTCCTGGGCCGCAGCCTCACGGGTTTCGGCGTCACCAACCTTTACGCTCTGATCGACGGCGATCCCTGGACCGAGGTGGTCCTCGTTCCCGGCTGGTGGTTTGAGGAAGAGCTTTTGCACTTCGCGTACGTTGCGCCGCCCCTTTCCGCCTACACCGCCTGGCTTTTCACGTGGGCCGGCCTTTCCTTCGGGGAGCTTGGGGTTTCCTATGAGTTTGGGCCGCCGAAAGTGGAAATCGGCGCGGGCTTCCGCCTCAACAGTTCCCTCGCCCTAGATTGGGCAAAGCTTTGGCTTTCCATCACCATATACCCCGTGACCGTGCGCTCCACCACGGCTTTCGATTTTCTCGGGTTCCTCTGGCAAGAGATTGCTTTGGAAATCCGCTTTTCCCGGGTATTCCTCTATTCCCGCACCCTTTTCGATCTTTCCGGGCTTAAGGAACTCCGGGTGGGGTTTGAGCTCGGGTTTTAGGGCTTGTCCAGGACCATGAAGTCCTTGCCGTAGCGGATGCGCCATTGAGGAAGCCCGCCCACAAGGGCATAGGCCCGCGCCAGGCCGAAATTTTGGAGGAATTGGGCCGCAGAAAAGGCAAGGGTCTCGTCCTCGTCCACGCAGAAAATGAAGGGCTGAAGCTCAGGCGCTAGCGCCGCTGCCGGCAAAAGGTAGGGCAAGATCGGATCAAGGCCGTCCGGCCCGACAAAAAGGGAACCCACAAGGTGCTCTTTTTCGTACTCCTCGGCGGGGCGGAAGTCCAGGATGATCACGTACTCCTGAGCGAGCCGAGAGGGGCTGACCGCGCCAAGGGCGATTTGGGGTGAAGCAGAAGAGGTCTCCCCCACCACGAGGTACCCGCCCATTTCCCTCGTCCATCCGGCAAGACCGCCGGCGAGGATCCGGGTGGCCCAAAATCCCCGCCTCCGGAGGAGTTCCGCCGCCCGAAGGCCGAGCTCGCCCGCTTCATCGCACACGTAGATCACCGTATTGGGAAGCCAATCCATGGCCTCCTCAAGCTGGGAATAGGGAACATTCACCGCACCCAGAAGATGGCCCCGCGCGAAAGCCTCGCGGTCCCGCACATCCAAAATCAGCCGATACCGATACCGCAGCATGTAGGCCGTCTCCTCAAAAGGCTCATGGGGACGGACATATCCCTGCAGAGCCAAGTTGACCTGCGGCGCCTCGGGATCGTCGGAATAAACGTAAACGTACTTGATCGTGCGGTGACCCCCGTAACCCGTGGTCTCAAACCGCACTTCCAAGGGCACGGACTCCCCAGGTTCCAGGATCGTCTTGGGAAGCGGGGCGGAAGTGCAGCCGCAGGAAACCCCGGGCGCGCGGGTGAAGGTGAGGATCGAATCTCCCACGTTTTTGAGGAGGAAGGTGTGCACAACGAGGACACCTTCCTTCACTTCCCCGAAATCGTAGACCTGCTCAGATACCCAGAGCTTAGGCCCCGCCCACGCCGCCAGACTCAGAAAAAGCCCAAAAAGGACCAGGTTTCGCATTTCGCCCTCCTTAAGGCCAAATCTTACCGGGAAAGCGGCTATAATGGGACGAAAGGAGGCCGCGTGCTTTTTCGTTTCGGTTTAGGGTTTTCCGGCGTAAACCAAAACGGTGTTCCTTTCCCTCTCGAAAGCCTCCTTGGCCGGTACGTGGTCCTGTACTTCTTTCCCCGCGCGGGAACCCCGGGTTGCACCCAGGAGGCCCGCGATTTCCAGGACCTTTTGCCGCGCTTCCAAAGGCTAGAAGCGGAAATCGTGGGCGTTTCCCAGGACCCCCCGGAGGCCCTCCGCTGCTTTGCGGAAAAAGAGGGCCTTGCGTTCATCCTTCTTTCGGATCCCGAGGGAAAACTCCTCGAGGCCTATGGCGTCCGGGAGAACGGGAAGATCGTGCGTTCCACGTTCCTCTTGGATCGGGCGGGCGTGGTGCGCTGGGCCTGGCGCCGGGTTCGGGTGCCTGGACATGCGGAGAAAGTCCTTTCCGTTTTGGAGGAGCTTGTGGCCGGCGATTCGGGCCTAAACCCCCTCATTTCTGTGCGGCGGGCCAAACGCGCGCTGCGCGAGGATCCCCTGGCCAAAGAGGATTTAGAGAAACTCGTAGAGGCTGCGCACCTTGCGCCCTCGTGTTTCAATAACCAGCCCTGGCGGTTTGTCGTAGCCCAAGGGGAGAAGCTCGAGGCGGTGAAGAAAGCCCTTCCCGGCGGGAATTATTGGGCTCTGCGGGCTCCCGCGATCATCGCCGTCGCTTCCCATCCGGACCTGGACTGCAAACTCTCCGACAACCGCGACTATTTCCTCTTCGATTGCGGCATGGCTGTGGGATTCCTCATGCTCCAGGCCACCCAAATGGGGCTCGTGGCCCATCCTATTGCCGGCTATGATCCCTTGGCCGTGAAAGAGGCCCTGGGAATCCCCGCGGATTACGTCCTCATCACGCTGGTGGTGGTGGGAAAGCCCGGGGACCCCAGTGTCTTGAGCGAAAAGCACCGGGAGCTGGAGCTTGGGCCGCGGATCCGCAAGCCCCTCTCCGCGGTTTTAGGATGGAACGAATTTCCAAAGGAGGAAAAATGAGCGAGCTTTTGGAGATCCTGCGGGGCCGCCGGAGCGTCCTTCGCTTTCGCAGCGAACCCGTCCCCGAAGCGGACCTGGAGAAAATCCTGGAAGCGGGCCGCTGGGCACCCTCCTATGCCAATAGCCAACCCTGGAAGTTCATCGTGGTGCGGGAAAAGGGAACGCGGGAAGCCCTCGGCCGCGTGGTGGAAAGGATCCTGGTGTTCCGGCCGGGCCGGGTGGCCTTATCGTCCTCAGGATTGGGCGAGGCGCCGGTGGCCATCGTCATCGCCGTGGATCCCGCCCGCGATCCCCTCCATCACCTGGAGGCCGGGGCGGCCGCGGCCCAGAACATGGCCCTCATGGCCCATGCCCTGGGATACGCGACCTTTTGGGCCGGTGTGGCCGGCCGGGGCGAGGTGGAGCGGGAAATCAAAAGGATCCTGGGCATCCCCCGGGGAATGCGCGTGGTGGCCGTGCTCCCCGTGGGAAAGCCCGCGTACGAGCCCGAACCTGGGACGCGCAGGCCCTTGGAGGAGCTCGTCGTCAAAGAACGCTTCGCCTAAAGGCGGAGAAGCTCCCCTTTTAGGGCCTCAAGGTCCACCAAGGCCGCGCTGGGCTGGCCGGTGAGCCAGCCGCCCAGCTCGCCGGGGTTGATCAAAAGCGGCCTTCCCCCGCGAATTTCGGGCTTGTGGGTGTGGCCATAGACGATGAGGTCGTACTGTCCGGAAGCCAAAAATGCGGAAAGGGCCCGGGGTTCATGCATGAGGACGATCCTCCGTCCCTCCAAAACGAGTTCATGGGGGCCGAAATGGAGTTCGCCCACCCCGGAGAAGCGCTCCCGCAAATAGAGTTTGTCCCCGTCGTTGTTCCCGAACACCCCAATCACGCGCATCCCAAGCTCCCAAAAAGGCTCGGAAACGAACGGCGACACAAAATCGCCCGCATGGAGCACGAGCTCCACCCCGCGCTCGCGAAAGAGGACCAAAGCCCGGCGTAGGTTCCCCAAATGATCGTGCGAATCGGAAATAATGCCGATGAGCACAGCTTCCTCCTTCAGGCCGTTTTCAGGCCCGACCCCGTGAGGGGAACGACCACGGTTTCGCCCTCCCGGAAGAACCCCGCGACGAGAAGGCGCCGGAGGCCGGCGGGCCCGAGAGCCGCGGTGGGCTCCACGTAAAGGCCGCTTTGCGCAAGCTCCGCCTGGGCCTCTTGGATCTCCTCCTCGCTTACGGCCAAAGCTTGGCCGCCGGCGGCCCGCAACGCCGCAATGATCTCCCTTCCCCGCTCCGGGCTCGGGATGCGCGCTCCCTCCGCCACCGTCTCCCCGGGCTCCACGGCCAAGGGTTCCGGGCTCCCCCGCTCCCAGGCCCGAACGATCGGCGCGCAGGCCTGGGCCTGCACCGCGTGGATTTGGGGGACTTTTTTCACCCAACCCGCGGAAAAAAGAAGGGCGAAGCCGTAGTAGAGCCCGAGCAAAAGCCCGCCACCCCCTACAGGCACAAGGACGTGGTCCGGTGCCTCCCACCCCAAATCCTCGGCGATTTCGAAGGCGAGGGTCATGAGGCCGGCGAGGAAGAAGGGAGAGGCGTTGTGGGAAGCGTACCAGAGATCGGGGTTTTCCGCGCACGCTTTTTGGGCTTCGCGGGCGGCGGCCGGCCGCGGGCCCTCCACGGGAACGAGCTCCGCGCCGTGGGCACGGATCTGGCGGACCTTCGGCCCGGAAGCGTAAGCGGGAACGAAAAGCCGCGCGCGCAACCCCGCGGCCGCGGAATACGCCGCAAGGGCCGCGCCCGCGTTCCCCGAGGAGTCATCCACGAGAACCCTCGCTCCCAGTTCCCGGAGGGCGGAGACCATGAGCGAAGCCCCACGGTCCTTGAATGAGCCCGTGGGATTGAGGAACTCCAGCTTCCAAAAAACCTTTACGCCAAACCTTTCGCCCATTTTGGCCCCCAAAAGTGGGGTCCCACCTTCGCCCAAGGTCACGGGCTCCACATCGGGAAGGAAAGCCCGGTAGCGCCAAAGGCCCTTTCCGCAAAGCTCCGAGGATCGCACGGAGGGCGGAGGTTTTTCCCAGCGGAGGGGAACCCTGCAGCGGGGGCACCTCGCAAGCCTTGCGCTTGGCTCCTCTTTGTGCGCGCAAAACGGGCAAACGAAAAAACCCTCCACCTTAGGCCTCCCAAAGGGAACGGAATCTTTGGGCATCGCGGGCCATGGTGTCGTTATTGAAAAGGACGTAGACCACGTCGGCTTTCATCTTGGCAAGGGTCTCCTTGAGCCGCTGGAGGTCCGCGTCGGTATAGGTGTAGCGGTACATCTTCGCTCCCGGAGGGGAACCGTGGAGGCGCAAGTAGGCGAGAGGGCCTTCCGTTACGGGAAGCCATTTGAATGGGTCCGTGCAGTGAAGGAGACCGTATTCTTGGCAGATCCGACGGACGCGGTCGGGTTCGCGCTCCCATTCGCCCCGGGGCTCCCAGACCAAGATGAACCCGTCCCGCTCCACCTTCTCCAGGAAACGCCGTAGGGCCTCCTCGTTTTCCGCGGTCGGCCCAAACGATGCCGGACACTGCAAAAGGAGAATTTTGGCGCGAAGCGCATGGGCGATCTCCGCGCTCCTTGCGAAGACTACCCGGGAAAGCTCGCCCCGAAAACGGTCCGTGTGGGTCACGTCCTGGTGCACCTTCACCGTGAATTCGAAGGAGGGGTTCACCTCATCCACCAGGGCTCGCCACTGGGCCGCGGTGGAGACCCGAGGAAGCTTGTAAAAGGTGGAGTTCACCTCCACGAGGGGAAAGTGAGCGGCATAGAGCTGCAGGCGATGCTTGTACTTCTTTTGCCAGTCCTCTTCGCCGAAATCCTGCGGCCGAAGGGCCGACCAGCCACAACAACCAACCCGGATCTCCACAGCGGATTATAGATCCAACCGCTCCAAGGGCCGCAGGGGTTCCAAGGCTTCGTAGGCGG
>JGI20130J15133_1003871_pt1 | contig 10099 bp, 7 predicted proteins | sample WasSprMetagenome_FD_15133 | JGI IMG/M metagenome (IMG submission 15133) | reverse complement strand
GATGAAATCAATCTCATGATCCAGGGAATGTTGAGATATCGCAACAACCCCACCAACTACAATACCTTTATCTACAGCAAAATTGTAAAGTCTCCAATAAAGCCACGGGAGGCGAACTAATTGCCTATGGAGGAATTCACGCAACCGGGGACGATTCAAAACAAACTTTATTACTCTAGCAAGAATCCATTTTACCGGATAGGTAAAAATCCCCCGTATTTTCATAAGGCAAGAAAAAGAAATTCTTTTAAAAGCTCGCAGAGCGTCAAGCCCCAGTCTCAAAGGATATGTTATCCGCCATGACCAACTCCTATATACTGACTGAATAGTGTTATAAACAGCCAGGCGTTCTTCCTCTAGCTCACGTACATGACGACGCTCCAACTCAAGTTCACCTCTAACTTTCTCAAGAGCTAAGTTTAAACTTCTATTCTCTTCCTCTAGCTCACGTACATGACGACGCTCCGACTCCAAATTTCTTTCAAGTCCTTGACTGATCTCCTTTAACACCCCTAATTGACTGGACAAATCGTGTATTCTGTCTAGCGCCTCTTTCCACCTGGATTCTAAATCTATGACCTTACCCTTATTAAATTCTACCTCCTTAGATGCGATATTGATAAGCTTCACAAGTTCTTGACTTACTAGCTTTTCCTTTTCTATTTGTTCACTAACCAACGTGCAAAGTTCCATCAAACCATTAAGTTCGGAAACAGTATCTTCAAGCATAGAAAAGATTTTATCTCGGTCTAATTCAGCATTATCATAACGCCACTTTGACCTTAGGGAACTCAGGCGAGAATACAGATCGCTAACAACTAGTAAAAAACCATCCCATTTAAAATGTAATTTCCCCAGGTCCATATTTTCAAAGTTTGGTCTGACTTTCTTGTCATAATTCATGGCTAACTCTTCAAAGGTTATTCCAACTCTACACCCATCAAAGGCCTTATCAAAAAGCGTCATAAGACGTGCGTCAGCTTCTTTCTGAGCCACCACAGAATAATCGGCTCCTACTCCTCTAAAGACTTCAAGCAATGTAATACGCCCTTCTGCTACCTCTGGCGTTTCATTTAATCTCAACACTTTGAACCTTGAAAAACCGTAGTATTCCACCATAAAACTCAAAAGCTGGGGAGGAATAGGTTTTACATGAGTTGGATCACGGTAAAAATTTACCGATGCTACAATAATATTTTCGGGATTTGGAGTTTCTAGGATTAAAATTCCCGCTGGTTTTAAAACTCTCAAAGCTTCTTTAACAATGGATTGAACCTCCCTAATTGGAAGATGTTCAATAAGATGAAAGGCTGTAACTATGACCTGGCTGTTATCATCAAGCTCCTGTAAAGCTTGCAAAGCGTCTTTTTTCTCTACTTTAAGCCCCCGCTCCCGGCAAATGGATATCATATAATCACTAATATCCACTCCCCAAGCGGAAAAACCATTTTCTTTCATTAACTCAAGCCACTCTCCTCGACCACAACCGAGATCTATAGCGGATAAATCATCATAAACCTCTCTAAGCGGCAGTACAAAAGGCAGATAAACGGATAGACGGTTTTTAACTAATTCTCTTGATCCACGATAACGCTCCTCAAAAGCAAAATAAAAGTATTGGTCTGACATTAGCACCCCCTACTTGTCATTTCGAGGCGTCCCGAGCGAAGCGAGGGAACTCCGAGGAATCCCCCGAGGAGCCCCCTCATCCCACGCTCCACGGGATTCGAGGTGACAGGCTTGAGACCCACTTCACACTAACAGGCAAATTACAAACACCAATGGAAGGTGGTTGCTCACCGGGGACAACCTGAAATACCACGGCTCTGTCCCACCAGTCATAATTCCCCGATACATGACTGTGGCTTTTATGAAGCGCTACAGTAAGACTATAGCTTCCTGTGCCTAGAAACAGGCTTGGGATTTGAAAATCTACCCAGCATTCCTGCCCTACGGGAGGGCAGGACAAGGAACAGCCGTGATGGAACGTATTAGTGCCGAAGACATCATTACCCAAACGGTCTCTAAATAGGATTCCCACCGTTAATTCATCAATAGGGGCATTTATCTTGGCTCCAACACGCACGGTAACCGGTTCCCCGCTTCTTATGGCTCTTACGGGCTTTCCCCCGTTTAAAAGCTCCACAGAGATGATTTCAGCCTTGCCACTTCCGGAACGAGTAATTTTTCGACCGGTTTCAGATTCTATCTGGCGAATCTTTAGGTCTTCCTGCTGTTTAACAATTACTGCGTTATAGTAATCCAGGGTGGCATCGGGAGAATCGTCCTTTACCAGCACTCCAGCATCCAGAAGCAAAGCTCGATCGCACAGTGTTTTGACTGCGGCAGGACTGTGGGATACGAAAAGAAGAGTGGTTCCTTCGTCCCGAAAAGCTCTTATTCGGTTAAAACTCTTGTGCTGAAAATAGGCATCACCTACTGAAAGAATTTCATCTACGATAAGAATATCCGGCCTTACACATGTTGCCACAGAAAAAGCTAGCCTTACCTGCATACCGCTCGAGTACGTCCTCAATGGCTGATCGAAATAATCGCCAATCTCGGCAAAATCTTCGATTTCCTTGATCTTGGCGTCAAGCTCCTTTTTGGTAAGACCCTTAAGTTGCCCCGACATATAAACATTCTGTCGTCCGGTAAAATCCGGGTGAAAACCCGTGCCCAGTTCCAGGAGAGCCGACACTCGCCCACCGACTTCAACACTTCCCGTCGTTGGCTTTACAACTCCAGCAATAATCTTAAGAAGCGTTGACTTTCCCGCACCGTTTACGCCGACAATACCTACGGCTTCCCCGGGTTCTACATCAAAACTGACATCTCGAAGCACCCATCTAAGATCATGGTGCACTCCAAGCCTGAGCCATTCCAGGAGCCTGCCGTACTTTGATCTGTAGCGTTTGTAAGCCTTACCTAAATTTCTAACTCTGATGTAACCCATTACAGTTCATCCACAATTTCGCCTTGAAGTCTCCAGAAAGAAAACATGCCGAGAAACACCATAACAAGAGAAAGCACAGCGGGATAAATAAGACTTTCCCACCGAGGATAGGCTCCCTCGACAAAAATCCTGTGCATGGCATCAATTATAGGCCACACGGGATTTATGGTAAGAAATGTTTTCGCTGCATCCGGTAGACTTTTGTCCACATAAACAATCGGCGTTAACCAAAACCAAAACTGCAGCACCACTCTCATGGTTTGTTCTACATCACGATAAAACACATTGATAACCCCGAGAAAGATTCCAAAACCGATAGCAAAGGCTATTAAAACGGCAAGTGGTGGAAAGATCCCTATCACAACCATGCCGGGAAATTCGCCGGTGATGAGGAGGAACACAAGGAAAATAGCCATAACAATGGCAAAATCCAGAAGACTTGCAAAGATTGCCACCAGAGGAAGACAAAGCTTAGGAAAGTGAATCTTTTTCAAAAGGTAGGCGTTATGAACAAAAATGCTGATGGATCTACTGAGAAGGTCGGCAAAGAGAGTCCAGGTAAGAAGACCTGAACAGAGATAAATGCTGTAGGCGAATTTAGAGGATTTTCCCGGAAGAGACGGCTTCATGAGTTCTGCGAAAATGAGCGTATAGATGAGAATCATAGCAAGGGGCTGGATTACAAGCCACACAACGCCGAGACGAGCATTCACAAAACGTGAGTAAAACTCCCGCTTGACACTGGAAAAAACGAAGCCTCTAAAGGCCCACACATCTTTTAACATCCCAAGCGATATCATAATTGCTTTCGCCCCATTTCAATTTTTGCTCTAGCGACATCTAATTGCCGAATTTTTTTACCATCATTTCCTCGCAGTATCAAGCACCCCCAGGGGTGTTCGAAAAATCGCCGGCGTTGTCATTCCGAGGTGTCCTGAGCGAAGCGAAGGACTCCGAGGAATCTCATGAGGAGATCCCTCGCTTCGCTCGGGATGACAAAAAGGAGGGCTCAGAGTGACAGTCTTTTTTACTTGTCATGGAACGGATGCGAGGCATCCCATAAGAAGGCTCCTCAATTCTTCGCCTAATATTTTCGAACACCCCCAGCACCCCTCCCTCTCTATGCCCGTTTTCTCAAGCGGTTCAAGATCATCGTTAAAACATGCAAAGGAGGGACAGGAGTGGTTTTCAAACTTAGATCTGCTTCGTAGAGACCCCTGTGAAGTTCCCTAAGGTCTGATTCAGAAAATGCTCGGCTCTGTTCCACAAGTCTGGAAACCACAAATTCCGGAAGTCCAATAATCGCCTTGATCTCTGCAAGGCTTTTTCCGCTCTTTTCCGCAGATTTAACCTGCCACAGAAGCCGCACATGCCGAGCAAGAAGTCCCAGAAAAGCAATGGGTTGTTCGCCGCTTTCAAGAAGATCCGAAAGTTTAAGAAAGGCGTCCGACGCATTGCCCGAAGCCAAAGCGTCCATCACTTCGAAGGACGAAGAAATTCTTGCTCCGGAAAGCAAAACCTCAAGATCTTCTACGGTTATAAGATCACCTCGCCGAAGCGGTGCAACGGCGAGTTTTTCAAGTTCGGTATCAATAGAATAAAAGTCAGTCCCTACAACTTCCGCAATCAAACGAGCTCCCTCAGGAGAAATCTGCTTACCAAAGCGTTTTGCTCTCGCTTGAATCCATCGAGGAAGTTGATGAAACTTCGGAGCGGAAAACTTTACATGAAGACATTTCGTTTTCTGAGTGGCACCGAGAAGCTCCTTCCCAAGCTTCGGATCGGCATTCAAAGAGATCACAAGATATGTTCTGGGAGCAGGACGCTGCAGGAATCGAATTATTATGTTGACGATATCCTTGTTGGTAACACGAAGATCATCCAGCCATATAAGTTTTACCTGATATCCCAAAGGCATTGTGCACAGAACGTCTGCAAGTTCCTGTTCGGCAACGTTTGTAGTGGAAATTTTTTTACGAAAAATCTTCCCCGCTCCGAAGGTTTTCTCGACGGCCTTTTCGAGATCTTTCCATGCTTCTTCGATGAAAAACCGTTCTCCTTCGAAAAGGTAGCACGGGAAAAACTCTCCAGCCCGAAGACTTTTCGTAAAGGCTTGCTCATCCAAGGTGTTCACCAACCTACCGATTTTTCCTCCTCATTCCGAGGCACGTAGGGGCAACCCTGTGTGGTTGTCCGCATTAGGGCAGGCACATAGGCCTGACTCTACATGTCATTCCGTGTGGTTGTCCGCATTAGGGCAGGCACATAGGCCTGCCCCTACTTCGTTCGGGGTGACAGACCAGCCCATCATTGCAAAGCCGTCATGAAACGATCGTAAATCCGTTCGGCAATTTGCTGAGCGATGTACTCCAGGGCTGCTCGCCTTCCCGTATAGGAATCGAAAGCCGTAGTGCCGTAAGGATATGCCCGTGAAAAGGTGAGTTGATTATCCTGCCACAGTATTCTTCCTGTACGGCGATCTTCACAGCGAACATCCACAGTGACAAAAAACCGGGATTCTATCGCCTGGTTGAAACGATTGTGAGCAACATCTGTGGCGGCAAGCCTGATGATCTTTCCTCTAAAAACCACATCCGCATCCTTTACATCCGTCAATCTAATACCACCGCGTTTAAGAAATTCCTGCCGTAGAGCCTCGGTAAAGATGAACTCGGCTTCAGGTTCCGACGTTCTGTTATCAAATATCGGCACGGCAACGGAATAAATACCGTGAGAGGAGGGCTTTTCGGCTCCCACAATGTGGTAACCACACCCTCCTGAGAGCATTACTATTAAAAGCATGGCAGTAAAGATTCTTAGCTTCTTCATGTCCATAGCAACTGCATCTCTCTTTGTAGGGGCAACCGGCCGGTCGCCCCTACTACTAAAGGAGGAACATGTTTTGGTTATTTTTTGACCACTATATTTACCAGCTTCTTGGGCACCACAACGATATTCTTTATTTCGCCACCGGCTATAAACTGCTGAACCTTTTCTCGAGAAAGAGCCATTTTCTTAATTTCCTCATCGGTCGCATCAGCCGGCACAGTCATTTTGTCTCTAAGCTTCCCGTTTACCTGCACAACGATGAGCACTTCTTCTGCAGTGAGAGCTTTTTCATCCCATGACGGCCAGGGATTATCCAGAAGTAGAGAAGACATACCAAGCTCATGCCATAACTCATCAGCAATGTGAGGCACAAAGGGAGAAAGCATCACTATCACAGATTCCACGGCATAACGCATCACCGGCCAGAAGTTGGGATCCACGTTATCTGAAGAAGTCATCGCATCCTTTGTTTGATAGATGGTGTTCACAAGTTCCATAATTGCCGCAATGGCTGTATTGAAATGGTAGCGATCGCGGACGTCTTCTGTAACTCTCTTGATAGTCTGGTGAATCTTACGGTAAAGGGCACGAATAGAGCCTTCAAGCTGATCAATCGATCCGTTGAATCGCTGGGCTGACTTCAGAGCATCGAGATTTTCCGCCACAAGTCGCCAGACTCTAGTAAGAAACCTGTAGGCGCCTTCTACTCCCTGATCGCTCCATTCGAGATCCTTTTCCGGCGGAGCGGCAAAGAGGCAGAACAATCTCACAGTATCGGCACCGTAGGCGTTTATCATGTCATCGGGATCAACGACGTTACCTTTGGATTTACTCATCTTGGCGCCGTCTTTTATGACCATTCCCTGAGTGAGAAGCCGTTTGAAGGGTTCATCGAAGTTAACATAGCCGAGATCCCGCAGCACTTTGGTGAAAAAGCGAGAATAAAGAAGGTGGAGCACGGCATGTTCAATCCCGCCGATATATTGATCCACGGGAAGCCAGTAGGAGACCATAGAATCATCAAAGGGCCTGGTATGTTCCTGAGCGCAGGCAAAACGGATAAAGTACCAGCTCGATTCCACAAATGTGTCCATTGTATCGGTTTCCCGACGAGCGGGAGCACCGCACCTGGGGCAGGTGGTTTGATAAAAGCTGGGAGTTACTGGAAGAGGCGATCCGCCGTTTGGCAGGAGTTCCAGATCGAGAGGCAGCACGACGGGAAGATCCTTTTCCGGCACGGGGACAATACCACAACTGTCGCANTANATGACGGGAATGGGNGCTCCCCAGTAACGCTGTCTTGATATGCCCCAGTCTCGAAGCCTGTACTGCACACTGAAACGAGCAAGCCCTCGTTTTATCAAATCCTCGGTAATGGCTTTTCGAGCTTCCTCTGAAGTAAGTCCATCAAAGGCTCCAGAATTGACAAGAATACCGTCCTCTTCGTATGCGGCGGTAAGTTCTGAAGGATCGGGGATTCTGTCTGAATCGGCGGGACGTATAACAACCTTTAGCGGAAGGCCGTATTTTTTTGCAAATTCAAAATCACGCTGATCATGAGCCGGCACAGCCATGACCGCTCCCGTGCCGTATTCCATCACAACAAAATTAGCCACATAAATAGGCATACGATGACCGGTCATGGGATTGATGCAGTAGCGCCCTGTGAATACACCTTCCTTCTCGAGAAGTTCCTCGGTGCGGGCGGTTCTTTTTGCCTTTTTGGCTTCTTCAACGAAAGNCATCACTCTAGNTTCANACTCCGTGTTTTTGCACAACTCCGACACCAGAGGATGNTCTGGAGCAAGGCTCATGAAGGTGGCTCCAAAGAGCGTATCGGCTCGAGTTGTAAAAACGGTTATTTTCGTGCCATCCATGCCTTCCACAGGAAAATCTATTTCACTTCCGTAGCTTTTCCCGATCCAGTTCCTCTGCATAACAAGGACGCGNTCAGGCCAGCCTTCAAGCTTATAAGTGTAATCCAGCAGTTCGTCNGCGTAATTGGTGATCTTGAAAAACCACTGTTCCATCTCCTTTTGGATAACAGTGGTTCCACAACGCCAGCAGGCTCCGCCTTCAACCTGTTCGTTTGCAAGCACGGTATGGCAGCTTTCACACCAGTTAACGTAAGCCTTCCTGCGATAAGCCAGACCTTTTTCTAACATTTTTATGAAAAATAGCTGTTCCCAACGGTAGTAGGAAGGGTCGCAGGTAGCAAATTCTCGAGACCAGTCGTAGGAAAAACCCAGCCTTTTGAGCTGTTTTTTCATATAAGCGATGTTATCGTATGTCCATTTAGCAGGGTGAGTCTGAGCCTTTATGGCGGCGTTTTCTGCGGGCATTCCGAAAGCATCCCAGCCCATAGGATGAAGAACGTTATAGCCCTGCATACGGAGAAATCGAGCTACCACATCGCCTATGGTGTAATTTCGAACATGACCCATGTGAATACGTCCAGATGGGTAAGGAAACATTTCGAGAAGATAAAACTTTGGCCTGCTGTCGTCCGCTTTTACAGCAAAGACGTTTTGTTCTTCCCAGATTTTCTGCCACTTTTCTTCGATCTTGTGCGGGTGATATTTAACCTCCATCTTTAACTCCCTTCTCCTTTATGCAATAAGTCGCATTTGAAAGACCTTTTCAGCATCCCGGTAAAGTTCAAAATTCTTTTGCCAGGGAAATCGTATTATGGTCAACTTTGGATTACGTTGACAAGCCTATTTTCTTCGAGTTAGAGAAAGCAAGGCAGGAGGTTATGATGAAACGATACGTAATTATTCCCTGCAGGTATGATTCTTCAAGGCTTCCGGGAAAAGTTCTTCTGGATCTTTTTGGACGACCGCTTATCCAGTGGGTTTACGAGGGGGTATGCAGAGCGAAGCTTGCGGATGATGTATTTATAGCGACGGATGATGATCGTATCGAGGACGCTTGTCGGAAGTTTGGAGCCAGAGTGATTCTTACTCGAAAAGATCATACAAGCGGCACAGATCGAGTAGCGGAAGCATGCGTTAAGCTGGGATGCGGTGAAGATGACATAATCGTCAATGTCCAGGGTGATGAGCCTCTGGTAGGAGACGATATTGTAGATCTTCTGGTGGATGCTCTTACCAGAGACTCCCGGATTCCAATGGCAACGTTAGCTTTCAGGTCATCTTCGATTGAAGATTTTCAAAATCCCAATGTGGTCAAAGTTGTGTGTGATCAACAGATGCGAGCTCTTTATTTTTCCAGGTNGCCCATTCCTTTCAATCGAGATGGATGGGAAGGACATTTNTGGAAACANCAGGGGTTCTATGCCTACCGATGTGGTTTTCTTAAAACCATAACTTCACTACCTCCATCAGAATTGGAACGGCGTGAAAAGCTGGAGCAGTTACGAGTGCTGGAATACGGATACTCCATTCTTGTTGTGCCTTCGCCAAGAGACACCATTGGGATTGATACGGCCGAAGATGTTGAGCGCTTCAAGCAACACATCAGGGAGAACAGCTCTGAAGCCATGAAGTGAGAGCCTGCCGAAGAGGTTCCGGAATAGTAGAAACCTTGCGCTCTTCGCCGCCTATACAGACCAGAGCGAAAATCGCCTGAACGCAGGGGATCACGGCACCATTGGCTCCTTCCTTATCTATACGCTGAATAACCACGATACTTCGGCTTCTAATTTCTTCTATGCCCGTAGCAACGGTTACAACATCATCATAGTTAAGAGGAGCAAAGTAGGCGCAGGTGAGCTGAGCTACAGTAAGATGCATCCTGTATTCGTCCATAAGGCGTTTGTAGGGAAAGCCCAGATGACGGAAAAAATCGTCCCGAGCGATTTCGAAAAAATGAAAATAATTGCCGTGGTAAACTCCACCACCTATATCAATTTCATACAAGGGCACTCGAAGAACGGTACGATGACATGGTTTGAAAAATCGGGCTTTCATTTTTTCCATGATTTACTCTCCGTAACAGATGCACAAACTCACTTGTATGAAGTTCAGGGCAAAGTCTGTGCCAATCATTCCCAAAAATCCATAGGCAGAGGCGTATTGCAATACGCTCCTGCTTAATGTAGCAACTCAGAATAACACCATCTCCGATTTCAGCGCAACTAGTTAGTTAAAATGGGAATGCTCCAAAGAGATAATGGCAAGGAATGTTGTAAGTCATGGTTAATTTTCTTGCCTAAAAAAGGAATTTTTGCATTAATCTAAAAGAAAGCTTTTGGGATTGAACTCAAATTTTGAATTGAAGGCTTCAAGAACCAGAAAAACTTAAATAAATATGACACCAAGGGTAAGGTGAGATAATATNTGAGAAAGCTTC
>JGI20130J15133_1003855_pt1 | contig 10127 bp, 10 predicted proteins | sample WasSprMetagenome_FD_15133 | JGI IMG/M metagenome (IMG submission 15133) | reverse complement strand
TTTTTGTTTTTTGTTTTTTTGCATAGGTCTTATAGCAACATCGAGCATCTAGCCTAGTCGTGGGTTTTAGCTTATGACGAGAGACGTATCGGGTGATGTGTTGGGTATTACGAGTTTTCTCATTCGAGAACAGGTATATTAAGTAGTCATGTATTTGTATATTCGAGGTGATTGGGGTTGGGGAGATATTCCGTAATCAAGAGTCCTGCGAACGAGATGATTCTGACGATGCTTGGGGTCAAGTATGAGGCGGTTGGTGCGTCTATCGTCTTCGAGTGGGAGGCTAGTGGCGAGAATGTTAGGCGTCTAGCGTCCATGCTGATGACGCTGGGGTATGCGCATAGCGAGCCGTATGCCTACAAGCTGGCTGCCAGCTTCTTTCTGAATAGGCTGGATTAATCATATCTGTTTTTTTGTTTTTTTGTGTTTTCTCAGTTGGGAATAGGTATATTAGGTAACTGTGTATTGATATATTTGGGGTGATTGGGAGTTATGGTCGAGTCGAGCAGGTATTTGATTGCTTATGACATTAAGGGAAGTCCGACGTATAGGAGGAATCTCTACAACTGGCTCAGGAAGATTGAGGGAAGCATTCAGAGGTTCACGAGGAGTGTTATAGTATGCGATGACCTAGAGACGCTAGAACTAGTAAAGAGCTATGTAAGAAGATGCGGAGGAGAGTACGTAGTCTTCAAGATACAGGAAATAATAGAACAACAATGGTAGAAAAACTATGCCGTCATCGAGGTTACTCTTGACCATTCGAGCGGAGTCTTCATCTCTGCTGTTAGTTTCTTGTATTCTGGACAGTCTCTAAAGGCGTCTTTTGTGACGTTTGAGCATACAGTCATGTAGTGCTCCATGCTTATCTTAGCCTTGCACGAGGCTAGGAGGGGACAGATCATCACTCACACCTACATATCCATATCGACGACGCTATAAATAGTTTTATCGACTCACTCCACTGGTATCAGGATTGCTACACCGCTTGTGCCAGCACGTCCCGTATGGTCTCCTATACCACCGCTTCCGCCCGACGCTGTTATTGTGCCAGTCTCAGTAGCCGTAATGTATATGACGTTTACGATCCCGCCTCCTCCGCCTCCACCACCAAAATCATAGGCTCCCTCAGATCCTCCGTCGCCACCTTTGCCTCCGTTTGCCCGAATGGTACCAACGTTGTGGATTCTGCTAGCAAATATTATGATTTCTCCTCCTCCGCCTCCACCTCCACCTGATGCTGTATTGGCATCATGTGCTGCCCCACCCCCTCCTCCGCTTCCATAGAAACTAGGGACACTCTTCGTCGTCGTGGGAGTCTTGCCGAGGACGTTTACTAGCCACCAGTCTATGATTGCCTTGAGCAGATCGGTTGCCGTGAGTGTGGTATAAGTACAGCTACCGCCATCACCGCCCTTATAAGTATAGTAATAAGAACCGCCTCCGCCTCCTCCATTATAGTTCCCACTACCCACATAGTCCCCAGCACCGTTCCCTCCTCTTCCAGGCGAGCCTAGTATTATGGCGAAGCTTCCTGCTCCACCTGCTCTTCCAGAGCCACTGGCAGCAATCGTTGAGCCATTGGCGCCAGTAGCTCCATCTGCACTTATTGTTCCAAAGTTGTAGAGTTCTTTTGCAAGTATTATGAGTCCTCCGCCTCCTGCTCCGCCCGCTCCAGCTCCGCTAGCTCCTGGTGCGCCTCCCGCACCTCCAGTGGCTGACTTTGCTATTGTTCCAAAGTTTTGGAGTTTGTTTGCTAGTATTACGTTTGGCTGACCGTCAGCAGTCAGCGTGATTGTTGGAGCTATGTTTAGGGTTCTGTACCTGTTTGTCCCTGTTATCGTCGTGGCTGTGGATATGAATGTGTCTGAGGCGTCATGAGTCATCAGGTCTACTAGCGTATCTATGAGCAGTCCGTCCGCTAGGACGTATAGGATTGATTGGCACTGGTCTGCGGTCAGGTTTGTGCTTGAGAGCAGACTCTTCAGGTGTTCTGGCNTCCACTGCTTGATCTTNCACTTCACCGAGTTGCGGACGATTGTTGGGAGGTAGGCTAGTAGGTAGTCCCTAACCTCGATGTCTGTAAGCAGGTTGAGGCTGTACAGTGCTAGGATTTGGTCTATGAAGTTGATTGCTACTGGATCCTTAGCCCTGAACCAGCCAGCAACCGTACTCATGCCTACTCATCACCTCTTTACGGTATCCACGCTATATAAAACCATGTCCTAGCTGCACCGTCTATTGCAGAACCTGTGAAGTTTGTTATTCTTACTCGGAGGGTGTTGGCTGATGGTACGTATGCAGCTATGGGTATTAAGCCGTGCTCTAGGTCGCTCTGGCACATGACTAGCACTTTATGGCTAGTTGTCAGTCCCGACACTGTTACATCGACGTTGGCGGTAGAGCCAGCAACTATGCTTGGAGGATCTATCGTGACCGTACCGACTAGCAGACTCTTCTCAAGTCTGTCTCTAGTTATTGACCCGCTTTTTATCTTGGTGCTTCCAGTTATTCCTTCATCGGCAATCACATCGTCGGTTATGGATCTTAGTTTTAGTTTTTTGCTTCCAGTTATTCCTTCATCGGCAATCACATCGTCGGTTATGGATCTTAGTTTTAGTTTTTTCTTGGCGGTGATGCTTCTGTCGGCTATTACTGTGTCGTCTATGTATAGTCTCGATAGTCCGCCTAGTAGGGCGTATCTCTCAACTACTTTGGGATGCCAGAAACTCATTCTAGAACACCTCCATTATCTGCTGTATAATAGTGTATGGGAAGGATCTAGGCGTTCCCGATGTTTGGGTGATTGTTATTCTGAACTTTGCGTTGTATGCTAGTGTGAGTGCGGGAATCCTGACTACTGGTATGTCTTGAGTACCAGCAAAGGTTACCTCGTCTGATTTGTCTTGGTTTGTGCCGTCCACCGCTATGTAGTTCCTAATGATGACGACATCGCCCGATTGCAGGTTTCTCAGACTTATTGATCCTTCGATTATGTAGTCGTCTGTCTGGTTGCCTAAGTTGATGATGTCGGTCTCTACATTTAGTGCTGATGGAGTCACCGATCCTTGGTATCTATTCTTTGTCCGTATTCTTACGGGAATGCCTCATCACCTCTTACCTAGTTATTTGTACGTAGTATCTTAGGGTTAGTGAGTCTCCTAAGTCCCAGTTTAGCGGTATTGCTGGGAATACCTTTCTTGCTAGTAGACTTCCGCCCGTAGATGCGTTGAATATTCCTGCCTCTGATACGTTGTGACTTCCAGTCAGTCCGTCTGCGCCTGAGTACGTAGCTTCTAGCTTTGCGGTGTCTCCAGTCACCGTAGTGGTTATCTGCGTTATGATTGCTGCCTTTCTCTTTATCTCGTTACCCAAGGCGGTGTCTGACACTGATTCGGAGGCTGTTCCCGTGCCTATTGCTAGGTATCCAAACTTCGTCTCGGTCAAGCCCTCGAAGATCAGTCTTATTATGCAGGCGAATCCGACATCAGTAATTATGTTTTTGCGCCAGAAGAATTCAGGCATCTTTGCTGGCAAGCTAGTGAAGAGTGAGCCTATGTCTGGACAGTCATGCTCCTCCTCCCCCTTCTTCTCCTTTTCTTCTGGTTCAGGTGGAGGGGAAGAGTCTCCATAGTGTATCTTTATGTTTCCGTCCTTGTCCCTGACTATTATTTCTACCCACCCAGAGACTTTGAATTTGTCCCTGACTCCCTCAGACATAGCTAATAATAAATTGTAGTAGTCATATATAGCTATTGATAAGGGTTGGCGATGCTTAGCTGTATTCCAGCAAAGCTTATAGACCTTTCAGCACAGCCCACTAGCTATGTTGTTGATGTTAGCGATGTGTTTAAGACTAATGATTTTGTGCGTCGTGAGTTTATGAGGAGTATTAGCGATGTTTTTAAGGTTGCTGATGCGTATTCTAGGACTTTTACCGCCTTTAGGAATGTCTATGACTCATTCAAAGCTAGTGATTGGGTTAGCAGAGGTGTGGTTGATAATATCTATGACTCGTTTAAGACTGGGGACTATATTCATAAGAACCCGTCAAAAGCATTGACGGATGCTTTAAAGCCCATTGATTGGACGTCAAAGGCGGTTATGAAGATGTTTGAGATCCAGTTCTCCGCCACTGGGTGGAAGAGTAATGACGTGGTTAGGCATTTCTGGGATGTGCCGTTCAGGACGGCTGATAGGGTCACTAAGCACCCGATGAAGCCGTTTAGAGAGACGGTCAAGCTTACTGATGCATATAATAAGGACGTGGTTAAGCAGGTCTATGACAGGTTTAAGACGCCTGACTCGGTGACTAAACATCCGATGAAGATTCTCTCTGATTCTTTCAAGACTGAAGAGATTGTCTTGAAGGCTAGCTATACGCTTACTGGTCGTGGTGTTAGGCGTGTGTATTTCCTGCCGAAGGGGTATGAGGAGTATTGGGACATTGTGGAGGATACTGACCACAACGTTAAGGTTGATTGTTGCAGGTCTATTCTAGAGCTTTTTAAGCGTGTTAGGGACAAGCTGGTGTGAGGCATGAGTAGCATAGATGACAAGATCGCAACGCTTGAGAGCATTCTGGGCAGGATGACTTATGTGGTTGATGGTGATTATGTCCTTGCTGACCACACCAATACGTTCATAGACTTCTTGACGGTTGCGGTTGATCTGCTGGATGAGATATATGAGTTGTTTAAGGCGAAGACTGGCAGGACTCTTCCTGATGCGGAGCTTTGGATAGATTTGGCTAAGAGCAGGTTGCAGTTTGCGGTTAAGGTAAAGTTTGGAGACGTGGTTGCGACTAGGGATCACAACATCGTCATCGATACGCTTAAGCCTATTGAGCTAGCCCTAGTTGCGATTGAGCAGAACCTCTAGGTACTCGGTGTCTTTACGGCTATCCACCATATCTTTACTGATGCGCCCGATGCTGGAGCGGTCTTGAACGTTACAGATATGTTTGTGGCGTCTGCCGTCCAGTAGTCTATGTCGGGAAGTCCCGAAGCTGCTTTTCCAGCCATTGCTACTAGTGGTGTTTCTCCTAAGCCGTGCGGTATGTTGAATGTCTTTGTTGTTCCGTCGCCCGTGAATGTCGCCATTCCTCCCGTCACTCTCTTGTCCAACTCGTTGAGTGCGTCCACTATGGCGTTCCAGTCCGCTGGCGTGAGTATCTCGACGCCCTTGTAGGTCATTCCCCACCTCGACATGTTTTATCCACCTACTGGAATTCTGAGCTTCCTCATCTTTCTCAGTGCTGCTTGAGCTTCATAAAACATTAGCTCGTTGTCTGAGAATCCCCACTGCTTCATTGCTTGTAGTTCTTTCTTGAAGTCTGCGTCGCTTATGAGTCCGTCCACGTATAGGTTTATGAGTTGTGTTATGTATGTTCTTGCCTCTGATTTGACTGGTCTGTTCTTTATGTATTCTTCCCACATGACTTTTAGTTCCTGCTTGTCTGCTGGTGATAGTGGGAGTGCGTCTATCATCTCGTATAGCTTTCTAAGTGCGTATGTCGATGCTTTGGGGGAGTATTCGCTTAGACTTACTAGCCTCTCGACTGAGCCTATGAGTTCTGTCCATGCTACTCTGTATCGCTCGAATTCGACTGCCTTGAAGACGAAGTCTAGCTCCGTCTTCTCGAATCCCAAGTATTTGTTTGCCTCGTCGAAGAGTTTTAGGAAGTCGTCTTTCTTTATCATGAATCTGGCGTATAGATCCTCTATTCTTGAGATGTATTGCTTGATGTCGTCCACTAGTGGTCTTACGTCTAGGTATTTCTGCCACATTGCCTGCCACTCTGGCGATACTTTTCTAAGCATGAATACTTTGGGCAAGTAGTCCCTGACTTCTGGTAGGTATTCGACCATTGTTGCCAGTGTTGATAGTGTTGGTATGTATTCTGATGCGTTTGCAGTCATTGATTCTAGCTCTATTCTGAGGTCTAGGATTTCTCTCTCGGTCTGCGTGAATCCTATCATGTTTGCGTATGACTCGACTTTGGATATGATTCCCTGCGGTACTGTAACATGCCTTGAGGCTCTGAGTAGTGATGCGATGAGTCCTCTGACATCATCTACTAGAGGTCTGATCGTTATGTATCTGCTCCATATTGCCTGCCACTCTGGCGGTATTTTTCTTACCTCAAACACCCTCTGTATTAGGCTGCTCGGTATGGATACGTAGTCAGCCATTGTTGCTAGCATTGATGGTGTTGGTACGTATTCCTTACTCTCAGCAATCATCTCTTCTAGTGTTACTCGTTTTGTGATGAGTTCAATCTCCTGTGGAGTGAAGCCGAATTGTGGCAGTGATGCGATGTATTTATCCACGTCTTCTTTTGTAACTACTCCTGCCCTCATTGCTCTTATGTATGTTGTGAGTAGTTGTTTTGCGTCTGGCTTGATTGGTCTGACTCTTATGTATGTCAGCCAAACGTCCATCCACTCCTGTGGAACTCTTCTCTCGACTAGTACTTTCTGCACTAGTGAATTGTCTAAGACCATGTATTCTGATAGGGTCGCCATTGTTGATGGTGTTGGCAGGTATTCTGCCCCAACCATGCCGTATATGATCTCCATTATGTCCTTCATGTATTGGATCTCGTAGTCTGTCAGCTTCGCCCTCTCGACTACAAATTTGATGAGTTTGTCCATGTCTTCCTTCTTGACCACGCCTTGCGCTACTCTGTACATTATCCATCCTAGCCATCTCTGAGTCCACATTCTGACTCTCCTGATTGTGAAGACTTCTCTCCATATTCTGAGTGCGTCCACGTATGGTCGGTAGTAGTCTTCGACAAATTTGAGCTGGAGTTCTGGCGGTAGTGGGTTTCCAGTTATTGCTTGGTAGTCTGATGCGTAGAACTTGTTTATGCTCTCTATTACTTGTGTTAGCTTGGACTTGTATTCGTTGTAGTCCCAAATTATGAATTCTTGGTACGCCACGCTTATGTCTCTCTGTATCTCTCTCAGGATGTCTAGACTCCTATCCATCAATGCCCTGAGTTCTAGTAGCTTCCTCTCAGGTGGTAGGAACATGACTGGTGTGTTTACCCATCCCGTCGTCCAGCTCTTAGCTACGGTGTCGAAGTACGCTACTGCAAAGCTGGCGGTTATGAATCCCCCAAGCATCTTCTCCAATGCTGTTATGTCGTAGAAGCCCTCCTTGAATAGTCCCATGAAGCCCGTCCTCAATGCGGTGCGCTCCTCGGATAGTGCGTTCATCGTCTCCGCTACTGCTGTTGCTGGAACCCAGTCGGGATGTAGTCCTGTTGCTTGCAGTGTCCTTGAGAAGTTTGTTATGTCCATTGTTACTTTTGATGTTGGCGTCGCCTCCAATAGTTTGGTTGCGAAGTCTCTTATGGGTGATTTGTATGTAACTCCCCTCTTTGCTAGTTCCTCATAGATGCCCCATTTGATCATCCATCGCTGGTCTATCTTCATTGGGATGTCTGCTAGGGTATCGACCATTACTTGGTTGTCTGATGTGAAGCCATCAATCCATGAGAACCTTGCGTAGTCATGCCACTTCATGTATGTCTCGAATGCCGTGAAGAGTTTACCTACTTGGAAGTTGAGGGATACGGCATCTACTGGCGTTTTTGCCCCTATTCCCGACGCCTCTTCCGCTACTTTCTTCTTCTCCTCGTCTGTTAGGGATGCCCACAGTAGTCCGCTTATGCCCCTTATGGTGAATTGCCATAGTCTTTCGGGTGGTGGGTAGCGGAATCTTAGGAAGTAGTATAGTGAGCCTACGTCTTTGTGCATTCCTCTGGCTTGGTAGAGTTCTAGGAAGTCTTCGACTGATGCGAATATGTCTCTGACCATCATTGTTGCCACGTCTGATGCTGATGGCAGGTCGTACATGAGTGAGATTGGGATCTTTCTTGTCGTTCCGAATCTGTCGGTTACTTCTATTGTCAGCTCCTTGCTCGTGAGCCATTCTATTATTTTGTCGTTGTATCCGTATAGTCTCAGGTACTGCCTGTTTGTCTCTAGTACTTGGTCGAACTCGTCTGTCGGCATGTTTCTTCTCAGTATTTCTATCATTTCTGATACTGATGGTAGCTCTAGTGGCAACATGTTTCTGAATAGTGATGATGCTAGCCTCATCATTGGCTGACTCATCCATATGGCTGATCCGTAGATCAATGCTCTTCCAAAGGTGTCGGGATAGCGCTTGAACTCTCTCGCTAGGTGCCTGATCATCCATCCTGGTCTGATAACTAATGGTACTTCTGTGGTTACTTCGGTATCTGCTCCGCCCTCTGCGCCTACTCCTACTGGCGATGCCTTTCCCTTGGTTTTAACTCTTATTTTGATTGGTGTTCTCCAGCTAAACCTGTCGAAGAATGTCGCTAGTCCGTGCAGACTCATCCACAAGCCTAGTGATGCTGTTTGGCTGATGACTATGCTGCCCGTGTATAATCCCATGAGTCCTAGCGCCTCGTAGAATTCTCCCTGTGTCTGTTCTCCTTTTGATAGCTTTTCGATGAGTTGTTGCAGGTAGTTCTCTATTGGTTTGGCGATTTGCTCTCCCATTGGCTTGATGAATTCGTTTATTACTGATGTGATTGTGCCCCCTATGCTTTCTGCCACTGTTTTTGCTGTCCCTATCAGTGCTGACATGAAGCTATTGGATAGTGATAGCATGGTGGATGCCATTGATCTCCATGCGTTGAATATTACTGATCCGAGGGTCGTTGCAGCGGTCATTACTAGTCTTGAGAATGTTGATGATATGTCTAGTAGCCCTTGCCATATCCACGATATGAAGGCTCTCAAACCTTCGACTATTTTGCCCCATAGGAATTGGAGTCCCTGCCATATCCATGTCCCTACTTGTTGCAGTGCTTTTCCGAATTCTTGTAGGAGGCGCCACGTCGTTCCTGCTGGGTCTTTGATCCATGACGTTATGAAGTCTATTAGTGGTTTTCCGACTGTTAGTGCTAAGTCGTATAGGAATGTGCCTACCGTCTCTAATCCATCTTTGAACCAGTCGGGTAGTAAGTCCCATATGTATTTGCCTATGTTTGCAAATATTTGTGAGAATGTGTCTGATAGCGTCTTTACTGGGTCTTTGAAAAGGTTGGTTATAAACGTGGCTGCGCCTACGATCATCTCGCTCAGAGAGGATATGGCGTTCTTAAGCCAGTCTGGAAGGACACTCCATATTGCGTCATGTATTGCCTTTGCAAACTGTACTAGTCCATTCCATAGTGGGGTGACTACGTTTTTCTGTATCCATCCTAGTGGGTCTTTTATAAAGTCTTGGAATCCCTGCATTAGCCAGTTTATAAAGTCTGGAATGGTCTTCGTGAAGAAGTCTGGCACTGTTTTTGTGAAGAAGTCCTGAATTGCGGTTATGGCGCCTTTTAGCCAGTCTGGAAGCATGCTCCATATCCATTCGCCTAGCTTGGAGAATGCGGTGGCTAGTGGGTCTATGACGTTCTTCTGTATCCAGCCCAATGGGTTGCTGAAGAATGAGCGTAAGCCGTCCATGAGCCAGTTAAAGAAGTTGGGGAGATCCTTCGTGAAGAAGTTTTGTATTAGGGTGATTGCGTTTTTCAGCCAGTCTGGTAGTTGTTGCCATATCCATTCTCCTATCTTTTCTAGTGATGACCTGATTAAGTCTCCTACGTGGAGGATTGCGTTTACGAATCCCATGAATGTTTGGCTGATGAACTGGAATCCTGCCGATACGGTTGCAACTATTCCCTTGAATGAGTCCACTAGGAAGTTCCAGAGATCCGTTATTCCCTTGCCTATTCCTATGAGTGTGTCCATTATTCCTTTGGCTATTGAGCTGAATATGTCTGATAGCGTCTTGCCTACCGATGATAGTACGTCTAGTATTGTTTTGCCTATTCCTGAGAAGACATCGGCTATTAGTTTTGAGATGCTGGATATTCCCTCTACTATTGTTTTTGCGAATCCGCTTATGGCGTTCAATATTGATGAGCCTATGCTAGCCAACGCATTCATCACTCCACTGATAGCGCTCATGACACCTGATGCAAGCGATGCTAAGGCGTTTCCAAGAGATGTTGCGATTCCGCTTAATGCATTCATGATTCCAGTGGCTACGCTTGAGAGAGCGTTCATGAATGATGATGCGACTCCGCT
>JGI20130J15133_1003847_pt1 | contig 10148 bp, 7 predicted proteins | sample WasSprMetagenome_FD_15133 | JGI IMG/M metagenome (IMG submission 15133) | reverse complement strand
TTTTTTCGGAGCGCACTTATTGCTCAAGCAGTCGTTCCAGCCCGATGGCTCGGGATGCCTTCAGCAAAACCAAATCTTCTGGCTGCAGGAAGTCACGCCATTTTTCCTTTGCTGCTTCCAAAGTCTCAAATCGGATGATGCGCTCGTTGGGCATTCCGGAACTTTGAGCGCCTTCAGCGATGCCGAAAGCGTTTTCGCCGACAACGATAAGCAAGTCAACGGTTTCCGCCGCCACTTGCCCAACTTCCCTGTGCCCTTGCTGATGGAACTCGCCCAACTCAAGCATCTCTCCCAATACGGCGACCTTCCGCTTCGCTGGCAGCGCTTTCAGCGTTTTCAAAGCAGCCTTGACAGAATCAGGATTTGCGTTGTAGGCGTCGTTGATGACCCAACAGCCGGGCGGGTCAAGCCATTGCCGTTGAAGCCGCATTTTCGGCGGTTGGAACTTTTCAAGGGCTTCAGTTGCGATGCCCCAATCAATTCCCAAAACTTTTGCGACCGCCAATGCTGCCAAAGCATTGCGGGCGTTGTGTTCGCCCAAAACAGGTAACTTCAAAGTGACCGTTTGCTTACCATCGGTTGCGGAAAGGGTTGTCCCGTCCCAATCAACTTGACAATCCAAAGCCCTGACATGAGCGTTGGGGGAGAAGCCGAAAGTCACGACATTAGCCCTTGCCCGTTCCAAAAGGTAGGCAAAGAAGTCGTCATCAGCGGGCAGGATTGCGAACTTAGCGTAATCCCGCTGCCCTTCAGCCGCTACCCCCCAATCTCCCAAAATCTCCGACTTCGCTTCAGCAATTGCTTCCCTTGAGCCCAGCAAGCCGATGTGGGCTGTGCCGATGTTGGTGATGACGGCGATGTCTGGTGGGGCGATGCGGCAGAGGTATTTGATGTCGCCCTTTTTGCGCATGGCGTATTCAAGGACGAAAGCGATGGTATCTGGCGGTGCTTGCAAGATTGTCAATGGAACGCCGATCTCGTTGTTGAAACTCTCTGGCGAAGCGACGGCAAGCATAACTTCCTTCACGATGCTGGCTATCATGGTTTTGGTTGTCGTTTTGCCGCTGCTGCCCGTGACGGCGATGACGCATGACCATGTTCGTTCCGTGCGCAATTGGCGAAGGTAACTGGCAGCCAAATCCCCTAAGGCTCGCAATGTGTCGGCAACGATGATTTGTGGGACTGGCAATGGTAGTTGTCGGGCGACGACGGCAGCGACTGCTCCCTTTTGAATCGCTTCGGCAACAAAATCGTGCCCGTCAAACCGCTCGCCTTTCAAGGCGACAAACAAGTTGCCTTGCCGAACTCGCCTGCTATCGGCGCAGACACCCAAGACAATTTCGTCGCCTGAAGCGTTCACGAGTCTCCCTTTCACCCAATCAGCCACCAAACTCAGCGGTAACGGTTTCATCCTTGACCACCTGCATCCATTGTAGCCCGTTGCGGTTGAAAAGTCGCAAACTTTTTGTGCGGGACGAAAGAGGACGGGGGCAAACGAAATGGGTGAGCAAAAGCGAGGGATAAATTGGTTGCCACTTGCGAGAATCACCCTGTTTTTGGTCTTGGCGGTTTTGACTGGTTTGTTTGGCGCACTTATGGGCGTTGCGATTGTGTGGGCTTGGCTTTCACTGGAGCACGGTGCACCCGTTGAACTCTCAAGCGTCTCGCCTGAAAGCCGGTTCGCAATTTCAACTGCTATCATCAGCGGTTCGTATCCGCTTTTAGTGCTCCTGACTTTCGCTTTCATGCGTAGGGCAAGGGAGCGTTCGCTTGAGTGGTTTGGACTGGTTCGTGAGGGTTGGCTTAAGGGCTTAGTTGGCGGTTTCCTGTTCGGGGCAGTTTTCGTCGCAATCATGTTCAGTTTCTACGCCGCAACTGGTTTGGTCAAGTTTGAACTCGTTGAGGAAATACCGTTGAAGCGGTGGCTTGTGATGAGTTTTTGGTTGTGCCCGCTGATAGGGTTGACCGAGGAGTTGATTTTTCGTGGCTACTTGATGAGCGTCGCTGAGGAGTGGAGAGGGCGCAAATTTGCTGTCGTTTTCACCAGCCTCCTGTTTTGGCTCGCCCACTTGGGACAAGGCAACGCCCACGAACTCTTGGGAGCGGCAGGTGTGGCGACTCTTTCTGTAACTTTTGCTTTCGCCCGATACTTGAGCGGCGGCTTGTGGTTGCCCATTGGACTCCATGCAGGCTATGACTGGATGGCGTTGAGTTTCGGTGGCGATGTCGGCTTAGGATTTCCCGCCTTGACCCGTTTCCAGCCCAATGTCCCTTCTTGGCTGGTTGGACCGTCGGGGCATGTCGGAGTTTTGGACTTAGCCTTCTATCTCGCTTTGCTCTTCGCCATCGTGTTTTTGCTCCCGAGATTTAGGGCAATGGGAAGGTCCTACCGAGAAACGACTCGCAATTGACGGTCTTGAAGCGGTAGCGGGACGGGAATGTTGCCAGCACGATGGGATGCGTGGAAAGCGATGCCAATCTCCAAAGCAGCGCGACCATCGTAGCCGCTGGAAATCGGTTGCCTGTCTTGTTCAATAGCGTCAATCAAATCCTGCAATGCCACTTGCATCGGTGGCGTGAAGCGGGGAGGGTTCGGGTAGTATTCGCGGCGAAGCAGGTATCTCGGTCTGAACTGGTATGCGGGGCGTTGAGGGTCTGGCGGGTAGACATCGGCGTAAACTTCAACTTGAACGCCATCGTGGAAAGTGTCAATTCGGATGACGCCGTTTGAGCCGTGCAGTTCCAACGAGAAACCTTGCCCGCCACCTACATCGGCGAAAGCGAAAACTCCGTTGCGGAAATGAACGATTCCGTAACCGCCGGGATCGGTTGGGTGGTCATTCCTGAGCCACCCGCAAACCCAATCCGCATCGCCAGCGAAGTATCTCATGATGTCCCAAAGGTGAGTGCCGTTGTGCAAAAGCCAAGTCCACATGGTCCCGTGAATTCTGACCAAATCCCCTATCGTGCCGCTTTCAAGCAAACTCTTGGCTCGCTGATATGTCGGGTGATAACGGCGCGGGTGGTTGACCAGCAACTTCGTCCCCGATTTTTCGCAAGCAGCGAGCATCGCATCCGCTTCTTCAAGGGATGTCGCCATTGCCTTCTCGCAGATGATGCCTTTTGCGCCCGCTTCAGCGGCAGCGATGACTATTTGCGCCTTCATGTCGGTGTGAGTGCAAACGCTCACGATGTCAAGTTTCTCGTTGGCGAACATCTCCTTGAAATCGGTGTAACCGCGAACTTCCCTCAATCCTGTCCGCTGATAAAACCGCTCAATGCTTTCACGGGTCTTGGCGCAAACGGCGACAATCTGGGTTTTCGGGTTGGCAAGGTAAGCGGAGACATGAGTCGTCGGCGGCATCTCGTAGTTTGTGAGCCAGCGAAGGTGAGTCTCGTCGTCAATGGTCAGAGCCTTTCTTCCCAAACCGACGATTCCGACCCGATACATCGCTTCCCACCTCCGAGCAAAAAGCGTAACGCAATGGCAAGGAAATTCACATGCTGACAGTTCGGGCGAAGGTCAGGCAGTAAACGAAGCGGGCGCCTGCTCTTTTGAGGACTTTGGCGACCTCGTTTAGGGTGCTTCCCGTCGTCATCACATCGTCAACCACGAGGACAATTTGACCTTTTACGCTTTCAGGGTCAGCGACACCGAAAGCGCCCTTGACATTTTCCCACCTCTCCTTTTCGCCCAAAGTCGCTTGTGGCTTCATTGGGCGGATTTGAAGGAGCAAGTTCGGTTCAACGGGAACACCTATTGCTCGCCCGACAACTTCCGCCAGCAACGCTGCTTGGTTGTAGCCCCGTTGGCGTTGGGTTTTAGGGTGAAGTGGGACGGGAGCGATGACATCCGGTCGGTGCCAAGGTGAGGGCAAAAGACCGTCGTCGCCTTCAAAGGCTCTCAATGCTACCTCCGCCATCAATTCTCCCATCGGTTGAGATAGACGGGGCTTTCGGTTGAACTTAAAAGCGTGGACAGTTTCGCGCCCTACGCCTTCGTAAATCACCGCTGAGCGAGCATAGTCAAACCTGTATCGCCCCTGAAGGCACATGCCACACAGCGGTGAAGTTTTCGCCTGAGGGTCAAAGGGTTTGCCACACCAGAGACAGTATGGGCGGGAAACGAGAACCCATTTGCTTTTGCAGTCTTGGCAAATCGGGTCGTCAGAAAAACGATGACAAACTCCACAGCGGGGCGGGTAAAGCCAGTCCAAAAACTTTTCAAGCCATGACTTTCGGCTCAACTCCCTTCATCCCCTTTCGGCTGAACTCGTAGTCCCAAGCAGCCGAAAAGATTATGCGCTTCCAAAATGTGGCAGCACTACAAGAGTTTGAAAGTGTTTGACCGTCGTCAGCGTCAAGCCCTGACGCCACATTCGTCATCCAGAAAATTCGCCGACTAAAGTCGGCGCTCAAGTTCTCCGTCATCAACTATGATACTGCGTGCAAGCGTGCATGAGTGCAAGGGTGCAAGCGTGTATAAAAACGGTGCGAAGTGCTGGGTGCGGGGGTGCAATGTTTAGTTCAGGAACTCTGCCAATTCGCTACTCGCCATTCGCTGCCGTTTTACCATTCGCCGTTCACATTCGCTACTCGCTATTCGCCAGTCGCCAATCGCCATTCGCCGCCGTTTTCAATTCAGCATGAGCCTCGCCCTCCCAAGTTCGTCCATCGCAAAATTTGGGAACGGGGTGAGGAAGGTGAGATGGTTTGTGGCAAGTTTGGTTTTCAGTTTGACTGCAAGCAACCTTTGCGCAATGCCTCGGATTGCTCCAGATTGGCGGGGGCGTGAGCCAACCTTTGAACCGGGCTCGCTGTTCTGGCGAACCCGTGAATTCAACGCTTCGCCCATCCTCTACCGAACCGTCATCAATTTGCCGGCAAAATCGCTTCAATTCGCCGCAGTTAGGGTTCAAGCCCACCGATATGCCTACCTTTTCGTCACCCGCTTTGACCGCTTCTCTGACCTTGACCCGTTCGGCAAGTTGATTGCCCGTGCGGAAGCACCCAAAGAGAAACCCGATGCCGAGGTTGAGTTGCTTGTTGATTTGACGCCACACATTTCTGGCAGAAAGTCAATCGTTTTAGCCCTCAGCGCACCGAGCAGCGGTTTTCGGATGGAAGGGATTTTGGTTTTCAGCGATGGTTCAACTCAAATCTTCGGGAGCGAGCCGAACCTCTGGCGGTCTCAGAAGTTCCCGCCCTTGACCGTCTTGGAGTTTGAACCTTGCATGCGACCCGATTTTGATGACCGCAATTGGTTTCCAGTGCAAGTTGTCAGCAGCGCAACAGCAACTCCGAAATCGCAACTTATCGCCGAATTGAAAGCCTTCGTTAAGAAGTCACAAAAGGAACGGCTGAAACGCCAAGCGGACGAAGCAAAGTGGCGGCTCAATTTGTTGCGGAGCAAGGGCATCGTGATTGTGGACGATGAAGCCTTCGGGTGGGGAGGGGCAGGAAGGTTGCCCGATTGGATTCACCAAATTGCCGACAAGTTGCTTGAAAGCATCGCAAAGGGCGAAATCAACGAAAATGCCCTTTTGGCGACGGAAGTTCTCTCACTTTTCGTTTGGGCGAGCGATGAACTCACCAACCTCACCAACCACATCAAGTTGTGGCGAGTTTTGCGCCAGCCTGAACGGGCTCAAATTTGCGAACAGCAATCCAAAACTTTGCTGCCGATGCTTCAAAGGGCTGAAAGTCTTTTGAAACGGTTCTCCTCGCTCAAAACGGGCGAACTCGCTGAAGCGCTCGCAATCCTACAAACGCTGCGCCGAAGTCTCTTGGATTTGCGCCATCCCGATGTGGACAAAGCGTTGGTCATAAACGACCTCAACTGGGGTTTAGAGAACAAGTTTGGCTGGTTTGAAACGACGGCGCTTTTAGACAACGACATCACTCGTTGGGGACTACGCATCACAACGCCCGCAACCATTTTCGCCAGCCCACTTTCGCCCGCAGCGTTCGTGACTGTCAAGGGCACGGAGTTCACCATCGCCGGATGGGAAACGCTGAAGCCCTTGCGGGTTTACCAAAAGCCTGCCGACCCAACTCCTGTTTGCGCTTGGGTTGTGCTCAACGGCAAGGTGCAAAGTTTGAGACCTCAACCTAACGGGACGGTTTACGACCGAGCGCAACACGGACGCATGAGCGAAAACTGGATGCTTCTCGTTTGCGATTTATCTCGTGGCGGCGATTTGCCCGTCCAATTGGTTTTCCTGCAGATGCCGACAAAGGTCACTTTCCAAAGGGGCGAGAAAGGGACAACCGCTGTCACGGTCACTTTTGACAAGCCCGGCGCTGGCTTGTTCGTTTTGAAGCCGCTGAAGGAATGGCGTGGGCTTTTGAGGATGGCTCAAGTGATGACGAGAGCGCCGCTGAACGAAACCGAAGTCACACAATATGTCCAGCAATGTCGGTTGTGGTCAAGGGCACTACTTTGCTACCCTGTCACTTTCAGCGAAACTTTCGTCCGCGATCCCGAAAACCCTCACGCCCTCATCGTCGCTAACGCTTACAACTACTGGGAGTTTCGGGACGAATGGGGGACGGAGCCGCTTAAGTTGGCGCCGCTTCCGCCGTTAGCGAGTTACGGTTTGCTCAAAGGTTATCCCGGCTTGAGCGTCCTCAGTGAGGCAAAAGTTCTCGGGTCGTGGGGAGTTTGGGGCGACCACATCGCAGTCGTTGGAAGCGATGTCATCGTTTATCGTGTCCCCATCCACCCGTTCAAGCGGTTCGGTGGGTTCACTGCCTTTTGCTTCGGACCAACGGACATCGGTGTGCCTGGTAACTTGACGGAACTTGACCTCATCAAGCGGACAGGGGCAAACAGTTTCCGACCACAGCACAACCGAACCGATGACGCTGCAATGCAACTGGTTCGTTGGTGCGTTGAGCGGGGGTTGCAGCATGTTTTCAATGTGGACGAGAAGTGGATTGAGGATGTCGTTGAGCATTACCGAACTTTGGCGAAGTTGTGCAAAGACTTTCCACCCGACGCCGTTGCTTACGATTTGCTCAACGAGCCTGAAACTCGTGAGCCTCGCGCTTACAACGCCTTGCTTCGGCGCATCACCCAAGCCATCCGCGAGGTGGACAAGACGCATCTGATTTACGCCGAAGTCATTGCGCCTTGGGGACCAGGCGCCCAACCGTATCCTGAAGCAGCGTTTGCCAACCTTGAGCCTACAGGTGACCCTTTGACCGTTTACAGTTTCCACGATTACGAGTATCGGCTGATGCCGCGATACCCGAACGAGCGGGTTGACATTCGGACTTTACTTGAGCGTTGGTTGCCCGCTTTCAAGTTCAGCATAGACCACCGAGCACCAATCCATCTCGGCGAATTCGGCGGGTTTGAGCAAACAGAGGAAGACATTTACGCTAACCGCTGCGCCATCACGATGCTCCTTGACCACTTCCGCATCTTTGACCGATTTGGCTGGCACTTCCACTATTACAGCAACCGAGGCATCGTCCGTGTTAGGCGGGACGGGAGCATTGAAGAGAGCCTTGTGCAAGAAGCCTATCGCCGCTACTTCGGTCGGCAAAGGTTGAACGCAGTGAAAGAGCAATCATCCACGCATTAATTGGTCGCCTTAACAAAAAACCTCAAAACTGGCGGCAAATTCGCCCAAAATCGCTATTGACGCAGTGGTGTGTGTGTGCTATTTAAGGTAGTGGCGTTAAGCGTCGCCAAAGAGGGAGGGAAAACAAAAATATGAGGCTGCTGCATCTCAAACTGATGAAGTTTTGGATAGTTGCCCTTCTTTTCTTCATCCCCTCCCATTCTTTTGCTCAAAGGTGGAGATATTGCCTTTTAGTTGCCCCAGAAAGTTACCCTTTGAGATGGGGAGAAAGAGAACCACCTAATGCCGACATGGTAGCGATGCCTCCCGGTTTGGATACAAGCAGGACGATACCGACATCGCCTGGGTGCTACAAGGTTGGGAAGAGTGGTTTTTGGCTATCTTACTCGGTTGAAGATGCGGGTTTGGTTGGTGGTTTGTTTGTGGTAGTTTGGGATGAGATAACGGGGGAGGCGGTTTGGCAGAGGTATTATTACCCTGTTTGGCGGGAGGGAGTGGTAAGTTTGGATGGGTTGGTTTTGCCAAGTTACATCACTGTTTTGGGTTTTCAGGTTGTATGGTTGGGTTATGGGAGTATGTTCACGAGGTTCACTGTTTTTGTTGTTTTGGATGAGCCGAAAGAACCGATGAATCCTGCATGGGTTAGTTTGTTGAGATACAGTTGTCGGTGGGGAAGGGGAACGAGCAACCTTTATGATGCCGCTAAAGCCATCACCTTCGGAGTCTTCTTTCAAAGACCTGGTTTTGCTTATCCACGCGATGGAGCAGCTCATTGGATAGTCGGGCCGCCTTTCTACCCCACCCACACCTTCATGTTAAAAGCCCTTTTAGACCGATGGAATGCTGGGATATGGACAGATGGGAATTGTGTTGATGTTTCCTGTCTGACGATGCTAGCATTATGTAGCGTTGGCTTAGACTTCTCCACGAGGCAATTGACGGGCACTACATTCTCACCTCCCCATCCCTTTGCTGGCAGTTTCTACACTAATCCCATTTGCCTCATTGGAAGCGATCCAACTTTAGATCGGACATACTCGCAATCTTATTGGCTATTTCACCAAGTTTGTGTTCTAACGGGTGCACCAGACCCACCAAGCAATGATGCAGGGATTTGGGATCCGACAGCAGCGCAAAAAGAAGATTTAAATGGAAACGGTTATCGTAATCCACCTGCTGATCATCCAATTCACCGATGGCCTCAGAAGGACTACTGGCAGAAGCCGCATACCCAATTGCCTGGCAGATGGCTGGGGTTAGTAGAACAACCAACACAAGGGGCAGGTGACCCTCAACTTCGTGGTTTGGGCACATGGAAATGTGCTGTAAGTGCAGACCCTTATCAGCCGCCACCATAAAACTATCGGAGGTGAGAAGGGATGCAAAGGAGATTCGTCGGTTCGCTGGCTGTTGCTGTCCTTGTCGCCGTGGTTGTCGTCGTCAGCCTGCTGGAGGGACAACCGATGAACGAAGAACAGGTGATGAAGTTTCTCAAGGAGTTTGTCGCCTTAGAGCCCAATGAAATCCCAGGGTTTAACCCAACAAAGCCCTTTGTCCGTAAGTGGGAAGCAGGCAAGGGCTTTAGTCTTTACCAGAGCCTATTCCGAAAAGGAACAGGCATCCCTGGAAGAGACCCTACTGAGATCTTTATCCACGCCGGTCTTGCAACCGACCGCGATACTGCTTATCAGGCTGCAATTTCCATGATCGAGACGCAAGTTTTTCACTTTGGTGCTGAACCTGGTAGAATATCAGAAGGTTCATGGACAGGGTTACCCATCGGTGAAAAATCGTGGGCAACGGCACCAAAAACGGGACCAGGAGTTTCGTTCACTTCCAATTTGGTCGTTTGGGATGACCGACTGGCATTGAGAATAATTGTGCGATACCCTCCCCTTGACCCGAAGGCAAAGAATTTAATCTTCTTACCAATTGAGGGGGAGGATTTAGAGTTAGGGGAGTTAGCAGCTAGAATCATCCTCGCTAAAGCCACTTTAGTCTTGATTGGATGGGAGCAATTGCCTTCTTTGAGGTTAGTTGCCAACGGAACTTCTTTGAGAGCGAAAGGTTCTCAGGGAAGTTTGTTCGTCCCAGTGGGCTTAGTGATGAAGGCGTTGGGAGGCGAAGGAGAAAGGAAGGGAGGGATTTGGGTCGGTCATTGGCGAGGAAAGAAGGTGACTTTTCCCATTGGGGCAAGGTGCGTTTTGATGGGAGATTGGACGGTAGAGACCGTGAAAGAAAAGAATGGAGTGACAGTGAAGCGGATAAAGGTAGCGGGGAGAATGGTGAAGTTGAAGGTTCCAGTTCTTTACGATGGTCATGAGATTTGGGTTGAGGGGGAAGGTTTGGCGAAGGCATTGGGGCTTAGGTTGGGGAAAAAAGGGCAAATAATTGCTTTGCTGCCAAAGTAGGGGTTGGTTTTTGATGATAGGTCATTGATGAGACGATGAGAAAGCATAAGTTAGCGAACAGTCAAGACAACCTGTTCCTGCTTGGGTAGGTTGATTGCTGACATGGCTGAGATGGCGGCGGAGATTGCGCCGAAGCCTGAGGCAA
>JGI20130J15133_1003841_pt1 | contig 10158 bp, 9 predicted proteins | sample WasSprMetagenome_FD_15133 | JGI IMG/M metagenome (IMG submission 15133) | reverse complement strand
AGGCGTTGGTGACGACGGTGATGGAACTGAGTGCCATAGCGATGGCTGCAATCATGGGATTGAGTTTGCCTGCTGCAGCAAGGGGCAAAGCAGCCATGTTGTAAGCGAAAGCCCAGAACAGGTTTTGAAGCATGATTCATTTGGTCTTTTTGGCTAAGGACAGAAAGTCCGCTAAGACACTCAATCTACTGGTCACCATCAAAACATCCGCTGCTTGAGCAGTCAATTCCGCTCCCGTCGCCAACGCTACACCGATGTCCGCTTGCGATAGAGCAACAGCGTCGTTAATGCCATCCCCGACCATGAGAACCCGTTCGCCATCCTTTTGCAAGTCTCGCACAAATTGCAGTTTCCGTTGCGGGTTTGCGAGTGCCAAAACGCCATCGCAATTGAGTTGGTCTGCGACGAGCATCGCAACTTGCGGTTTATCGCCAGTCGCCAAAAAGACTTTGACGCCCGTCTCCTTCAACCGCTGAACAGCCTCACGAGCGTCAGGTCGCAATTGGTCTGACGGGGCGATGCAACCGACGAATTCGCCGTTAAGCCAAACGCCCACGATGCTCCAACCGTTGTCAAGCCAATCCTTTGCTGGCGTGTTTTCAAGTTCGCCCTCGCCCACTTTGCCAACGAAGACTTCTGTTCCATCAAATTCGTTAGTTCGGTTCGTTTCAGCCACTTCGTTTTCGTCCCTGATGCCTTTTTGCTCGCTGCTCACAATCTTCGCACTCACTCCCAAGCCGACTTCTGAACGGGCATCGGCGATTTCCAAAAGTTCCAAGCCTCGTTTGTTCGCTTCTTTGACAATTGCTTGGGCAATTGGGTGTGAAGAACTTCGTTCGGCTGAAGCAGCAATTTGGAGCAACTTCGCTTCGTCAAATTTGGGCGACCAAACCGCCACCACTTCCATTTGCCCTTGCGTTACAGTTCCAGTTTTGTCAAGGACGACGGAGGTGATTTCCGCAGCCTTTTCCATCGCTTCGGCGTTTCGGACTAAGATGCCCATTTGTGCCAACCTTCCCAAAGCGACGGCAATTGCCGTCGGCGTCGCCAAACCCATCGCACAAGGGCAGGCGATGACCGTAACCGAGACGGCAGCGATTACTGCCTTCGTCAAATCACCACTCAAAATCAGCCAACCCAAAAAGGTCACCGTTGCGAGCAGCAGAACGATGGGAACAAAAACTCCGGCAACTTTATCGGCGAGCCGTTGCATTGCTGGTTTGCTGGCTTGCGCTTCGTCCATCAACCGTGTCATTTGTGCGATGAAGGTAGTTTCGCCGACCCTTAAGGCTTCAACTTGCAGAAATCCGTCAACACACAAACTCCCGCCCAAAACTTCGTTGCCCTCGTTTTTGACCACAGGTTCACTCTCTCCCGTCAGCGAACTTTCGTCCACGCTGGCTTTGCCTGAGACAACCAACCCATCAACGGGGACTCTTTCACCCGCCCTGACCATCACCAAATCGCCAACTTGGACTTCCGTCAAAGGGACAGTTCGTTCCAAGCCGTTGCGGATGACCGTTGCTGTTGACGGGATCAACCGAACGAGTTGGTGGAGCGACGAAGTTGCGATGGCTCTCGCTCGTGCTTCCAAGCCTTTGCCCAAACTGATGGCGGAAAGGATGAATGCTGCGCTGTCAAAGTAAAGGTGACCGACAAGTGAGTGATGAGCCAATTGTGATGCGAGCAATGACCAAGTGCTGTAGGCGTAAGCGGAAATTGCTCCGATGCTCACCAGTGTGTCCATCGTGGCGTTCAAGTTCAAAGCAGCCTTCCATGCTCGTCGGAAGAAAGGCGTTCCGACCCAAAAGACGACGAAAGTCGTCAAAGCGAAAGCGGGCCAACCCGCCCAAACTTGATGCGCCAACGAAGGCAACATGGTGAGCGCCATGACGACAAGAGAAATGGCGAGTCCAACCCAAGCCCGTCTCCACGCAACTTGCGCTTCTTCAGCAGCGGGCTTTTCTGGGGTTGAAACTTCGACGGAGCGGACTTCAAAACCGAGCGACTGCAAAGTTCGTTGGATTTCGCTTCGGCTAATAACGCCATCAATGTAACGAACTTGGACAAGGGTGGAAGCAGGCAGCGATTTTTCTGACCGAGAAACTTCAACAGCGATGACGCCGTTTGAGCGCAAAAGCGTTTGAATCGCTTTATCGTCCAATGGCTTGTCCAAAGCGAAGTTCAATGTTCGGGTTGTAAGTTTGTAGCCTGCATTTTCAACGGCAGAAGCGAGGGCACGGAAATCAATTCCGTCTTCAACCTCAATCAAAGCCCGTTCCGTTGCGATGTTGACAATCGCTTTCCGAACGCCTCTGACGCTCATCAGCGCCTTCGCCACCGTTTCGGCGCAAGCAGCGCAATGCATCCCTTCAACGCTCAGGCTGTATCGTCTCAGCATTTTTGCGCACCCCACAAAAATAGGACAGATACGGCATCGTGCAACGAGCCACTCGCTAAGCGAGTCATGTCAAAATTTTAGCCATGGACAGGATGCGGTGATCGCCTTCTTCAGCATCGATTGAGGGCGTTGCAATGCTTGACTTCAAAGAGCGCTTGAGCAATTCAAATTGATGTGAGGAGTGTTTTTTAGCCAGAGGCAAGATCGCGCATTTGTGTTCTCGTTGTTTGCGCTCATGCGCTTGTAGCGTAGTTAGTAGAGGTGAATGCTAAAATGCTATCGGTGCGAGTGTGGAGGCAGTTGATGGCTTTGTTTCTCATAGTCATTGGAGTGTTCATCATCCTGCGCGGTGTGCATCATGCTATCATACACTCGTTGGGTTGGCGTGCTATTTTTGTATCGTTGGCTATCGGCATCTTGGTCATCATCTTGGGTATTGTGCGGTTGCGCTGTTGGTTGAAGGGGTGATCCAAAATGGAGAGCCAATTTGCGTCTCATCCCTTGGGCGTGTTTATTGCCGTTACCTTCGTTGTGGTGCTTTGTGCGACGCTACTTTGGATGTTGCTTCTTCCCCGGCAACTTTCAGAGGAAGTCGCTAAAGCAGTTGTCTCTGTTGAAACAGCTCGTGTGATCGTTGTGCCAATCCTTGACCTTTATTACAGTGAGCGAGCAGTTGAGCTTGCTTGCCGTTTGGGCAAGCCACATAACGCCACATTGGTTTTAGCATACATCCTTGAAGTTCCGAGGGTGCTCACACTCGATGCGGATTTGCCAGATGAGATTAAGAACCGCGCTAAGGATGCGATTGAACATGCGAAACAGATAGTCAAGCTACATGGTCTGAACGCTCACCCAGAACCGAGGGAGCCGATACGCTCACGGGAGGCAAGCGAAGGCATAAGGAAGGTTGTGAAATCTTACGGTGGCGACCTCGTTGTTTTGGGGATACAGATGGCGAAGGACAAACCACCGACAATTTTCACTCGCACTGTTGAAGCGCTTTTGCGTCGTCCACCATGCGAGATTTTGATTGACATTGTTCCAGCACAATGATCGGAGGTGAAAATGTTGTGGAGGGGAAGAAGATGAAAGTCATCATACTTGGCTGTGGTAGGGTTGGCTCTACGCTCGCCTTAATGCTTACTTCAGATAATGCTTACTTCAGAAAAGCATGAAGTCACCGTCATTGATAAAGACCCAGAGGCTTTCAGGAGGCTCGGAGAGAACTTTCAAGGGCGGACTGTGGTTGGCTTGGGTATCGACGAGGAGGTTCTAAAGGACGCAGGCATTGAAGATGCAGATGCGTTCTTTGCCGTCACGAACGGAGATAACACGAACATCATGGCTTCACAGATGGCAAAGAGATGTTTTGGTGTCCCGAAAGTGTTTGCGAGGATTTACGATCCATTGAGGGCTGAAGTTTATCGCAGGGTTGGAATTGAAGCGATATGCATGACGACAATCGGCGCAGGTTTGTTCTTCGACCGATTACATGATCGCCCCTTCAGGGATATTGAGGCTTACTTGCAAATGGCTGATGATGTGCGTCGCCTCTACGCTGCTGACCTACCAACACAACAGCAAATTGAGGAGCATCGTGCAAGTGCGCGTGGGCAGAAGCCAAGCTACATAATCATTGCGGGTGGCGGTAAAGTCGGATACCACCTCACCAAGGAGTTGTTGAGGGAAAATTACGAAGTGCTCCTCATTGAGAAGCGCCCTCACCGTTACCAGTTGCTTTATGATGAGCTTGGTGAAGTCGTTTACTACGGGGATGCTTGTGAGATAAGGACGATGGTTCGCATAGGCATGGAGAGGGCTGACATGGTCTTGGCTGTCACAGGTGACGATGAGGATAACCTCGTGATATGCCAAGTGGCGAAGGAATGGTTCGGTGTGCCGAGGGTTATAGCGAGGGTTAACACACCAAGAAATGAGCGCATCTTCAAGTTGCTCGGAATCGATGAAACGATTAGCGCCACCACGATCCTGTTTCAGATGATCAAGCAGGAAGCTATGGTGAAGGAACTTGTGCCGATCGCTCAAATACTTGAAGGCGGTCTTGAAATAGTTGAACTTGAGGTTCTGCCAAATTCGTCAATCATTGGCAAACCAGTTAAAGAGCTCTCCGTGCCACAAGGATGCTTGCTCATAGCGCTCATAAGAGATTCACAGGCGAGCGTTGTAACTGGAGACACTGTGTTTGAAGTCGGTGACAGGGTATTGGCGCTTGCGCCACCCGATGCAGTTTACAACCTCAAAAACGCGTTGCTCGCATGAGTTGAGCGGGGAATGAGGCAAGGTGGTGAAGATGTGTTTTGCCCAAATTGGACGACGCTGTTGCATCGTGGTTTTTCTCCTGCTTGTGCAAGTTCTGGCGAGCGGTGCTGAAAAGGGATCTAAGGAAAGCATAGAAGTTTTCGTTCCGTGCGGGATGAGCATACCGTTCTACGCCGTCAAAGCTGAGTTTGAAAAGCGCAATGGTTGTAGTGTGAAACTCGTCTTTGATAACGCTGTCGTCCTGCTCAGAAGGATAAGGAGGGGCGAGCGCCCAGATGTGCTCATAACGCCGGGTGAGCTTGAGATGAATCAGATGGTGAAGGAGGGTTATGTTGATGGTAGGAGCGTGCGCACATTCGGCACCTTCAAGCTCGTGCTCGTCGCACCGAGAGGTAATAGGGCGAATGTCAAAAGGTTGGAAGACCTTGCGAAGCGACAGGTCAAAGCGATTGGCATAGCCGATTGGGAATTGAACTCCGTTGGTTACTATGCCAAGTGCGCTCTTGAGAGGGCAGGGTTGTGGGAGAAGGTCAAAGGTAAGCTTGTTAAGCATTGGCACGCCTTGAAGGCTGCCGAGTTCGTTTGCAAAGGGAGAGTTGATGTTGGCATCTATTACGCCACATGCCCTTTTGAGAGCGGTCCAGAGAAGCTTGAGGAAGTTGGGGTGCAAGTTGAGCAGCGCCCTTATCAAATCATCGGTCAAATACCAACTCACCTTCATCCACCAGTTAAGGTGCAAGCTGGGATGCTCAAGGAAGCAGCCAACAAGAAGATGGCGATAAGGTTCATCTCGTTCTTGCTTGAGCCACATTCGCAGAAGTTGCTTTCAATGAAAGGGATACCAAACTACAAGGATGCAAGGCGCTAAACTGGAAAGTGTAGCTAACGAAGTTTGCCTGCGGAGGTGAAAAATGATGCGTAGCGCAAGGTATGGTGGCATAATGCTTGTGCTTTCAATCATTGCTTTCATTGTCCCCTCAATTTCAGCACAAAGATGGAAGCTGGAGTTTGGTGACCCGAAGGCGAAGGTGAAGCTTGAAGTTTTTTACCCACTCGGGTTCGGTGGGCACGAATGGGTTGTTGAATATGTGAAGGAGATCGTTAAGGCTCACCCGCACAAAGTTTATGCTGTTGTCATTGACTGGTCAACCGAGCAAGGTGCGAGGGAGCTTGGAAAGAGGGGGCTTAGCTGTGGTGCGTTCTTTATCAACGGGAAGCGCACTGTAAAGGTTAATGGAAAGCAAGTTGAATTTATCAGGACACCGCTACTTGGCGGTTGGACTAAGGAACAACTGAAGAGGGCAGTAGCTGAGGAGGTGAGACGGGCATACGGTGGTGAGGAAGTTGCTCGCAAGGTGGAAGGTGAGAAGAAGCAAGGGGTGAAGGTGCTAACCGTATTTGTGCCATGTGCTGTTGCAGGTCCGTATGTGGACATAAAGCACATGTTTGAGGAGCGCTACAAGGACATCAAGCTGAAAGAGAAGATTGAGAATGTGCTTGTGTTGGCGAAGCGCCTGAGCGCCGGCGAGACGCCAGATCTTTACATCTCGGTTGGCGAACGCGAGGTGAGCGAGATAGCGAAGAAGCGTGGCATAAAAGGTGGCGATATAGTTAAGGTGGCAAGGAGTCGTCTCTCGCTCATCGTCCCCAAGGGCAATCCGAAAGGGATAAAATCGTTGAGCGACATCGCATCAAAGCATGTCAGCACAATCGCCTTGGCACGGGAAAACACATCCATTGGCTATTGTTCAAGGCAGGTGCTCGAAAGACTTGGCATATGGGAGAAGGTCAAAGGGAAGGTTGTGTATGCGAAGTTTCCAGCGGAGCTTAAAGGATGGGTGCAACAACGCAGAGTTGATGCGGCGATCGTCTATCATCCGTGCCTTTACGAGGCTCATGAGGTAGGGCAACGCCCGAAGTTCGCGGAAGGAGTATCGCTCGTTTGCACCGTTCCATCGGAGTTGCATGACGAGATACCTGTGGTTGCGTTTGTCATGCCAAACTCAAGGAACGCTCCCTGTGCAAAGAAGTTCGTCAGCTTCATGCTGACTGATGTTGCTCAAAAGGCGTTTGAGGAGTGGAAGTTCGAACCAATCAAAATGAGGAAGTGAAAGGAGCTCACATCGTCTTGCTTCATGCTTCTGGACAAGCTCATCTGCTGTGTGAGGCTTTGAGAGTATGCACATAACCTTGGGGCAAGTCGTTGATGTGTTTAAGTGTTGCATATTCACATGGGATTTCCTGCCCGTAGTCCTGCCAGCTTTTTTGCTTGCAGGTGCCATAACAGCGTTTGTGCCAGCCTCACAGATACTGCGCCACCTTGGGCATCACGCCAATCAGTTAAAAGCGTATGTTGCAGCGACGCTTGGTGGCTTCGTGCTCTCAACATGTTCGTGTAGCATCGTCCCTATCTCGCTGAGCGTTTACAGGAAGGGTGCTGGTATAGGTCCAGCGTTTGCATTCTTGTTTTGTGGTCCTGCTATTAACATAGTCACGCTTGCATGGACATTCAAAGTCATCGGCTTCAAGATGGGCTTGTGGAGGATGCTCTCAATCCCCATAATCGGTTTGCTCATAGGCATCGTCATGCAATTGCTGTTCAAGCAGGACAGCGCTCATGAGCGCAAGGTGGTTCTCCAAGATGACCCACATGAGGTGAGGGCGGGCGTTTTTGTGGGCGTCAAGATGGAGCATGCAATGAGCGTCATCCTCCTGCTCATTGGGATAATGTTGCTTGGTGCAGCTGGCTTGCCGTGGCTGTTTCGTATACCAGTGCTTTTCGTTTTCACGGTGGCGCTTGTAGTTGTGCTTAAGAGTTGGTTCACAGCAGAGCACATAAAGCTTTGGATGTCGGAGACTTGGATGTTCATGAAGAGCATACTGCCGATTTTAGTGCCAGCTATATTGGCTATCGCTTTCATAGCGCGCGTCATCCCGATACGGTGGATAACCGAATACTTCTCCCAAAACACACCGCAGGCAACATTCATTGCTGCAGCTTTCGGCTCACTCATGTATTTCCCAACCCTAACCGAGGTTGCCTTCGTCAAAGCCTTCTTGAAGCAAGGTATGGCAGTTGCGCCTGCACTTGCGATATTGATCAACGGACCTGGCACGAGCCTGCCTGGGGCAATACTCATCGGAAAGCTTTTCGGCTGGAAGAAGATGCTCGTGTATGAATCGCTTGAGATGTTTTTGGGTGGGGGCGTTGCATTGCTCTTTGGCAAGCTGTATGGTGACTATGTTTGCCCATGCCAAGTTGGTGAGGTAGCGCCACCAAATGTGTGGCACATCATAGGGATGCTTGCAATGATATTTGCAGCGCTTGTGGCTTCGTTCCTCCTCGCAACGCACCGTAAGAGGGAGCAAAGTTAGTTCATCGCTCTTCATAGCAGTTTGAAAGCGCCCGCTGTTAAAGGTTGAAGGCTCACCCAGATGATGCTACCTTTGGCTGTCAAGCCATCGTCACCGATTATCAGCTTTGTCTCTTTCACATCGTGCCCGATCAACCATCGCACGAAAATCGGTGTGCTTATTTGGGTGTAGCCAGCGTTGACCACAAGGAGCACATCTTCACCGTTAACATTCCAAAGCGAGTAGTAGAGGTTGCCCTCGCGCCCAACAGCCAACTCTGTGGCGTCATCGGCTGTTAGCAACTTCTCCAACGAGCGCACCTCTTCAGCGATCTTCGGCATGGCATTCCAGAAGCGTTCGCCCATAGGCTTGTAGATGAACCAGTAGATGAGCCTTCCGCCAGTGACCAAAGTGAGCCAAGTGTGGGCTCTTGCCTCCTGTGCAGTCGGTTCTCTAACAGCGTCATCATAGCCATACATCTGTTGCCAGAAAGAAACGGGTTTACCAAGCACCCTGCAATCACGGTTCATCCGCCATAGCAATCTGCCCAACGCTGTAAACGGGTTTTCAGCTTTACCGAACGGGTAATGGTCTAACGAACCAAAGTCGCTCGCATTCAACGAGCCATAGCCTCCTTTGCCATCTGTCCAAGAATACCAGTTCAACTGTGCTGGGCGATACGGGTCTGCGAGCTTCGCTGTTTGATAGACACTGAGCAACTCCTCTTCCTTTCTTCCCTCTTGCGCCCACCAACCTTCGGGTTCGTCAAGCAAATACCATGCAACGATGGAGGGATGGTCATGGAATGAAGTGATGGTCTTGGCTATCGCCTCTGCGATCTCATTAGCGGACTTGCGAGGTGCGGATAACCATGCGATCACTTTCAAGTTGCGTTTATGCGCTTCATCCAAAAACTTGCGAGTCTGTTCCCACTTGGTTTGGTCTGCTGGAATGAATGTAACGATTGCGTTGAAGCCATGTTGAGCGATGTCATCTAACCACCATTCCTCTGGGTTGGCATGGATGCCTTGCGCAAACAAAATAGTCGGCTTGCCATTGACGACGAGGTGTCTTCTCACCCTGTCAATCTGGACGAATGCACCTACCTTTTCATTCGGCGGTAGCTTCCTCAAGCTCTCCGAGACTGTCGCAAGCACTTTCCCCTCCCCATCAACTGCTTCAATCGTTGCTGTGAAATTGCCTGCTGGCAAATCAGCGATGTTGAAAGAGACGAACTTGCGCTCGCCCGCTTTCAAAGTTGGCTTGCCAAGTAGCACAGTTTCACCGACACGGCATCGGACTCGCACTTCCTGCGTGAGATTGTTTTCGCACCAGATGCGCATCTCTGGCTCGGTTGTGTAAGCGTTGAATTGGATGGTTGCCCGAAATGGCTGTGAGCGAGTTGGAAGAAAGACATCGTCACGGTAGAGTGGGGTGTAATCGGTAGCTGTTTCACCTTCTTCAAGTTGCGGTGCAGCAATCCAAAGCGTGCCGACTTGTGAAAAGCCTATGCTCACAGTTAGCCGACCCTTTGCCCAGTGCCCACGAATAGGTTTTGCGGTGAAGCTGAACCGTTGCCATTGGGTTGATGCATTGACTCTTGTGCTCTGGTCTCCGATCCGCAGTGTGACAGGAAAGTTGTCTTGGTCCGAACGAAGGTAAACGGAGAAAGTGTATGCCCTCCCCGATGGTAGCGCATAGGCGAAGGATTGAAGCCATAGCGAAGCGTTGGCTTGCGGATTGAAGAGGCGCAATGCCCTTGTGCCCGCAATCGGTGAAGTCTCTTCCAAAGACATGCAACCACTGAAGTTGCGCAACCGTTCTGGCGCGCCTGTGCCCCACCAGTCTGGGACTTCACCGTTGGTGGAGTGCCAAAAGTGGGAGTTGCGCAATAGGTTCCGTGGTTGCTCAAGCGGTTGGGAGAAGGCAAGCGTGGCAGAAACTGTAACACAGATTATGCCCACCACTGCTATGCTGTTCATCCTCTGCTCACCTCTGCTTCTCTCCCAAAACTTCCGCCAGCCGTTCAATGGCTTCTGCGACTTTGCGCCGTTCGGCATACAATTTTTGTGGGTCACGCTCGTAATCGGTTTGGCTGCGGATGAGACGGTCAAGGGACGCTA
>JGI20130J15133_1003828_pt1 | contig 10186 bp, 8 predicted proteins | sample WasSprMetagenome_FD_15133 | JGI IMG/M metagenome (IMG submission 15133) | reverse complement strand
AAATGGCGGACTATAAATATCCCGACCCAAGCTGTGCAAACTGATTTTTTACTTTTTTACAGTTTTTTACAGTTTTGTACAGTTTGGTTAACCAGGCTAAAAATGTTTGGCATAGGATTCCAAGAGTTATTAGTCATATTAGTTGTAGCTTTAATAGTTTTAGGACCCCAAAGACTTCCGGAAGTAGCAAAGTCCTTAGGTAAGTTCTATAGAGAGTTAAAATCCGCTGTTGATGACGTAAAATCCTCAGTTGCAACCGACCTTAAATCTGTTAAAGAAATAGAATACGACATAAAATCTGATATAACAAAAAAGTTAGAAGAGCCGGTAAAAATTGATTTTGAAAAAGAGTTTGAAAAAGAAATAAAAAAATCAGAGCCGGTAAAAACTGTTGAAAGAGAGAAGATAACTTTCAAAAAAGAAAAGAACAACGAGGGTAATATAAATGGATAACCAGCTTCCCGAAGCACCGCTAACAGAGCATTTAGCAGAGCTTAGAACAAGGTTAATTAGAATTGTTTTAGCCGTCATTATTGGAACGGTAGTAGCCTTTACAAAAGCAAATTATATATTTGAAATTTTAAAAATGCCGTTACTGAAAGTTAATCCAAATTTAAAATTATACTTTTTATCTCCGACGGAGCCATTTTTTACTGCATTTAAAATTTCATTTCTTGCTGGATTTATTTTAGTTTCTCCCTTTGTTTTTTATCAAGTTTGGAAATTTATAGAACCTGCATTGTATGAACATGAAAAAAAACTTGTTTTTCCTTTTGTCATTTTTACTACTCTATTTTTTATTATAGGCTGTTTATTTTCATTTTATTTGGTACTACCTGTCGCAATTGGATTTTTTATTAACTTCGGTAATATCCAACTTGGAGCAGAAGCTATCTTTTCAGTTAAGGAATATATATCCTTTGTCCTTAGAATGATTTTAGCTTTTGGATTAACTTTTGAACTGCCGGTTGTATTATCTTTGTTAGCAAGACTTGGATTAGTAACACCAGAATTTTTATTAAAATTTCGTTCTTATTTCATAGTTTTAGCCTTCATTATTGCAGCCATAATTACACCTACACCGGATGCAATCAGTCAATTAATGCTTGCAATACCTTTAATTCTATTTTATGAAGTTTCCATTCTTATGGCAAAATATTTATATCCAAAAAGTATGAAGTATAAAGAGGAATTAGTTTCTGTTAGAGAAAAAATAGAAGCATAAATAATAAATCGAGGAGGAAAATATGGAATACATATACTTGAGTAAAGTTCCCATATTCGACAAAAATCAAAATTTAGTTGCATATGAAATAAAGTATAATGATGAAAATGAAGATTTTAGAGAAACAGTTAAAAAGCTATATTCGTTAATCTCGGATATAGATATTGTATCAATTTTGTCCGGAAAAGAAGGTTTTATAAAAGTAACTTCAGATATCTTAATATTTACAGAATTTTTAAACTTAATACCAAAAGAGATATTTACTATTACCATTGATTATACAAATCTTAAGTCTAAAAATGTTCAAGAAAAAGTTAAGGAATATAGAAATGATGGATATAGATTTGCAATAGATTTAGATACTTTAGAAAATATTAATATTAATTTTTTAATATCTTTTTCGGGTTTGTTTAACTTTGTATTTATTGATGTTTCAAACCTATATGATGAAAAAATAAATTTAATTCATGATTTACGTCAACTTCAATTTACATTGATAGCCAAAAATGTAGATAGTTTGCATGATTTTAATAAAGCAAAAGACCTTGGATTTGAATTATTTGAAGGAGAGTTTTTTAAAGAACCGGAAAAATTAGAGTCGGATACCGATATTTTTAACAAATTAGATACTTTAAAAATAATTAGGTACGTACATGAAGAAGATGATTTGAATGAAATTGCAGAAGCAATTAAAGTTAATCCTGAAATAAGTGTAGCATTATTGAAATATGTAAACTCTTCATTCTTTTATCTAAGAAACCCTATAACGTCAGTCAATAGAGCAGTCACATACTTAGGAAAGAAAAACCTTTTAAATTGGTTAATGTTAATATCCATGATGTCAGTATCTAATAAAGATACGGATAGGGAGGTAATAAAAGCTGCACTTTTCAGAGGAAAATTTATGGAATTGTTAAGTAAAGAAATAAATGAAGATATAAACATAGCTGAAACGGCGTTTTTATTTGGAATTTTATCTTTTGCAGAAAGAATCTTCAAAGCTCCGCTTTCGATAATTCTAAGACATCTAAATTTAAGCGAGGAGTTGGAAAAGGATATAAAAGAAGGAAGAGGGTATTTTGGAGAATTATTGTTTTTAGCAATAGCTGTAGAAAAGAACGATAAAAATAAAATTGAAGAATATGTTGATAAACTAAATATTCCAAAGGATAGAATAGCCGACATTACGATACAAAGCTACGAATGGGTAGAAAGTTTTACAAAGTTAATTTAGGTGGTAAAAATGAAATTTAAATTTTCAGAAGATAAGATTGATATTATTTTTGATAGACTTTTAGTATATGCAGAGAAAAATTTTAAATCTGCAATATGTAAAGAAACATTTTTAAAAATCAAATACTTAATAAAAGACATATTGGAAAATAAAAATAAAATTCCCCAACTTCAGGAATTAGGTTTTGACCTTGCTAACTTAGGAATTATTTTCAACGAAGCAATATCAATTTTTGATTTTTTGAGAAAAAACTTTATAGCACACTTACCAAACACTGTCGATTTAAGAGAGGCAAAAAGAATAGAAAGACTATTCGAAGAGATGGAAAATGAACTATCCATGGGATATTTAAAATATGAAATATCCATATTAAAGAGCAGATTAGACTTTATGGAAAAATATATAATAGCCAAAGAACTTTATCCACCTCTCGCAAATCCTTTTAAAGCTCATATTCATTATTTCAGAGATTTTTTAATATCAATAGAAGAGAGTAAAGCATTCGATAGCGCTCCGTATGAAAACTGCGATTTTGGTATATGGCTTAAAGAAAGAGGAAAAGATTATATTGATGAAGTAAATCTTATGAGAGATTTAAAACACCTGCATAATGATTTTCACAATCTAATTGAAATTGCAGAAAGCTACAAAAAAAACAAAAAATTTAAAGACCTTTACTTTATAATTCTAAATATTCAAAATATAGTAATTTGGATAGGAAACGAATTTTTGTACCTAAATACAAAATTCATAAAATTAGAAATGTCGATAGACCCTTTAACAGAAGCTTTCAACAGAAGAAGCTTTGAAACAATTATTCAAAAACTTTTAGAAATTTCCCAAATAACAGATGCTCCCATTACACTTGCCATGGCTGATTTGGATTACTTTAAGAAAATTAACGATACTTTTGGTCATCTTGCTGGAGATGAAGCTTTAAAACATTTTGTAAATATTATCAAAAGAAATTTAAGAAAATCTGATTATGTATTTAGAATTGGTGGAGAAGAATTTTTAATTTTACTTCCAAATACAGAATTAAAAGATGCTGTAGAAATTATAGAAAGAATTAGAAAAGACCTTGAAGAAAACCCGCTGTATTTCGATGGTAAAGAAATAAAAATAACTGCGAGCTTTGGCTTAGCTGAAGTAGATAAAGATAAGTGTATCAACGAAATAATAAAAGAAGCTGATGAAAAACTATACAAAGCAAAAGACCTTGGAAGGAACAAAGTAGTAGTTTAAAAGTAAATTTTTGTTCATAACTTATAGTGAGAAATCTAAATGATTACAAGATTCTTAAAGCAACCTTAGGATGTAAAAAGAGATAAAGCTAAAGTTAAAGTTTAATGTATGTAAAGATCCGAAAGTAAGATATCTATTTTATTTGCTGCCCATCGCTTTTCGCTTATTCTGAAAGAATTTTCAAAAAATCAACATCATAGTTTCGAAGCGGGAGAATCTCATTTTTCCTTCCCTCTAAAATAGCAACAAAAGATAGACAATTCAGTCTTCGGCTTCAGGACAATTGGCAATGGTAAGCTTAATTTACGCATATACTATGCAACCTATGGGAATCTTAAAGCACCATCACTTCTGAAGACTTCAGTATTATCAAAATTCCCAATTTCTCACCCAATAAGTAGATTATTTATCGAAACTTAATTATGAAATTATTCATATTATCCCTAAAGCTATAGCTAATTTTAAAACCATACTTTTCACATATTTTTTTAACTATAGATAATCCTAAACCGAGTCCTTCTGTAGTTCCAGCACTGTCTTCTCTGTAAAATTTTTCAAATATTTTTTCAGGTTTATTTATAGATTTTCCCGTATTTTTGATTTTAACTATTGATTTATCAAATTCGACCTCTATTGTTCCGTTTTTTTTGTTATATTTTATCGCATTTTCGATTAAGTTGGAAAAGCATACTTCCATGTCTACGTAATTGGCATTTATATTTATTTGATCTTTTTCTGAAAATACTATCTTTAATTTTTTTTCTTGAATCTTATTTTCAAACTTAGCTAAAACATCTTTTACAAGATGGTTTATATTAATTTCCTCAATCTCTTTTTTATCAACAGATTTTAAAGCTTCTATGTTTGTTAGTATATTTTGAATATAATTAAGATTTTTCTCTATCTGATTTATATTATTTTCAATATTTTGAAAATTTTTAGCTTTCATCAAATAAAAATTAGTTTTGATGATAGTTATTGGCGTTCTTAAATCATGAGAGATTACATTCAAAACATTTTCAAGATTTTCTTTGTTTTTCTTGATTGGTTCTAAAAGCCTTCCGGAGACTGAGTAAGCTAAAAAGCTTGATAGCATTATTACAAGGGTGATTGAATAGAAAATCGATTTTTTTAGCTTTTCCAAATCATTTTTGAGGTAGCTTTCATCTTTGCCAATTACTATGAAATATTCTTTTTGAGATTTGTATCTATAACCATACAAAATCAAACTTCCAGACTGATTTCTTCCTTCAAAGATTCTAACATCTTCTGGATTTATTGATTTTTTTTCTATATAAAAGTTATTTAAGTTATTTATGCAGAGTTTTTGATGATCTGTCAAATCGTACAGGCAAATAAAAGTATTTACTTCCATAGACAATTTAAATATTTGGGAAATATCTTTATCGATAGCATCAATAACCTGAATTAGTTTTAACTTAATATCATCTTCAATCTCAACTAATTTTTGATTTTCATAAGAAAGATATATAGAGTATGAAAGAATCACTGCGATCAAGGATATAATAAAGGTAAGTAAAATAGTTATCTTTATTCTGACAGCTTGGAATTCGTCTAAATGGAATTTATTCAATTCTGTATCCTACACCTTCTATTGTCTTTATAATTTTCTTGTCTGGGTCTATCAATTTTCTTAAGTTTTTAATATTTGCTCTCATTGTTTCCCTTGAAGGAACTTCCGTTATTTCCCAGCATTTACCCAAAAGAGTTTCATAGCTTACAATTTTTCCTCTATTTCTCACCAATTGCTCCAAAATACAGTATAGCTTTGGGGTTAGCTCTACGAATTTCCCGGCTTTTTTAACAACCTTGTTTTTTAAATCTATTTCTAAATCATCTATTAAAACTATATCCTTTTTTTCAGTAGACACTCTTCTTCCAATGGCTCTTATTCTTGCGAGAAGCTCATCAACATCAAAAGGTTTTGTAATATAGTCATCTGCTCCTAAATCAAGCCCTGTTATTTTATCTTTTGTTTGGTTTTTTGCAGTAAGAATTATAACCGGCGTATCTATTCCTTTACTTCTAATAGTTTTTAATACCTCTAATCCATCAATATCCGGAAGCATTAAGTCTAATATAATCACATCATAACTTGAATTTTCTGCAAAATTTAAAGCCTCTTTTCCATCAAAAGCCGAATCTACTATATAACCGTTTAATTCCAAGACTTCTCTAATTGCGTTATTTAAATCTAAATTATCTTCAACCAAAAGTATCTTCATATTATCCTCTCTAAATATTTACTTTTTATATATTTTATGACATCATCTTTATTTTTAAACACTTCTTTTAGCTGTTTTTCTAATACATCTTCTAAAATATCCTTAAACAGCCTTGATGGTTTTAAGCCAAGTTCTATTAAATCTTCTCCTTTGATTAACGGTTTTTTCTCTACGTCAAAAATTTTTATCATTTTTTTATATCTGTCTTCATCTACCAAAGTTAAAATAGCCGGTAAGTATTCTAAATTTATTTTCTTTAAAATTTTGTAAATCTGAAAAATGTCTTCAAGCTTCAAAATCTCATTAAAATCTTGAACAAATCTATCGCATAACTTAGCTTCTTTATCAAAATGATACAGTCTAAGATTTTCGTATATAAGCTCTGTTGGTAAGTGAGACAGAAGGACGTATAAAAAGTTTGTTGTTTTGCTGTAATTGTAAGGTTTTATATGCTGTAGTAAAACTAAATTATCTGTAAGTTTTTGTAATAATATTTCTTTTTTTGAGTCAATATGCGTCTGAGTAAATAATTTATTTAAGACTTTATATTTATCATAAAGCTTTAGTATCTCGATAGCTTTCTCTTCTTCAAAGGCAAGGTTCAATTCTAAATTTATTCTTCCTCTCGGTGCAACCGATAACAATCCTTTTTCTATGCTGTAAATTAAAAGTTTTTCAGTGTTTTTTTCTAACTTAAAATCAAACCTTCCTGCAAATCTCAATGCTCTAAGAATCCTAATCGGGTCTTCTACAAAACTTAAAGAGTGTAAGATTCTAATTCGTTTTTCTTTAATATCTTTTATTGCGTTAAAGTAATCAATCAGTACTCCATAGTTTGAGGATGTGATTTCTATGGCAAGGGTGTTGATTGTAAAATCCCTTCTGTATAAGTCCTCAAAAAGTGTTGCTTTCTCAACCTTAGGATATGCTCCCGGCGATTGATACTCTTCTTTTCTTGCTGTTGAAAAATCAAGCTTCAAACCATTTTCAATTACTACCTGCCCTGTCATAAATTCGTTGTAAATATAAAAAGTGTAGTTTTTATACTTTACATACTCTTTTATTAAAGTAGGTGCATCGCCTTCAACAATGATATCTACGTCAAGATTTGGACGGTTTAAAATAATATCTCTCACAACTCCGCCAATTATAAAGCTTCTATATCCAAGTTTTTGCGATAACTCTCCAATCTCCTTAAACTTTTCTATTAGTATTTTTGGAAAGAATTTCTCAAGCTTTTGTTTGAAATTGTATGTTTTTAGATGATGATGGGTTAAATTTTCTTCCGGAATATCTTTTAAAAGCTGTTTAACNATATCTTTTTTGTAAACAACACCCACATATTGACCGTCTTTTATCACAGGGAAAATTTCGCTGTTTATCTCCATCAATTTTTTTAACTTTAAAATGTTTAGGTCTGAGTAATTGATAACATACCAATCTTCGGCAAAAGTTATTGCCTTTTCTTCTGTTAATCCGTGCTTTAATCCAAGTTTAACAGTTTGACTTGTNAAAACTCCTGCGTATTTTTCGTTTTTGTCTAAAACAATCATATATTTGTATGTTTTTGCTAAATTATCTAAGTCTTTAAATTTAGTATCAAACTTTATCTTAGGCAGGTCATCTATTGTTAGATACTCTAAGTTAAACGGTTCTTTTTCTAACAAGTATATTAAGATTGATTTTATATCCTCGTAGGAAAACCCTGTTATTTGGGCTGATGAGGCATATTTATGACCCCCACCATCAAAATGTCTTAAAATTTTATTAACATCAATATTTTCATTCGCAGACCTGCCAATTATGGTTTTTTTGTTCTTTTGATTAATAACGACAAAGTAAGCATCGGCATCTTCAAAGGCTTTTACATACTTTAACAAACCTGCTACATCGTAGTTATATCTTCTGGAAGTTTGTGAGATGTAAATTTTAAAATCTTTTATAGGTAAAAGTTCAGCGTTTACTTGTAGTTCTTTTAAAAGTTCTAACTCTGGTAAATCAAATCTATCTTGAATAACTTTCATAAATCTGTTTATATCCATACCAACTTCAAAAAGAAATTGATAAGCTTTTATATCTCTATTCGTTGTACCTTTGTACTTAAATCCTCCTGTATCTTCATATATCCCAAGGGCTAAGATTGTTGCATCTATGCTGTCAATGTTAATTTTTTCTCTTTTTAGTTTTTCTACAAATATAGTTGTTATGGCTCCGGTTTTATAAAGATGAGTTTTGTATTTTTTTGAACATGCTTTTTTTGGATGGTGGTCGTATATTTCTACCTCTACATTTTCAGGAAGTGTTATATCTAAGGTTTGATTGTCTGTTATTATGGCTTTTGTTATATTGGATATATCTAATTGATTTAACTTGATTATTTTATCTTTAAATTTTTCTGAGAATACATCAAGTGTTTTCTTTACTTTTAGATCATAGCTGTTTGGTAAGAGGATTTTAAAATCTGGATTAAGTAGAGTTATGGCGTAGGCTGAAGAAATCTCGTCTAAATCTGCTCCGTTTTGAAGTATTACTACTTGCAATTTCTCCTCTCTGTGATATAATATTTATCTCTAAATTGCCCAGGTGGCGAAACTGGCAGACGCGCTATCTTGAGGGGGTAGTGCCCGAGAGGGCGTGTGGGTTCAAATCCCACCCTGGGCACTTTATCTTATTCTCCTGCTACTGTAATATTTTCAACTATCAATGAAGGACTGCCAACACTTCCATAAAATCTTAAATCACTTCCTACAAGAACAATATTATTTAGTATATCTAAGATGTTTCCGGCTATCGTAACTCCTCTTACAGACTTAACGATTTCACCTTTATGATAGATAATTCCGGAAGCTCCAAGAGAAAAATCACCGGAAATCGGGTCTGCTGTATGAAGTCCCATTAAATCTATTATATAAAATACTTCGTCTGCATCATCTAAAAATGCTTTAATATCATCATTACCACTTTCTATATAAAAGTTTGTTATTCCAACAGATGGTAAAGTTCTAAAATCAGACCTTACAGCGTTTCCGGTAGATTTTAAGCCTGTTTTTTTAGCCGTATAGTTGTTGTGTAAAAATCCTTTAAAAATACCATTTTCTATCAAAACTGTTTTTCCTTTTAAGTTTCCTTCTCCATCGTATGTAGAACTACTAAATCCTTTTGGAAGTCTTCCATTGTCTACAAGCGTAAGCTTTTCATTTGCTACTTTTTTATTTATTTTATCTTTAAACAAGGTTTTATTTTTAATCAAAGCATCTGCAGTGAATGCTGATGAGAATGTGTCAAGGATCTCAACTGCTGCATGTGGTGGTAGCATTATTGTCATGTTTTTTGTAGCTATTGGCTTTGAGTTTAAAAGGGATACTGCATGGAAGGCTGCCTCTTGTGCTATTTTGTCTAAATCAAGGTCTGATAAAAATCTTGTAGCGTTAAAACTCCATGATATCTGACTATCTTCACCTTCCTGTGCAACAGCTGACACCATGGCTGAATAAAATGTGCCTTTTTCTTTTATTTCTACTCCAAAAGAGTTTATTAAGACTGTTTCAACAATATTTTCTACAAAAGTTGAGCTTCTAACTGCTTTAATTCTTTCATCTTTTTGTCTTACAAGCCTTTCCAATTCAATAGATTTTTCTACTTTCTCTGAGTATGGAAGATTTTCTGCAAAAGTGTCAAAGTACTCTATTTTTTCTGATTCTTCAAGCTTTTCAACAAATCCGTTAGCCTCATCCTCAGAAGTAATCTCAGCAAGCTCTTTTGCTGCCTTAATACAATCTGTTATATCTTTTTCTTCAAAAGATGTAGAGTATGCAAATCCTTGAGACTTTCCAGATAATACTCTAACAGAAAATCCAGCATCTTCCGAAACTGATACTTTATCAAGTTTAAGGTCGTTTGATTGAGATTTTAACTTTTTATTTTTTAAATAGAAAATTTCCCACCCATAGCCGTTTAACTCTCTTTTTGCTATATCTATAACTTTTTCTAAACTCATACTAATCTTCTCCAAATAAAATTTTGCTATTAATATCTTATCACGTATGTTATACTTAAATTTTAACTTGATTAGAGAAAGTAAAGAAGATTTAGAAATTCTAAAAAATAAACAAACTAAAAATAATAATAATATCAAACGTCGGGTGAGAAATTTGGTAAAAGTGAGAGATTCTTAGCCGGCTGCAGAATGACAAATAGGGCTATCCTATTTCTTACGTTTATAATTTAACCTTTGAC
>JGI20130J15133_1003826_pt1 | contig 10190 bp, 9 predicted proteins | sample WasSprMetagenome_FD_15133 | JGI IMG/M metagenome (IMG submission 15133) | reverse complement strand
TCTGTGGCAAGTCGCCGCTTTGATATTTCTCGAAAGATTCAGCAAAGCCCTCCGCACGCCCGCTCGCGACGTGATCATCTCTTCGGCGGGGGGCGAGAAGGCTAAGGGAAGGGCATTTGGCATACACGCCGCGTTAGACCAGCTCGGGGCGGTGACGGGCGTCGTAATGACCACCGCAATGCTGTACTGTAATCGCACGCCGCAAGATGTCTTCCAAGTCTCGCTGATTCCGGGTCTCGCCGCCCTATTGACACTTTACATAGCCTACAGAATAGCCGGCGTAAGGCTGGAGAGGAGAAGAGCTACAACCGTCGCACTTACAGAAGACGTGTTTCTGTTTGGCCTTGCACAGTTCTTCCTAGGCCTGTCCACTATTCACATATCGCTTTCTATGTACAGATTCGCGGAGGTTGCTTGGATGGGGTCCCTCCTGTACCTAGTGGCCATGATAGTAGAAGTGCTCGCTTCACCGGCCCTCGGCTACCTCGCCGATAAAAGCAACAGATCAGTCCTCACGGCGCCTTTCTTCTCCATGCTCTTGGCGTTTACGTACTTCGCCGGGGCCGTCCACCCGGCTTTGTTGTTTCTAGGCGCCGTGTTTTACTCAATCGTCACGTCCTACACAGACGTCATCGCCAAAGCCCACGTAGCCAAGGCCGGCGGCGCCGCTTCGCTGGGATTTGTAAACGCCATGTGGGGATTTGGCACCCTTTTAGGCGGGGTGCTTTACGGCTACCTCACAGACCTCCACGCCTATGACCTAATCGTAGCGCTTGCCGCCGCCTCTGCCCTAACGTCGCTTGTGATCATATGGAGACAGATAGGATCTTAGAGCTCTACAAGAGGTTGGCCCCCACCTACGAGGAGATCTATGGCGAGGAACAGCGGAGGAAGTACTGGCTCATCTCGTCGCAGGTGGGGGAAAGAGTGGCGGATGCGGGATGCGGCGCCGGCCTAGTCTTCGAGGTTGTCAACGCCTACGTGGTCTGTGTAGACATCTCGCTGGATATGCTAGCGCAAGCGAAGGCGAAACGCGGCGATCTCGGCGAGGTGGTAGCCGCCGATTTCTGGCGCCCGCCCTTTAGGGACAACTCCTTCGACACGGTGCTTTTTCTCTCCTCCGTTGAGTCTGAGCTGTACGAAAGGGCGTATGAGGTGTGGCGCAACGCGGCGAGGAAGGCAGTATTCGAGTTTAGAGGCGAGTGGCGTATTTTAGAGCAACGTAAATAAGATAAGGACGGTTTCCACATTCGTATTGATAATGTGAACAAAACAAATATATTAATGCCCCCCGCATGTGCCGTATGTCTTATCAAGAGCAGTACAGCTACGACTACTCGGACTATTACCAGATCTATGACAACAGAGCCTCTACTGGGATCTGGTACCTCGATCAACTGCTCCAGGGGGGCTTCCGCAAGGGGGAGATCTACCTAGTCGCAGGCGAGGCAGGGCAAGGCAAGACCATATTCGGTCTCCAGTTCTTAAAGACAGGCGCTGAGTTGTACGACGAGCCGGGGCTCTACATCACAATAGACGAGCCCTCTGAAGACGTTAAGCGCGGCGTGAGGGAGTCGCTGGGCTGGGACCTCGACGCCTTAGAGAGCCAGAACAAGCTTATATTTGTCGATCTGAGAACACACTTCCGTACATACGCCAAGGAGGAAAAAGTCACGGCCGATCCCAGAGATATAGCTAAAATAATTTTAGAATACGTCAAAAAGTTCGGGGTAAAACGGCTGGTAATAGACCCAATAGCGCCGCTTATAATCACGTCACACACAGACGTGCTATGGGTGAGGGAATACATGCGTGAACTCGTTTTTCAACTACGTAAAATCAAAGACATAACCACCCTCATGACGTCTGAAATTCCCACTGGCGAGAATAAAATCAGTAGATTCGGCGTAGAGGAGTACTTGGCCAGCGGCGTCATTAAGCTTGAGCTACAGGAATACAGAGGCTTTGTCTTCCGGGTCATGTTCATACGCAAGATGAGGTGGACTGCGGTACGCCCCCAGAAGCTTGTATTTGAAATATACCCCCACTACGGCATCTACATCCTAGACCGACTTGAGAACTTCATGAAGCAAGTAGACGCTTGGTATGTAACATTGGGTCAACAGTTGCAGGCTCCGCCAGCCACTCAGTAACCCACCGCCTTGCTGTTTATGCGCTTCGTTGTATTTAACTAGACCGTCTGGGCGTCTTCTGGCGAATTCGATCCTTATGGAATTAATTATCGACCCCTCACCCGTCAGCGTCTGACCAACGCCAAGAGTCTCTTGAGCTCCTCCTCCTTCTGCCGCCTGGCGCACCGGCTAATGCACGCGAGTAGCTAACTGCGGCATCTGTAGGCCTATTGCGAGGGGGCGTCGGCTTGTACTCCCTCTACACGTTGCCGACGTCGGCCTTTCAGCTATGCGGAGCTTGTCGTTTTCGCATCGCCCTCTATCCAACCTTCATGTACCCTAAACCATCACCTTGATCTTCTCTTCGCAGTAACTGGCAAAAGACCGAAGCGGTAGTTTAATCTTTAGCTTTTCACAGCCGCCGGTCGGCCGTCGGCGCGTAAGTCATCCACAGGGACATCCCCCTCCTGTGCTTCCGACAACTATTTTATTTTCGGCCATTAGCCGTTCCCAACACGTTGGACATATAAGGGCCGGTCCTTTGTCTTTTATGTATGCCTCTAGGAGGGGTGTGTCCTCCCTACCGCATATGGCACATCTGTAGGCCATAAATCTACATAGACATGTAGATAAATTTTACTCGCCCAGGGCGAGGCCGTCGCCTCTGATGTCGGCAACCGCGGCGGTGCCGTCTTTCGTCTTGGCTACCAGGGCGGCTATGCCCAGTCTGCTGGGGTACTTAATCAAATGTACGCCGGGCCCCGGCTCCCATCCCTCCTCGGCTTGTACCTCGTCACCACGAAGCCAGATGAAACGTGGGGCCCACACGGCTCTTCTCGGGTCCATGTCGTACGTAACTATGTTTTGTATATGTTGTACATAGATGGCGGGTCTGTAGTGACCAGCGCTTGCGCCTAAGGCGTAGACCTCGCCTCCCCGCTCCATGACCACTGCCGACAGTGTGTGGGCAGGTCTCTTCCGCGGCGCCGCGTCGTTAGGCGCCGTGGTGAAGTCGCTGGCTCTGTTGTTAAACGTGACGCCCCACCTCGGCTCTGTGACGCCTGAGCCGAAGGGGTAGTAGAGAGACTGTATTGCAGACACGACGACCTCTCTGTCGGCAGCCGCGAGGTAGGTCGTACCCGGCGTAGGCTCCGGCGCCTCGGCATGCCCCAGCTCAATCCTACCCTCCAACAGGTCTTTGACTGGGACTTCTCCGTCATGGAGGAACTTGTCGCGGGCCCAGTGTGCCTTTTTCAGCGCCGACACCACGTTTTTTATCCTGGCGTAGCTAAAGGGCTCTTTTGCAATTGGCGTCAGCTTCAAGGCCAGCAGAACAGCGAAGCCGAGAGAGGGTGGCGGGGCCTCGTAGATGGTCCAGCCGCCGTACTCCACACCGATGGCCTCTTTCACCTCCGGCCTGTAGCTGACGAAGTCTTCCACCTCGAAGTAGCCTAGCTCCGCCACATCTCTAGCCACTTCGTCGTAGAAAGAAAGCGGGCTGTCTCTCAGCTTTCTCCACAGCCTTAGAAGCGGCTCTATACGGTAGGGGGCGCCTGGCCTTTGAGGCAAACCTAGATATATCCAGCCCCCCGGGTCCGCCGCGAGGAGGTCCCGACTCTTCTCTATGGCAGAAACCAGCGAGGGGTGCATAGTGGCTTTCTCCATGGCCTCCAGCGCCGTGTCGACTACGCGCTCCCACGGCAGAGAGCCGTGGCGTCTGTGGAGTTCGTAAAGCCCCGCCACGTAGCCCGGGACCACGGCAGATTGAAGCCCCCTCCGCGGCGGCCTCTTGGGAACTCCCCTGGGCGCCCAGCCGAAGCCCACCACAGCCTCTACGCGTCCCCCTCTGTGCACTAAGGCGAGGAAATCGCCGCCGACGCCGCCGAGATGGGGCAGGACGTAGGTAAGCACGATGGAGGCCGCCACGATGGCATCTACGGCGTTGCCTCCCGTTTTGTAGACCTCGTAGCCAGTCCTCGTGGCCAGGTAGCTCTCGGAGGCTATGGCGAATCTGCTGCCTAGGTACACAGCTCTTATAAATTCCGTTAAAAAATATTATTAGAACCCCCGGTTCCCCGCCCGCCAGACCAGCCCGCGTCTCGGGCTTGCGTGAAGGCGGAGCTGGTAGGGCCGACTGTACATCTTTAACACGGTTCAATTGTAGATGGCGGCTTCGTCGTCGTTGCGTAGGCGACCATGGTGACTTGCGGAATCTCTGAGGTTATTCTCGCGGAAATTTTCTCCAACACGTCGTACGGAAGCTTCGCCCAGTCGGCGGTCATAGCGTCTTCGCTCTCCACAACCCTTACCGTTACGACGTAGCCCACTGCTCGTCTATCGCCCTTCACCCCTACCCACTTGTCGTCGCCTACTACGGCAAACGCTTGCCACACCTTTCTCAAAAGACCGGCTTTTTCCAGCTCCTCTTCTACAATCTTCGTAGCTTTTCTCACTATTTCCAGTTTTTCCCTGGTAAATGGGCCTATTATCCGCACGGCGAGTCCAGGCCCCGGGAAGGGGTGTCGGTACACCACTTCGTCAGGCAGACCAAGAGCCTTTGCGATTTTCCTCACTTCGTCTTTATAGAACTCGCGGAGCGGCTCCACCAAGCTTAGGCTGAACCAAGGCGGTAAGCCGCCGACGTTGTGATGACTCTTTATCTTGTCGGCGCCCTTTACCGCCCCGCTTTCTATGACGTCAGGGTAAAGAGTGCCTTGGGCTAGATATCTGGCATTGTGGAATCGGGCGACGGCTTCTGCAAACACCTCGGCGAAGGTCTCTCCCACTATCCGCCGCTTTTCTTCGCAGTCAGAGACGCCCTCTAGCCGTCTCAAGAAGCGCTCGCGGGCATCAATAACGTGAACCTTGACGCCGAGCGAGTTGAGCAACGCCGCCACTTGTTCGGGCTCGCCATCGCGGAAAAGCCCGTGGTCGATAAATATGGCGTGCGCCCTCTCGCCGACGGTCATGTGCACTAAGACGGCAGTCACGGTGCTGTCCACGCCTCCGCTTACTCCCACTATGACGTCTCCTTCGGTTGCTTTTCGCCTTATCTCTTCCACTATTCTGCCTATCTGATCCTCCGGCTTCCAGACGTCGGTTATCTTGGCCACTTTCATAAGGAAGTTTTCGAGGAGGACTCCGCCCTTTGCGGTGTGTGCGACCTCTGGGTGGAACTGCACGCCGTATATAAGCCCCTTGCGCATGGCTGCCACGTATCCATTTTCGCTTACAGCCAACACCGAAAAGTCCGGCGGAGGCTGTGCCACGTAGTCCTCATGGCTCATCCAAACCACCTCTTCGGCCTCCCAGCCGTCGAAAATAGGATCTTTCCCTACCAACCTTACCAACGTCTTGCCGTACTCTCCTTTACCGCGCCGCACTTCGCCGCCTAGCTTCTTGGCAATGAGTTGATGGCCGTAGCATATGCCTAAGATAGGCTTGCCCAACTGGAACAATTCATCTGGGATGTCGGGCGCTACGCTGTGGTACACAGAGCTCGGCCCCCCTGAAAGAATTATCGCCTTAACCTCGGGATTTTTGGCCACCTTATCCACGTCTTCCGGCTGAATAATCTCAGCGTATACACCCCTTTCGCGTATCCTACGCGCAATGAGGTGGGCGTATTGCCCGCCAAAGTTTACCACAACTGCCTTCTCCACGATTTCGTTGCTCAACGCACTTAAAAAATTATTCTATTGAAAGCACGTCTAGCTCAAGCACCTCTAAGTGGCTATTTAAAATTTCGGCAACGCTGGGCGTGGTCCTGCCACCGTCGCCATGTATAAACTCTTTTACGTACAAACCTCCTTGACATCTGACATACAGCTCAAACACGTGCGGCGAGATTAGACGCCATGCGAGCTCGTACACCATCCGCGTCCGTCTCTTTCGTGGATGAATTCTCTTTATCCGCCATGGAGTAAACTGAGTTATGGTTTTCCCAGCTAGCTCCGCTATTTTCCCTAACTCGTCTGCAGTAAGGGGCCGTTCGGAGAATACAAGTGCGCGGTAAAGCTTGATGTCTACCTTCGCCTTTTTCTTAAACCGTCTGACTTCGTCTCTTGTGGTAAATCCAGTTGGGATAAAGACTACGTCGTCGTCGACAAGCCGGTACAGAACGCCGTGGTAGCGTGCGGGCTGTTTCACCTCCACCACTACCGGTCTGCCGAGGCCGAGCATTCTAACGTCGCTATCCTCTCTACCGGCCGCGTGTATCACGTGCTCCGCGCCTCCGAAGATGTCGCGTATATAGCTCAGCTTCTCAAGCAATGTAGTCTTCACAGAGCCAAACCGCTTGGCTTGCGCAACTCGGCGGCTGAGCTTTAGATAACGCCCCTCGATCAGTAAGGGGTTCTTTACTACGTCAACCTTACCAGTAATGAGATCTATTCTTACCACTATATTTGGACGGAGCTTATCCACTCGTTTACCAGTAAGCGAGCTCAAAATCTCTTTACCGATGCGTCTGTTGATCTCATGTTTTATGGGCTCGCCTGTCGTTATTAGGATCTTCTTTACTATTTCACCCTCTCTCTTGACGATGTCGGCCGGAATTGTGGTGCCTACGGCGAATGTGTCGAAGTCGATATCGCTGATCTGTTTGACAGCATTTTGGGCATACTTCTCCACGTCGGCAAGAAGCCCGCCGCAGATATAGCAGACCGCCTCTTCTACTTCGATGCCTATGCTCGCTAGAAACCGCCGTGTGGGTTTGTGAACCCTTGCGAGGCTTATAAGGTCGTTTTTTACGTCGACGCCTTGTCTAAACTGCGTCACCAACCGCATATGCAACAAGGTCTTTATGGCTACGCCCCTTTCCCGGTTCTCCATTGAGTAGCCCATCTGTGCGTAAAGCCTCCCTAGACACGAGTCGCAAAGCGGGTACTCCCGCAATATCTCTAGAGACTTCTCTAGTATTTCCACGGGCGTGGGCTGGCTGTAGTTTATAACTGTGGCTTGCCCTGGAGTATCCTATCTACGTTTATGTTCACCACAACCACCTGGTGATGTGGAGGAAGCCGCTCTAGGCCTAACCCACATTCCACCTCAGCTTTATACCCCTCAAGCTGTACTACATATGTAAAGGGCGGCATGGGAGTACATCTCCCCTTGTCAGAGGGGCCGATGACAAGTCCGGCAAATAGGTCATGTTTACCACTCTTTACCACTACGCCTGGTAGTTTCTCGCCCGAAATTGCCCTTCGCAAGAAGCCCACGGAGGACTCCTCGTCTGGAAAAAGCCTCTTTACCCGGTTCCCCAGTATTTTCACTGTCCTGTCTAAATCAGTCAAATAGAAAACGGCCTCCGTATCTCTTCTTACTCCGTTAGAGATCAGCAAAGCGGCGACTAGAATCTTTGCATGTATATGTGGCTCTTCTTCAAATTTGCCTAGAGACGTTATGACAAGGAAGCGCCTCACTTGATAGGCATGCGCATCCTCAACTGTCTCCTCAACGTCTTAGACATCTTCTTTAAGTTTTCGTACACGGTCAACATCTCCTTCACGTCTTTAGGAGTTACACCGGCCCCCAGGGCGATTCTGCGTATCCGCGAGGCGTTGAGTATCTCGGGGTTTTTCAGCTCCTCCGTAGTCATGGAGCTGAGGATCGCCCTCCATTTTCTTAGATTTTTCTGAGAAAGCTCAATCTGCTCCTCCGAGATCTTGGCAGCAAGACCGCCTGGCAACAGCTGGAAAACCTTACTCAAAGGACCGAGCTTGAGGAGGCCGTCTATCTGCTTCTTGAAGGTAAGGAGGTCAAGCCTCCCCGACTCAATCTCTTCAAGAACCTTCTCCTCGTCAAATACTGCCCTTATCTTCTCCACCAACGCCTCCAAGTCGCCCATGCCCAACACTCTCGCCATGAACTTCCTCGGGTTGAATTGTTCAAACTCGTCTACGTCCTCGCCGACGCCTATGAACTTCACCCTGGCGCCTGTCTTCGCCACTGCGGCCAAGGCGCCGCCGCCCCTCGCGGTGCTGTCCATCTTTGTAATAATTACAGAATGTATCGGCAGATACCTCATAAACGCCTCTGCTTGTGCGGCCGCCAGCTTACCCACGGTGGCGTCTACGACCAGCACGACCTCGTCAGGCTTCACCGCCTCATAAATCGCCTTCACCTCCTGCAGAAGCGCCTCCTCGTTTCTGTGGCGCCCAGCCGTGTCTACAATAACCACGTCCATGTTCTTAAAGTTCTGCACCCCCCGCTCGGCGATCTCCACCGCGTTTCTGCCATCTCTCTCTCCGTAAAACGGCACGCCTATCCTCTCAGCCAGTTGCCTCAACTGGTCAAAGGCAGCAGGCCTTACAGTGTCTGTCTCCACAAGACCGACCCTATACCCACGCTCTACCAGATACTTAGCTAACTTGGCCGCAGTAGTCGTCTTGCCGCTCCCCTCCACGCCCAGGAGCAAGACCACATACGGCTTCTTGGTGGGTTTAAACTCAGCCGGCTGCTCCCCGCCAAGTAGCTTTACCAGCTCGTCGTAGAGCACATAGATGAGGTACTCCCGGGGCGGTATACCGGCTGGCGGCTTTTCCTCTCTAATTCTCTTTACCGCGCCTTCGGTAAAGGACTTCACCAAGTCAAGCGGCACGTCGGCCTTAAGCAACGACCTCTGGATCTCTCTAGAGAGTTCCTGCAAAGTTGCCTCATCTATGTAATCGACGCCTCGGATTCTCTCTATAAGTTTACTAAAGACCTCGGCAAGCGCCTTCACGTAGAGACTTGGGAGGTTAGTTAAAAAATATTTGCGACGCCGTGCGAGAGAACGTCCAGTTTAGACGCCGGTTATGCGCCTTCTAAAAAGGCTTCCAAATTCACAGAGCCGACATACTTTGCCGCCACGGCACACCTGCCGTGAACCTCAAGCCCAAGACTCCTCCGTCTTTCAGCTTGTGACTACGCGCTCTTATCGCCATACGACAAAAGAGCTACCGATGCCGCAAGGAGCTGTTTCACAAGAAGCCATCGCCTCACGAGCTCGTAAAGACCGGAGCAAACCGACCACCCTCTCTAAAATCTTCCTTCAATTTTGCAGGGAGAAAAGTGGATGCGGGGGGTGGGATTTTTAGGCGGGCGCATCCCTGAACCCACGCAGGCCTACGCCACAGGGACCTCAACCCTGCCCCTTTGACCTGGCTCGGGCACCCCCGCTCTGTTAGGGAGCAACGCGTCGGTTTAAATATTTTTCAGAGGGCGAGGCCGCATCACATCGACGCGGTTGCTGTGAACAGTAGGCATCTACGGCCGTCTGCCGGTTAAAAACCCGGCATCTTGCATCCGCCGTGTCCTCTGTCGAGGCGCCTTTCAAGCCGTCGCATGCACACCACGTCGCGTTTCGTCGTGAGACGCTCGTCACGTCTTTTCTCCTGCTCAATCCCGGCGGCGTTTATGTTGCGCGGTGCCCTCAGCGTAGATAAAAGACCAACACAACCTCCGCGTGAGGACGTGGTGGCTCTGTATGCCATACACGCCTCTGCCGACAAAAGACTCAACACAAACACGCAAAGACCGTGAAGCCCCCTCCATAAGGCGAGCTGAGAGAGACGGAGAAAGACATGCCAACCGCCAACATGTACATATCCGCCGAAGGAGAAGACGTACGGACTGTATCTACCTTTGGACAATGTCGTGCTCCGCCGCCGATAGAGAGGAAGCTGAGACCACTACGCGTCTCCTCAAGCCGGCTGGGGCCGAGGCAAAGAAAGATACTGAGGGCAAATGGCGCGTCTACGCCACCACTGACGTCTTGGCTGGGGCGTCGGAAGAGCTTAGGGGATTATTTAATAAAGTATAGAACAATAGATGGTCATGGCAACAGAAGTAAAAGGTCCATACCTGGGGATGAAAATACCGGAAGATCTATGCTTCAAGACCGACGCCGGTGAGAAGTGCTTCCGCGACTATAAGGGCGAGTGGTTGTTGCTGTTCAGCCACCCCGGCGACTTCACGCCGGTGTGTACCACCGAGTTCGTGGCGTTCTCTAGGAGGTATGAGGAGTTTAAGAAGAGGGGTGTGGAGCTTCTGGGTCTCAGCGTAGACACCAACTAC
>JGI20130J15133_1003823_pt1 | contig 10194 bp, 8 predicted proteins | sample WasSprMetagenome_FD_15133 | JGI IMG/M metagenome (IMG submission 15133) | reverse complement strand
TTTTTTTGGTGGTGGGATCTTGTACAGAGGTATATATTATTATGTCTTCAGAGGTGCTTATTCCAAGGACTTAGACCTCGATTCTTTGGTGAATGGTTACAGCGGCATAGTTTTTACCGTTTGTGAATGTGGGGATGTTTCATGCAAAGAAGATGGGATAATCTACATTAAGTGTGGATGTAAGACTAAACCGGGACACATAAAACGCGCAATCAACAGCATGTGCGAGGTTTGTAAGCTGAAGTATATGGGAGAAAAGAAATAACGCTCGTTTTGTTCTACGAGCCCATCCTGCCTTTCAGGAAGCCAGCCAGCCCGCCGAATGCTTTCTTAAACATCTCGCCCTCCTCATGCCCTCCGGATATCAACTCCACATCTGTCCCGCTTTCTTCAGCTTCTTCGATTAAGACGTCTATTAGGGGGGTGACCTTCTTTACTTGAAGCGTCTGATTAGAACACGAAGGACACTTTTGCGAGAGTATGTTGGGCAACACTGTCTGGACTTCATCGCTGTTTAGGGTCTCTGTTTTTGTGTACCCGCAGTTGCTACACTCAATCTTTACCTCAACCCTGTCTAGGTCCTCGGAAATTAGCAGCAACTCAAGCATTCCGCCCCTCAAAGCATTCCTCACAGCCTGCTCGCCGTAAATCGCCTTGCCGTTCTGGGATACTACCTCGCTCATTAGACGTTGTATTAGCTGCTTTTCCTCCACAAGCCTCGACTCCTTTAATTGCTCTGAAGCTTTGGTAATTGCCTCCCTTACACCACTCTCTCCTGAATACGATGTATCAACGACGTATATCTTATCCTTGAAGGTGTAGTGGAGGTAGCCAGCTTTTAAAAACGCCTCTTTAGTTGGACCGGGCCCTGCGACGATTATGCCCCGTATCTCAGGATACGATAAGAATATCTCATTTGCATGCTCGGCAACACGTTTGTAATACTCATTGAGGTTCTGCTCCCTTAGCCTCTCGAACCTCCTTGCGGACTGACCGCCTGCCCTATGCTTTCCTGGAACACCTGAGGTGAATGTCTTTGAAACTTCTAGCCTCTTGCCTTTGACAACGGCGACGGCAGCCTCCTCGTTATCTATGACTATTATTCCGTAAACGTCTTTCTCTTTTAGCTGCTCGAAAAGCGGCTCAAGCCTGAATTTGCTATCGCAACTGTACAAGAAGGTGTTAATGGGCTCTGGAGGGATTACGTGATAGACCTCCACTTTTTCCGTTCCGGGGCCGTTCTGGGGTATAGCGCCGCTGAACACCGCTATACCGTTGGGCTTTGCGTCGCTGAATAGCTTTAGCCTCTGTATAGCTCTCTCAATCGCGTCCTGAACATTTTTCCTTGTGGTCTTAGACTTGATGTTGGAAGCCGTAGCATACTCCTGCCTAAGGTAGTTGATAACATCCGATATCGGTCTGTCTGGTGGCACGTAAATCGAAACAAGCTCCGTACCTTTCCCTTCTTTGCTTGCCAACTCATTCAGCAACTTTCTGAACTTATAGAGCTCTATAGAGCTCCTTTTCTGAACCATAATGCCTCACACCTTTACGCAGTTGTTAAAAACTAGGGTCACGCGCCAGATTTTCTGCTAGGCGTATGTTCTTGTGCGCCTTGCACCCCTGACAGACCATGGCTCTCTTTTTCGACTGAGGCATGCCTATCTGCTTATTCGATCTGCCATCTTATTAAAATATCTTATTGAGGTTAGCTTGGTGGGGGCCTCTCGCCCAGAACCACCCTTATCTGCAGAATTTCCGTACCTCTCAAGACGGAAAAAACAACAACATCTCCCGGGCTTGTTTTCTCTTCAAGATACGTCAATATTTCTTCTATCGTCTTGATCGGTATGCCGTTTATTGCTATGATGATGTCGCCGCCTATTTTTATCGTCTGACCTCCTATCCTTACGACCCTGTCTCCACCCCTTAGACCTGCCCTATCGGCCGGGCTTCCTGGCGCAACGTCTGTTATCAAAACACCCTTAGTTACGTTCACCTTCATAGCTCCAGCAATTTCTTCGTTCATATTTGTGCCCGTTATACCAATCCAGCTATGGACGTAACTTCCTTTCTCTATTAAGGCTGGCACGACCCTTGCGATTATTGTTGACGGTATTGCATAGCCAACCCCAACGAAGCCGCTAATGGGCGACTCTATTGCCGTGGTTATGCCGACAACCTCTCCTTTCATGTTAAGCAGTGGCCCTCCCGAGTTTCCTGGGTTCACTGCAGCATCGAACTGTATGACTCCTGGTATGGAATACCCGTATGTGGTCTCCAAGAGCCTACCCTTCTGGCTTACAATCCCTGTGGTCACGCTCCCTGCCAAACCGAATGGGCTTCCGACCACGACGATCTGCTCACCTATCATAAGCTCCGAGGAGTTACCAAGCTTAAGCGGTTTTAGCGTAACAACATCTGGTCTCACTTTTAGAACTGCTATGTCGCTGTAGGGGTCCGTTCCTACGACTGAGGCGGCTAAGGATGTGCCGTCGAGAAAAGTTACCGTAATACTGTAGCTACCCTCGATCACATGGTTATTTGTGATTATGTGGCCCAGCTTGTCGTAAACAAAGCCCGAACCGAGGGAAGTTCCGTAGTAGGATGTCGCTCGTATTAAAACGACAGAATCTTTAACCTGCTCATAGATCTCTGTGACAGGGCTAGTAGCAATAACGGTCTTTGTGACTGTAGTGTATGTAATGCTTTCCTCTAAGCTTTCGAGCCTATTGTAGAGCTTCGAAACGTTATCGGAGAGTTCTGAAATTTTGGCATTGATGCTCGTCAAAGTCGAGGCTGTGTTGATGGCGAACCATGCCACTAGCAAGGAAGCGATGATTATCAGCGTGACTGTGAGGGCCTTTTTCAGGCTGGTCATAACAACCAACTTGTCCCTAATCCATTTTTAAGCTTTTTTCAGAATTTTACAAAAATCCCTAAAGCGTTTAATAGCCACTCGCCTCAGCATTGTGTGGGCGTATAAGGCTTGGATTTGGTCCTTAAGCTTAGTGGGCACTTAGTATCGGGCGGTGATGGGATAAACCACCAACTGATAGCAGATTACGCGAGGCTCCTGAGAGAATTGTATGTTGGTAAGGGTAAGTGGGTAGTGGTGGTCGGGGGCGGTGAGATTGCGAGAAGGTATGTCGATGCAGCAAGGTCGCTTGGTGCGGACGAGGTGATGTGCGATGAGGTGGCAATACTGGTAACGAGGGCTAATGCAAGGTTGATGGCGGCATGCCTTGGTGACATCGCACAGCAACGCATACCTACTTCAACAGAAGAGCTGAGGGAGCTCGCTACCGACGGAAAGATTGTGGTGATGGGTGGCCTCCAGCCAGGTCAGTCAACGGTGGCAGTCGCTGCCTTGGCCGCATCGGTTATAAGGGCTGAAAGGCTTATAGTCACAACGGATGTTGATGGCATCTACACATCGGACCCGAAAGTTGACCCTTGCGCAAAACCGTTACCGCGGATCTCTTTGTCCGAGTTGTCTAAGATGGTAGCAGGGCTTCCGCAGACTGCAGGCAAATATCCGCTCATCGACAATCTGGCCATAGCAATCCTACAAAGGTCTAGAATACCGTGCGTGTACCTGAACGGCAGGAAGTTGGAAGACGTTAAGAAAGCCATAATGGGCGAAAACGTCGGAACGCTGGTTGTGCCATAAGCCTGCCGGCTATTTATATTCGGTATTACGGGGCTAATTCGTTATGCAGGTAGATTCTAATAAATGCTTATAAGCTAGGTCCCCTTCGTCCGCATCTCGAGGGTCTTCGGACCCCGACCTCAAATGGGTAAATTGCTGAACTCTTTAAGCAACCTGTTACATCGACCAACAAGATACTCAAGGTCATTAGGTCCTATAAAAGATCTTGAGAAATACGTCCAACGCGATTGGTGGAAACACATCTTCGATTCCATCTACTTGATGACGGATGGTGATGTTGTTAACGACCCTGAGATAACCAAGGAAGAGGTTGACATAATAATTCAAGCCTTGGAATTGAAACCGCATCACAGGATACTCGACCTTTGTTGCGGGCATGGACGCCATGCATTAGAGCTCGCAAGAAGATCCTTCAAAAACGTCGAGGGTCTGGACATATCGAAGCACCTGATCTCGTTGGCTAGGAAAGCTGCGAGCGAGGAGGGACTTGACGTAAAATTCACGGAGGGTGATGCTAGGCACCTTCCTTATCCGAACGACTACTTTGATGCTGTAGTGATTATGGGAAACAGTTTTGGATACTTTGACGATGTGAAAGATGACCTGTTGGTCCTAAAGGAGGTTCACAGAGTCCTCAAGCAACAGGGAAAAATCCTCATAGATCTGACGAACGGTGACTATATTAGAAAAAACTACGAGCCGAGATCTTGGGAATGGATAGATAACAAGCATTTCGTGTGTAGAGAGAGGACTTTATCGAAAGACGGTAGTAGATTGCTTGCGAGAGAGATCGTGGTACACGTAGATAACGGTGTCATCGTGGACCAGTTCTACGGTGTACGTCTCTACTCGTTTGAGGAGATAAAAGCTCTGTTGCTGAGAGCTGGCTTTGTGGATGTCAGGTTGCACGAGACGTTGTCCACAATATCCAGCAGGGGCCAAGATATGGGGATGATGGGCAATAGGCTAATAGTATCCGCGAGGAAGGGCACGGAGCCCATAGGTTATTGCGTACCGCTCGAGGAATTAAAGACAATAGTTGTCCTCCTAGGAGACCCTAGAAAGCCTGACAGAGTAAAACCAAATGGTGTGTTTGACGAGGACGACCTTTTCGCTATAGATGAGCTTAAGAAAGCGCTGTCATGCATCAATGGTTACAGGTTTGTTTACATCAACGACCACGAAAGGATGATCGAAGAGTTGATGAAGATGCGCGACTCCATTTACCTCGTCCTAAACCTTTGCGACGAGGGGTACATGAACGACCCATTCAAGGAACTCCACGTTCCAGCTTTGTTGGACATGTTGGGGATACCATACACGGGCGCGGACCCAAGATGTCTTGCATACTGTTACGACAAATCTTTCGTTAAAAGCGTGACGAAGGACCTAGGCATTCCGACACCAAAATCAACGCTGATAAACGACCCATCAGAGATCTACAACTTGCACCTAGAATTCCCGGTAATAGTCAAGCCAAACTTCGGCGATAACAGTTACGGCATAACCCACAAAAACGTGGTGAAAGACGTGGATGGACTGATGAATGTGTTATCATGGTTGAGGGAGTCCTTGGGTTACAAGGGGCCTATACTTTTGGAAGAGTACGTGGAAGGCGATGACATCTCGGTAGGAATCGTAGGAAATCCGCCAGATGATTACCTAATGCTTCCGATAATTAAGGAGGATTATTCTCAGGTGCCGGCTGAGTTTCCGAGAATATGCTGCTATGAAGCTAAATGGCTTAAGGGTACGCCGTACGATAGTGTTACATCGAAGAGGATAGATTTGCCGGAGAGTACGAGAAATATGCTGGAGAGGTGGTGCCTGTTGCTCTTTGAAAGGTTTGGATGTAGGGATTATGCAAGATTCGATTGGAGGTTGGGTAGCGATGGTGTGCCCAAGCTGCTCGAAATCAATCCAAACCCAGGTTGGGTGTGGGACGGCCACCTCAATAAGATGGCGAGCCTAGCAGGTATTTCATACCCCGAACTACTTCGTATGATAATCGTATCGGCTGAGAAGCGGCTTAACCGTAAAAAAATGTTTGAGGATGTTAGAAGGCAAGAAAACGTATTGACGAAATGTTAAGCGCCCCCGGACTCTCGCATCATTGCACTAAGTACCTTTTCGCCTTTTCACTGAGCTGGACGCCTAGGCCAGGTCCCTTTGGCACGTATACGTAACCATCCCGGACTTCTAAGGGCTCGACCAGAAACTCATCTATTACGCCGGTGCCCGTGGTGTCGAGCTCGAATAACTCGGTTCCAGGCGTGCTGGCCATCAGGTGCAGGGTTGCCGCCAGCAGTATGCCCGTTGAGAATACATGAGGCGAGCATATGACGTTGAAGGACTCTGCAAGCGCGCAGACCTTTTTTCCCTCGAGTATGCCGCCTACCCTCGCCAAGTCCGGCATGGCATAATCCACCACGCCCTTAAGGAACATGTCCCTAAAACCATACTTCGTGAACTCGTTTTCGCCAGTAGCTATCGGCAGGTCGGTGTAGTCCCTCAGTAGCTTGTAGCCCTCTAGGTCGAATGGTGGTAAAGGTTCCTCATACCAGAAAACTTCGTTTTCCTCGAATATTTCCGCAAATTTTATGGCAGTAGGCCTGTCATAACCGCAGTTTATATCGACCATGAGCTCGGCATCTTTTCCAATCGCCCTTCTCATGGCCCTAACCCTCACATCATCCTGCCCGAACCCTTTGCCTATGTGGCACTTCACGTACCTGAAACCTTGCTCGACGAAGGAGGCTGCCTTTTTGGCCATCTCATCGGTTTCGTCCCAGAATATGTCGCTTGCGTATGCTTCCAGCTTGTCCCTGTAGAGTCCCCCGATTAGTTTGTAAACGGGGACGTCCATGGCTTTGCCGGCTATGTCCCAAAGAGCCATCTCGACAGCGCTTATGGCGCAGACCCATGCTCCCTTTGGCTCCCAGTACAATCTCTGAAACATCTTTCTCCATAGCCTTTCTATGTCAAAGGGGTCCTCCCCGATCAGCATGGGTGCGAGGTTCTTCTCGACTATCTCCTTTATCACGTTCGGCACGCCGACACCCTCGCCTAAACCTTCAATCCCGTCATCTGTCCTGACCTGGACTATGGCGGTAGCCCTCTCCTTCATCTCAGCCTTAGACGTTATGAGGGGCTTTTCGAGCGGTTTTTTCAGGATAAAGGCCCTGACGCTCTCTATCCTCATGATCTGTAGGTTGTGCGATAGATGGATAAATATCTAACGAGTATGGATAAATTTGGGCTCTGCAAAGAATTCCGTGGATGCCGGGGTACCCGAGCCTGGTCAAGGGGGTGGGCTTAAGACCCACTGGCGTAGGCCATCCTGGGTTCGAATCCCAGCCCCGGCATAGCCCCAGATTTTTTATGTTCGGACAATATAACGGGCTTAAAATCATCATTGATGTTTTATAAAAAAACTTTAAGGAGCTTAAGAGCTTACGTTCATGGTATTAGGACAGATACTGGATAGGTCTTGCCGCTAGCAGTATGGATAGCGATCTCGTAGGTCACGCCGTTAATCCAGCCATCAGCGCCAGCGCCGGGTGGGTGACCTACAGTTATTTGTTTTGAGTTTCCAACCGCAATAAGTATTGGAATATTTCTTTCGTCTGTTGATATCTCGCAGTTATCATCGCTGTCGGTCACACACGGTCTTCCGTTTACAAAGATATTATCTATGCTCGCATCCGCAGAGCCTGTATTTTTAACGGTCAGCTTGACGCCATCATTCTCAACATAGTAGGCTGATGTTATCTCGAGTTTCTCGAACCTCGTGAACACGCCGACAAGTCCGCTTGCCCAGAACGCCACAGCGATAGCGATGACTATTGCAATAGCTACCAGTATCACAGTAGCCATCACAGGGCTTATTCCAGACTTACTCCTATTCATGGCTCAAAGGTTCGCAAAAGAGCTATAAAAGACTTTCCGTTTTAAGGGTTTTTTGGTGCTACGTCGGTATCGTTATTATCTGAACGCTAAAAATTCCAGAGAGCCATACAGATATCAGGGCCATCGCGGCCATTATCATGGCATGCTTGAAACCAGCGGCGACCGTTCCATCCGAGATCTTCCCAGCGACTAGGCCGCTGATGATCGCTATTATAACGACCGGCGGCAGGAACATGTGGACGAACTCCGACAGGGATATGTAAATCCTTGCGATCTGGAGCAGGTTTCTCATGAACATGACGAGTATCACGATGAGCACGATGAGCATCATCGCCGTCATGTAAGGGACGAGCATGAGGGGCCTGAGAGTTGCCCGCTTCTCCCTCTCCATCTCCTCAAGATCCTCCATAAACGTGGTCACAGTGTCGAGCACCTCGGGAGCACCGCCACCGACATCTATGGAGTCTATCAGTATGAACATTCCGGCCTTTGCGAGCCATCCGTGAACCCTCCTCTCAAAATCCTTATAGACCTTCTTCAGAGAGGCGCCCCAGCCAATCTGCCTGCTCATCAGCTTGAGATGCTTGGTGAACCCGCTGTAATTCCTGTCCGATAACAGCCTTATGCACTTCTCCGGGCTCATTCCCGTCTTTCTGGTCTCCGTCAGGTCCCTGAGGAACCTAGTCATGCCACGGAGGATGGATATGTTTTCCTTACCATACCTCTCCCAAGCGATAGCTCCGGGTGCAAAGAGGACGAGGAAGCCTAAACACATGGCTATCGTTGACTCATACCCTCTCTCGAGTCCCATCAGCATCCTGAGCTTGACTATCAAGTCCGCTGTAAAGTTGAATGGTGTGATGTACCTCAGGGTGTCGACGTAGAATGGTGTAACGAAAAGTATGAAGAAGGCTATCCCAAGAGGCAACCACGCCAAAAAGGTCCTATAAGGTCTCTTATCCATTAGCGGGTATTTGGGTTGGGTGATGTCCGCAAGATATATGAACATTCCTGCCATAAGCGGCATGACGAGGTAGGATAGGACCACGAACTGCTCCGCGGGGAATGAGAAGTACTCCGACGGAAGGGCCCTCGATATTATGAAGATTATGTAGATGGCTAGCGCGAGCATCATGACGGTGGCCGCATATGCCTCCATTAACATCCCAAGCCTCTCACCGATGATCTTCATGTTCGCTGTCCTGTTCTGGAAGACCATCTCGGTTTTCCTGATCAAGAAGTGGACAACATCCCCGCCGCTCCTGAGTGTCGAGACGTAGCCCAAGAGAAGGTCCTTGAAATCCTTCGATTTAACGCTCTTCACCATGTCCTCGATGGCGGAGACAGGGTCCTCTCCAGTTGCTTCGACCTTTATGTTTGCTACGCTTGCTACCTTAGCAAGGTTCGGCATTAGCTCGCTCTTAGAAAGCCTCTTCAGACTCATGTAAGGTGGGACTCCACCAGTGGCCATGACCGCGAGATACGTGGCGGCATAGGGGACCTCGCTCTCGAAAACGGAGGAGATCGAGGAGGCCTGAGAGTAAGGATAGAAGACCCCAAGAAGCATGACTATGAGCGGAACAGCTAGGATTACAAGGCTTAGAAGATTCCCGGTGAAAAAGTAGAGCAAAACACTCAGCGGGACGCATACCAAGGTCGCTATGAGCGTTAGGCCTGCAACCGTGGAGGCATAGGCCTCAGGATGGATCCTGATAATGGCCGCGTCGAGTTTTGAAGCTATTCCTGGAAAGGCCTTCAGAAGGAGCGATCCGAGTGTGTTGAACTTCGTATAGAAGAACCCCACGAGCCCGTCCTTAAAGCCCATCCTTGCTCCTCCATTCTACTTGGGAAGGTGCTCCTCCAACAATAATTCGATGAATCCCAAGTTGGGGTTAGTGTTGGTCAAACACACGAGATAAAGCTTCTGTTGTTTCTTATACTGCCTTATCAAAAGTTTCCTACTATCCCCAAGGTCTACGCTTACCTGTTTATAACCTTTGGCATTTAAAAGCTCCATGACTGAGGATACCGCACCGCTGATAACTGCGGCGGCTGTAGCGACGTATTCTGGGTCGTAGTATTTATTATCACTTTCGTAAGCTATAGGTGTTCCGTTTTCGGATAAAATCATCGCCATCTCAATAGATCCTCGGCTGCTCGCCTTGAGCAGGCTTACTAGCAACTGCTCTTCGCTATTAGCCGTCATTTGCGCCTCCCCAAACTCTCCGAGAGGTATGCTTTAAGAAATTCTCGGACCTCATCCGCTTTAACTTTCATTTCTGAATCGCCAACGGCTAGGGCAAAGACCTCAATATCTCCAATCTTCTCGATAGATGAAAGAATGATCTTCCGGCCATCCCCGGAAACTATAGAATCAAAATCTGGACTAAGCTTTCGCATCGTTGACACAAATTCGGCGAGCGGAACAGAAATTCCGCGCCCCTCACGGACGTTATACGACTCTATGGGTATTCCGTACTGGTTGAAGAGTATGAGATGTTTGGCCCCGATCGCGGAGGCTAACTCTCCGAGGGAAGCGAACCTAACCGGCCCCTCGGGCGCAGTGGGCTTCGTTTCTGCGTCACCTCCAGTCTTGGGGGGGGGGAGCCTCA
>JGI20130J15133_1003817_pt1 | contig 10206 bp, 10 predicted proteins | sample WasSprMetagenome_FD_15133 | JGI IMG/M metagenome (IMG submission 15133) | reverse complement strand
AGAATACCCGCCGTATTCCGGTGGAGGAATCGGCTCCTTAGCTTATGAGCTGTCAAAAGGGCTGATAAAAGCGGGCAATGATGTTGTAGTTGTCACTAGGTCCTCAAGACCCAGCAAAAGAGGCAACAGGGTTCATTACCTCTTCTCCCCAGAAGTTCCAGGCAAGGATGTCCTGTACTATGTGGTGAGGATGAGGGATGTCAGGAACATAGCTTTTCAAGAAAAATTTGATGTGATACACGACCTTACCATGTTCTCCTCATCTCAGCCATGGATAACTGGCTTAGCACCAACTGTGCGCTCAGTACAGGGCTCACCGCAGATCGATATGATCAGGAGGATGTCCGGCCTTGAGGACAACTTGAGAAACATCCTCTTCAACATAACCCACAGGTTGCAGCCCATGCTCGTTGGCCTGCTCAAAAGACCAGATATCAGGATTTATGTCTATGTATCGAGGTTCGCAATGATTGACTCGATAGGAAGGATAAGGGATGAAGCACTGAGAAGGAAGCTGATGGAGAGATCGATGGTTGTCTATAATGGCGTCGATGTCGATGCACTGAGGAGGATAAGGGATGAGGTGCTCAAGGATGAGGGGCTTGATGGGCTTTCCCTGGCCTTCATAGGAAGGTTGATGGAGTATAAGGGCGTAAAATTCCTCTTAAGGGCATTTAAGCGTGTGGTTAACGTGGTTCATGAGGCCAAACTGCACATAGTTGGCGACGGACCCATATACAGGGATCTGCAGGAGCTAATTAGGAAATTAGAAATTGAAAAGAATGTAATAATGCATGGATCACTGTCCAGAGTTGAGGCGATGAGGATCCTAGCAAGATCAGCCCTTTTGACCCATCCAAGCCTTTATGAGTCCTTTTGCATGGCCATTGCAGAGGCATATGCAATGGGCAAGCCTGTTGTCACTCACAGGGCTGGTTATGCAAGGGAACTTGTTGAGGAGCCAGGGGCAGGGTTGACAGTGGATGTGCTGAATGAGGAGGAGTATGCAAATGCGCTGATAACGTTGCTGACCGACGGAGATCTTTACAGAAAGTTATCCAAAAATGCATCATCATTTGTTGAAAATAAGCTAAATATTGATACAATGGTCAGAGGCTACATGGAGGCGTATAGGCGTGCGATCGAGGGCTAGGGCATTATCAAATCCCTTGGGAGATAACCAGCGTTGCCAAGCCATTAATTATGTGTTTTGCTTGGACGAAAGATGCTCAATTGCATGTAGGATGCTGTCCAATAAGCTGATGTGCCTCCCATAATGTACATAGATATCCACCTCTACTTGGAGGAATTGGCAACAGGACCAAGCAGTTCTTCGATAGCAAACTCTCACCAATGAGATTCGCTAGGACCTTCGAACATGTTCTGCGCAGCATTAACGTTTGATGATGGTTACGCGGAGCAAATTAAGTATGCGCATTTGCTGTATAGGATGGATGTTCCAGGCACGTTCTACTTAATTACCGGATTTAAAGAGTACATGGGAAGGGAATTAATGGTCAACAATAGGGGCTTGGTCAGGGAACTCCTTGATATGGGTCATGAGGTTGGCTCACATTCCCATACTCACAGGGACTTAACAAAACTCAGTGTTAATGAAGTCGAGGAGGAGTTTAGGCTTAGTAGGGATGTCATTGAGGGGTTAATTTGTGATAGCAATATTGGAATTGCTTACCCGTACGGCTCGTTCAACGAGGACGTGATAAAGGCGGCGAAGAAGTACTTCATATACGGTAGAGTGATGGGCAGCTTCAATAGGTGGAATGAAAAAGCCATTAAGTATGCACTGGGCGGCATGGGCGCCAGGCATTTAATAAAGCTACCTGCTAAGGCCTTTAAAGGCTTAAGGTTGGTTACCGTGGTTTTTCATGACGAGCCAGCATGGCTTGTCAGATTGATAATCGAGTACTTAAGAGCCTTCAGCACTAGATTTGTAACCCTTCATGAGGGTTTAAAATGCCTAGGATTGTGAGCATCCTTCACCATCCGATACTTCCAGTCGGGCTCGGCAGGCTGGCTGAGGAAGACAACTTAGGCTGGCACTTCAGGTCCGCAAAAGCCTTAGCTAGATACGGCGGCTACAAGGCCATCGCCGCGAGACCCAGCGGGAGCTCTCGGACGGCATACAAGGTCATTGATAGGGTCGCCGTGGTGTTGACGCCATCAACCAACCTATCGCCAAGTCCGAGAATTTGGAAGTGGAGCTGGATGTCAAGTGCTCTTGTTGAGCTCGCAGAAGAGACAGTTAAGCGGGGCTTCTTACCATACGTACATGAGTATAGGGCGTTGAACTCCGAGCTAGTAATTAGAAGGGTTACTGATCACTCGATGATACTCCAGCACCACGGCTCGCTTCCGCCTAGTCGCTTCAGCTTAAGGGAGCCGCTGGGCTTCGTCAAGGAGCTGAGCAGGTTGAGGTTTAGGGATGTGCTTAGGTCTATGATAGAGGTCTTTGTTGATGATGAGTGGGGTTTTCTTAATGTTAAAGGTCGTCATGTTATTGATGTAGGTGCTTTTAACGGTGATTCGTCCATATTTCGTAATCAACGGAGCCGAGAAAGTTATCGCTGTCGAACCTCATCTAAGGACATATGCAGAGCTTCTCATAAACATTAGGTTAAATGGCCTCCAAAGTAAAATAATGCCAATAAACGTCGCTCTGGGCAGAGATGGTTTCATCGCACTACCTATTGACGTCTCGCTTGACGCTGTTATTGACAAGATTTATGAGGAGGTTTGCGAGCAAAGTAGAGTGGTTAAGGTTAAGTCGATCAAGTTGGGCGTTTGAGAAGGCTAGGAAGGCCTTAGCAAGTCGCCGTCTGTTTGACAACTGGCCCTCGTTAATGATTAAGTACGCCTTGCTCAGGCTTGGCTTCGACGTCAAGCTTATCGCCAAGATTTGTGGTTGCACCTTTGAGATGAGCCCCAAGACCTTCAAGCAGCTTGTCGATAGATCTTCACGTGGGCTTATCAAATCCATCATGTGTGTTGATGGCAGGATGCTCGTGAACGGAGTGGAAGTCAAAAACATCGATGACGTAATTTACAGTACGGAAACATGGGCTAGAGTGCTTGGCTGGGCTTACGACCCAGTTAAAAGATGCTGGTTTAAGGGTGACGTGAAGTTCAGGCGTATGTATTGGCCCATACTTAGGATCTTTGATCACGGCGAGTATAAGTCGTTGAATGTTAAGGATAGGGTTGTCGTCGATGTCGGCGCCTTCGTTGGTGACTCGCCAATTTACTTCGCTTTAAAGGGAGCTAGGAAGGTTATTGCTATCGAACCTCATCCGGAGGCCTATAGAGAGATACTTGAAAACATCAGGCTTAATAAGCTTGAAGATGTGATAGTGCCTATTAATGCTGGTTTAGCGAGCAGACATGGTAGAATACATATTGAAAGGATCGATATCGAGAGAACGGCTACTACTTACTATAGATCCAGCAAATGTGATGGTGAAATCACGACATTATGTTTGGGCGAGCTAACCAGTAAATACAGCATCGATTCTAATGCCGTTCTAAAACTGGATTGTGAAGGATGCGAATACGACATAATACTCAATGACTATGCGCATGTCAAACTATTTGATGAGATCATACTTGAGTACCACTCAAACGTTGGCGGTAAGCCTAGTGAATTATTGAAGGTATTGTCTCGTGATTACCGATGTAAGATTGTGGAGAAACTTGGAAGGAACTCTGGGATAATACATTGCGTTAGGAAATAGTAAACAGTAGGAATGCCCATGGGAAATCCTGGATATCTTTGGAAGCGGGCCTTGCAGTATATGTGGCGTTGTTAATAGTGCTAACAGGGGCTGTGGTGAGCAATGAGGATCTAATGCACCTGATGAACATTAGCAGAAGTGTGAAATATGTGGGCTCAGTTATGAGCAATATACTAAGTATTGTAATTAGAGTAAAGTTTATAATGAATTTATGTAGTAAGGGGATGGGGAAGCGATGAAGATGAGGGTTGGCATAGCTGGCTGTGGTTTTGTTGCTAATTATCACGTTAATGCTTGGAGGAGTGCTGGTGCCGAGGTCATGGCCGTTTCCGATATCGCTGAGGATAGGGCTAGGGAGTTTGCTCGTATGCATAACGCTCCGCGTTATTTTACATCTGTGGGCATCAAGAATGGAAAGTTTGTGCTGAGGAACGATGTTAAAGGGCTGAAACGGCTTACCTACGGCTTTGTAGTGTCCGTTAAATGGGACGGTTTCACTGGTCTGGCTCGTCTTATAGCTGAGAGATTAAGAAGATCATTTATAACGTGTTGAAAGTTGAGAAGCAAATTACTAGTAAAAAAGTTGTCCGGGGCTTTTATTTGTCCCTTAGTTTTACAGGTAAGGATATCGATTACTCATGAGTTTGGCAGCTTAGAGATAATACGATGTTTTAATCCATTTAATAAGAATTAGCTATGGACAAAATAAAGACGCTAATCGTTCAGGAGCTTTGGTGGCCTAAAGGCAGGGGCGGTGTTTTAGCCACCCATTTAATAACTAGGATGTTGGCTAGGCATGATTTTGAGGTCAGAGTTGTTACAGGTGTTAAAGGTTACGAAGCGATAGATGATGTGGAGTTTATCTATGAGCCCAAGCTTAGAGCTTATAATAAGTTGAGGCTTTGGCTAAACACCCATGCACTAAGTAGAGAAAACTGGTTCAGGAGACTTGTTGAGTGGGCTGACATCGTCTACATACCTCGCTATGCTTATCCAGTAATCCATGTGGCTAGGACATTAAGGAGGAGGGTTGTCGTTCACCTACATGATTATCAACCTATATCTTACACAGCAGTCATTTTCCATAAAGATCGATTTAGGAGCGATTTCACGCGAACGTTTTACTATGAATCACATCAGCATGGCCTAGCAAAAGCCTTGATCGCATCGCCACTCACGCCCATCAATAGACTTGCCAGGAAGTGGGTATCACAAGCCGACATGATTATTTGTGTATCGAATAGGCAGCGTGAAATCATTGAGGAAAAAATGCCGGAGATCAGAGGCAGAACAACGGCCATCTACAATCCACTGCCAAACATACCATTTGCAGATAAGAGATTAACTAACGAGAAGATCCTGCTTTATCTGGGTGGTTCCAGCTTTGTAAAGGGCTTTCGCATTGCCCTCAAGGCTATTGATGAGGTCTTAAAGAGACATAGGGATTTAAGGGTGATAATGACAGGGGTTAAGAGAGGCGAGGTTCTCACACAAAACTGCATAGTTTATGAGGAGTTGCCCCACGAGGAGGTAGTTAAACTGCATGCAACGGCATACGCGCTACTCTTCCCATCGATATGCGAAGAGCCACTGCCATATGTGGTCGTCGAGTCCATGTTAATGGGCACGATACCCATAGCTGCTAAAGTTGGTGGCGTACCTGAGATAGTCAGGGGATCTCCAGCTGAGGATTATTTATTCACGCCTAAGGATATTGACGAATTCATAGATAAGGTAGGGATACTTCTATCGCAGTCAAGGGATAGCGTTGTGGATGCCGGAATGAGGCTAAGAGAGCATGCACTTAGGCTATTTAACGAGAAGGAGGTCGAAAGTAAAATAGTGAATCTGTTCGAATCTCTACTGAGTCAGAAATAATGTATTAGTGCTTACTTTATAATGGTTGCTTTTATTGTTAATGAGACTTTTACTAAGAAGAGATGTGGCGATTTTTGGGTAGCTGGTTAGAATGATTTATGAGTCTAAGATATGATAAGAATTATACGTTTTATAACTCAGGAATAAAACCTTGGATTATAGTTCTTATGGGACCTGTAGGTGTAGGGAAGACCACGATTAGGAAGTACTTAGTTCTAAGTCTTAGAAAGAGGGGAATTAAAGCAAGGGGAAGCTATATTAGGTTAAACCATGCATTTGCATATCTTTTTCTGCTGACTGTGACCAAGATCCTTCACTGTAAAGGCCCCGAGCCCATTTCCACACTTGGCAGATACAATCCCCACATATTTGTCAGGCTTTTTCCCTTATGGAAATATCTTATGACCTTAAGCCTTGTTATAATGTACTTGATTCGTGTATACCTTCCTTATAGGATTCTCAAAAGGACTGTTGTAATTGAAGACTACCTACCTGTAACCGCGTGTGATTTAATATGGGTTGCAACATGGTTTGGCATCCCATTGAAAAGTTTGTTAAAAGAACTTTCCATGATTCTAAGGCTTCTTACAAAATCGTCTATAAGAATAGTGNGCCTGGAGGCATCTCATGAAACTTTGATCAGAAGATGGTCTATTAGGGGGAGCTTTGAGAGGGATAAATCTTATATGAGCGATAATTTTGCGTACATAAGGTTTCACGAAGCATGCGCTAATGTTTTATTAAAATCTCTAAGTTTTAATGATATTATAATACTAGATACAAATAATATCAGAGTCAGCGAAGTCATAAAAACCATTTGCAATCTTATAAGGGGTTAACACACGTCAAGAATAGTAGTATCTGTTATCTGGCTGAATTACAATAGCATGAAATTTATTAATATAGCAAAAAATAGCTTAAAGTCTCTTTATAGAATTTCCATTCCATTAGAACTTATAATAATTGATAATGCTTCTACGGATGGCAGTTTTGAAGAGATATCATCCTATCTAGATGGGCTAAAAGAAAGGGATTTTAGAGTTAAGATCATTGGGCTTGGTAGGAACCTAGGCTATACGGGAGGAAACAACATAGGCTATCTGAATTCAGATCCTGAAGCAAGGTATATCGCGTTTGTAAACAACGATATCATGATATGTGAAGGCTCCTTGGAATATATTATCTCTTACTTGGATATGCATAGAGATATTGGAATTGCCCAGGGCATAATATACGATGTTAATAAGAAGGAGGTTGACAATGCTGGTTTCATGTGCACAGAAACTCTCTTAAATGTACCAGTAAAGACCCCACCTGAGAAGCCTCTCTACATAACTTACGCTAGCGGAAGCTATATGGTTGTTAGGAGAGAGCTCATCTCTAGCTTGGTAGTACCATTCGATTGGGATGGTTTTATGTACTTCGATGACATGCCTTTAGGGTTTAAAGTGTGGTCAATGAAATTTAAGGTTGTTAGTCTTCCAGTTGAGGCTGGTAGGCATGTTGGAGGGGCTAGTGGAGGCGTTACATCAGAGAAGACAATCTACTACATGTATAGAGGCTTTGGAATAATGATTGAGGTATCTAATACAAGGTTCAGGAGACAACTAAAGAGCCTGTTCATGAAAAACCTTCCCATAAAACATGGGCTCAGAAACACACGGTTATTAAATGCAGCAATGAGAGGCTTCATGGACGGGCTTCTCTTGGGTGTTGAGAAACGTAAAAGAGGATATCTCCTAGATATATACTCGGCTCCATTGATTACCAGATATAACTTGCTAGGCCTACTTCTTCCAGATCGCTTACTTTTAACATACGTATGCATTTAATTTAAATGAATCCTGTAGTAATTATCGGAGTCTCTTTAAAAACAAAAAATGGTATTTCTAGAGTTGTTTCCGAGTTAAGTAACCATTTAAATGAGAATGCAATAATAATTACAGATGAATACGATCCCCTGCTTGGATTTGAAATTTCGAAGAGGGCCCATATTATAGAAACAGGTCATATTCTTGGTCATCTTGTTTTAGCTATTAGATTAGCAACTCTTGTTGCTACATATAAAAGAGTTATTCTAGTTTCTAATTCATTTAAAGCAACATTTTTATCAGCTTTCTTCAGANCATTCTTTCCACGAAAAGTCAGGTTGTTTTTCTTTTTATATGATAAAGAGGATCTTAACNACNTAAAAAGGAAACCCTTCTTATATTTTATGTTTAGATGCATTTTAAGAGTAGGTTTAGTTGATAGAGTTTTAGTTCTCGATAACAGAATGGCTAAGTTATTAGTCAAAGAATTTACGTTATACGTATTGGCGTCTCCTCATCGTTACTTAAGCTATACGATAAAATGTCTAAAGGCATCTTCTCTCCTCCAAAACCTCTGTGTAAAATATTTCATGTAAGTCCTGGAATAATTAAACTCTTTTTTCATGGTATACTGATACCTAGAAGAAGAATAGAGGACCTTCTAATTGCTCTTAGTCTTCTCATTAAGAAAGATATCAAAAATTTTGTGCTTTATATTAGTGGTTCTACAGATTTGGATCTTTCATATTTTAACTACTTGCTGAATCTGAAGAAGAAGCTTGGATTGGACGATTACGTCTTTTTCTTAAATTCTCTGGCGGAAGATGAGCTTGCCTACGCATACTACATGATAGATGTCTTTGTTTTTCCATGCGATAACCAAACATGGGGATTAGCTCCATTAGAAGCAATGCTATTTGGAAAGCCTGTAGTAGTGTCCACGGGTTCAGGCGTAAGCGAGGTCCTAAATGAAAATATAGCTCTCTTGGTTCCTCCTAGAGATCCAATCTCCTTAAGAGATTCTATAATGAAACTTCTTTCTGATGAAAATTTACGTAAAACTATTGGTACTAATGCTAGACAATATGTACTGACAAAACTAACGTTTGAAAGAACCGCAAAAGAGCTTATGAACTTATTTAATACGGCATTCCAAGATAACGTTTCGTAATACCTTAAAAGCTATTGGTAAGCTACAACTTCTATTGGAAAACTCTTTCTTCATAAGAAGATGGAATTGTAGACGACAAGTCCTTAGATTAACGATAGGAACTTAGTTGAAGATACAAGGAAGTACACGAAATGTTTAAGTAGTGTCTTCCAACTAGATCTATTATGTCAACAGAAGATCAAATAAAAAATTTAATTAAGGATTACTTTAAGACTAGGCAGATAGTTGCATTTACTAAAAGAAAATATAAGATCCCATTGAGTGTTCCTTCGTTTGACTGGGAAGAAGTAGTTGAAGCTGTAGATTCCCTTCTTAGTACATATTTAACAATGGGAGAAAAAGTCAGGAGATTTGAAGAGCTGTTTGCAAAATATATAGGATCAAAAGAAGCTGTAATGGTTAATTCAGGTTCCTCTGCAAATCTTATTGCTTTAAATATTCTTTCGAATCCTGTTTTAGGTGACAACACAATAAAACCTGGAGATGAAATAATTGTCCCAGCCGTTACATGGTCAACTTCAATATTTCCAATAATAAACATTGGTGCAATTCCAGTCTTAGTTGATATAAATTTAGAGACCTTTTCAGTAAAGGAGGAAGAAATCGAAGAAGGTGTGACGGACAGGACAAGAGCTATTGTGCCAGTACATCTTCTTGGTTTTCCATGCAATATGAGAAAGATAATTAACATTGCTAACAAATATAAATTATATGTAATAGAAGATGCGTGTGAGGCTCATGGCGCAGAATGGAATGGGAAAAAAGTTGGCACATTTGGTGATATGGGCACTTTTAGCTTTTTCTTTTCTCATCATATAACAACTATAGAAGGAGGTATGATTGTTACTGATAATGAAGAATATGCAGAGTTAGCTAGAGTTCTTCGAGCTCATGGATGGGTTCGTGATCTTAAACAAAAAGATCAAATCTTAAGAAAATATCCTGAAATAGATCCAAGATTCTTATTCATAAACATGGGGTTTAACGTTCGTCCAACCGAGATTCAAGGGGCGTTTGGAATTCATCAGATAGCAAAATTGGAACAGTTTATAAAAATTAGAAGAGAGAATGCTAAATACTGGAATGAACAGCTGAACAAATATTCCGACTATTTCATAATTCATGCTGAGAAAGAAAATTCTAGAGCTGTCTGGTTTGGTTATCCCATAACAATTAAACCAAATGCACCTTTTAAGAGAAAGGAGTTGGTTGACTACTTGGAGTCGCGAGGAATAGAAACACGCCCATTAGTTGCTGGAAACATGGATGAGCAACCTGCTATGAAACTGTTCAGGTATAGAAAGGTCGGTAACTTATCAAATTCTCGCTTAATAATGAGAAACTCATTCTTCATTGGAAATCATCACGCAATAGGCGAGGAAGAAAGAGAATATTTTGTTAATATTGTAAAAAATTTCATGAAAGAAAGAGTGGGAGTAGCATGACTAAAAGAGCTTTTATCACAGGTATAACTGGTTTCGTTGGATCCTATTTGGCCAGAAGACTTCTAGATTTAGGTTTTGAAGTATTTGGTTTAGTTAGACGAAGAGCTAATGGTAATCTACCGAAAAGATTAGTTGAAATAGGTATACTAAAT
>JGI20130J15133_1003815_pt1 | contig 10210 bp, 10 predicted proteins | sample WasSprMetagenome_FD_15133 | JGI IMG/M metagenome (IMG submission 15133) | reverse complement strand
CCCCTCAAGTTATTGAAAGAGCCTTAAGAAAATTGAGTGAAGATAAGAAAGCACCATCGCTTATAAACGACTATATAATTCTGGAGACAGCAACAGACTTAGGTTTAGCTTTAGCAACTTTTGATGAAGAATTAAAGAGGATAGCATTAAAACATAACGTAAAAACAATACCTTAAGCAAGGTTAGAAAGCTACTTCTAAGAGTTGTTAACTTTTGCCCAAACTTGGGATGAAAAAGACTACTTTTGCAAGAAGATTAATTTCTTTATGCATTGATCGTAAGAAGTATTCCGCGAGACTTTTCTACTCTTCTTTAAACAAGTTTTACATAGCACTAATTTGGAGGATTTCTCAAAAATATATTTCATAAAAAAGTCCCCGGGGCTGGATTTGAACCAGCGACAGTCCGGTATCTACTTTTAGCCTGGTGGGCTGATCTTGTCTAGCCAGAGGCTAGCTTCTACAGCCGGAAGCTCTACCAGGCTGAGCTACCCGGGGATCTAACTTCTTGCTTACGGGAGCGGTAAATAAATTTTTCGACTTATGTTATAAGCAACTTATGGTTATACTATCTTTCAAGAACTTGTCTATTGTTTTTTCTGCTCAGTAGCTTTGCTTTTACTTTCAATGGGTGCTGACTTTTTCTCAACTTTTTTCCTTTCTCCAAGAAACGACTTTATTTCCTTGTCAAGTTTTATCAACCTTCTAACTGAAAGATGGTTATTTCCAAATTTGCTTTTGTAGTAGTTCAAGGTTTCTTCAAACGGAACTTCCTTGTCTCTATCAACAAGTTTATCTGCATAGCACACCAGCTTCTCTTCTAGAGTTCTAGGAGCTAGATCTATTTCAACTCCAACTAGCTTTTTTGCTTCTGTCTTGCTTAAGCCACCACCAACATGCCTTTCTGCTATAGAAGCCAACTCCTCAGGAAAGCCTTTTTCTCTTAACAAGTTTGCTCCAACAACGCCGTGCTCAACACCATGAGTCTTTACCCTTCCTATGTCATGAAGCATTGCACCAGCAATCACAAGTTGCTCGTTGATATGAATGCGCCTTTCCTTTAGTTTTTGAACAAGTTTTTTACTTACTTCGGTAACCTTTTTGCAATGAGCTATAAGTTCTTCAGGAGCGTTTAACTCTCGAAGTAGCTTTTCTGCCTCCTCTTCNGTAGGATANGCTGCTTTCTTCTCTTGAGCCTTATTTAATTCTAAAACGTCTCCTTGGAGTAACGTGAGCCTTTTTTCAAATTTTTCTATTAAGTCGCTAACGTCAACTTGATGCAGAGGATTTCCACAAATTGGGCATTTGTAAAAAGATTCAACAGCTTCTTCAAAAGTTAACTTTGGATGTGCTGGATTTCCACAATGAAAGAAAACATGAGATTTTAGATAATCAATCTTTACTTTTATCTTTTCAGAGATAACGCGCTTCATATTGTTAACAAAACCTTCAAGCTGGTCTACTGCAGGGGACCAAACAAAAACTATTCTTTGAGTTTGTTCGTCTCTTTTTTCTTCATACCTAACTAAACCTAAGCTTAAGAGTTTATAGAGTGTTCTTCTTACACTGGAGATTCTTAAGTTAGCATGGTTCGAGATTTGTTCATCTGTTGCCGCCTTTAGTGCTACTAATGCTGCTACTACTCCAGTGGCATCGTCCCCACCTACTATGCCAGCTATCTTTATGTACAAGTCTTCGTTGGCCTGCATTTTTCCACTATTAAGCTACTACTTTTGGAAAAGATAAACTTATCCTTCAGCAATGCTGTTTTAAGGTAAAAGCAATTCAAGAGTTCGTGCCTTTAAATACTTTTTTTACATAAAATAAACTTAAGAACACTAAGAAACTGTCAACTTAAGGCTTATTTTAAAGTTAAACAATGAGCAAAAGAAGTTTACTTTATGGAGAAAACTGGTAAAGGCAGTTGGTAGAGAAAAATTCACAACAGACCTTTAGGAAGAAGAACTTCGCATTTAAAAGAAGACTACGATGATGAAAAAGAATAAGGAAGTTTACTCCAATATAAGAGAGGGAACTGAAAACCTAAAATGAAACTCTTTCGAAGTACAAAATATTAAAACTTTCTTTTCAACGGTGTTCTATCAAAGTCATTATCGTTTGATATTATTTCTTTTGCTTTGATCCTTAGGGCAACAGCTGAGTGCAAAGCATCTTCATAATCCAACTTATAGTTTTTCATTAGTTCAAGGGCCTTTTCTAAATCTTCTGAATTCAACGAAACTACCTTTAATCCTTGAAGGTTTTTTATTGCACTTATTACACCTTCAACTAAACGTTCATCCTTCATGCTCCTTCCAGTTAATCCTGCCATTATAACTAAAGCTTGGTAAAGGGTTAAGCTTGAAGTCACGTATGTGCCTTTTGAAGAGCTTTCAATTTTCTTTACCCATTCGTATGCAGTCTTTCCAAATGTAGCATGACCTCCAAGCCAATAAACGAATACATTCACATCTACGTAGTTTTTTTGCTCCACCAATCTTTCATCGCCCTCACTGTAAACTCGTCTAGGTCTTCTGGCCACCTCTTTATCTTAAAAGCTCCAAAGTACTTATGAGCAACCGGCTTCATAGGCTTGATAACGATTCCTTCTTCTTTGAGTTCTACTTTAGCAAGGCTCCCTTCTTTTATGCCAACTTTTTCTCTTATTTTCTTTGGAATGAGCAGTCGCCCTTTTTTATCAACTTTTACCACTTCCATAAGCGTCCCACTATACAATGTAATTCCCACTACTTAAATTTTTCATAAAAAGATGAGCTTTAAGGGCTTCGCTTACCAACTGCTAGAACTGAAAACTTCGATGATTATTTTTTGTAGTAAGAAGGTTTACAGACTTGATCACGTTTGGAGATGGCTTAACTTATTTCATTTGTTTAACCAAGAAGAAGTAATTAAAATAGTTCAAAAGCTTAGGGGTGTAATAGTATGGAGCTTAAGTTAACAGGTCATCTTTTAAAAAGGAAAAATTTTTTTACTCCATTTGAGCTAGCTTAGTTCATGGCCGCCGTGGAGCAGCCTGGATAGCTCGTGAGCCTGTGGAGCTCATCGTCTTGGGTTCAAAAGCTTTGCTGAAAGTCCCAACGGCGGCCTTCTCGTATCAACTTTATGAGAGATTACACATTTTTTGAAAATGAAACCTACCAACTCAAGAGCATATCATTATTAGTGGAATTTCTAAAGGAAAGGATTAAAGAAGATTAATGAATTCAAGAAACCTGTTCAGAGTAAGTTTAACAACAGTTTTTCTGAACTAAATAGAACGTATAAGACAGAATTTTTGCTTTAAATGAAAATCTAAGTTTCATTCACACCAAGAGCAACCGAGAAAAATATGTTACACCAAGTATCATTCTTTACATCTTTCTATTCATCACATATGCGGTTTCTCTTCTAAAAAAATACTTCATTACAAGCACATTAATTTTGTCAGAAAAAATATTCATCAAAAATATATAACCAAAATCTGGAACGCTCCATTTTTCTTTAAAGTTAAGAACCTTATCTTTATGATCATTAAGTTTTTTTATCATTTTCTCAAAGTCCGAAACAAGCACTATTTTCCTAACGTTCTCATCGAATTCTTCTTTCTCAGCCCAGTGAGATTTTACTTCTGCAATAAAATAGATTATTTGGTTGCCCATGTCTACCGCCATTAAATCAAACCAATATTTACCTCTATTAGTTCCAGATTTATCAATTGTTATTACCACTCTCTCAGGAATTCCGAACGCACTTCTTAGCTTTTCTATGAAATATTTTCTTAAAATCTCAGTTGATAAGATACCTTTCTCATTTGTATCGAGGGAGAGCGCATTTCTAAGCGAGTACTTAAACCTAGGATTCATCTTTACAATTTCATATTTTTTCACATAATCATAAAACACATCCGGAACTTCACTAGTTGTTTCAAGCTTATTTATTATAGAACCATCGAGATCTTCTAAAACTGCTTTTTCAATTTCTAAAAAAGAATGTTCGACATTAATGAATCTTTTTAAAGCCTTGTTCCATTCCATTGTAATACTTCTTATATCTCCTTCAGCACGAGAATATATGATAGTTATTTTATTTTCTTCTGGACAAGAATAAAAATCTAATACTTTATTCCAATGTTGATCACGAAAGTCGAGGGAAATTGAATACTTTGTTTTTAAGCTTCCCGTTTCTGGATCTGCAAATAAGTCAACTGCAATTTCCTTTTCATTATCTAACATTAAGGTTGCTCTTAACCCACCTTTAAACTCATCATTTATTATTATGTTTGGGTTATACTTAAAGGGTGTACCCTCAAGAAAAACATCGCCAAACTTCATCATGACATTTCTCTTTTGTAGATCATACTCCATCGGGATTTTTACCTCAGACGACATTAAGGAATCATTTATGCTTTCTGAAGTTATTTTTATAAGGTCTATGACATAAGTTCCTGGACCTCTACTTTGTACTCTGCATCCTCTACTTGAATTAATGTCTCTAACAACATAAGCATACTTTACAGAAGATAAAGCCTTAGGATTTCCATTTTTGTCAAACTCCAAAACTTTTCCGTACTTAAGAACTCCAAAGTTGGAATTACTTCCAAGTTTTGTTCTTATGAAATCACCATCGATTTCACTAGCAAAGCTAACTCTAATAGATTCCTTAATTTTGGCTTTACTTTTTGTATAAATATTTGCGTCACTTATATATCTCGAAATCCTTACGTAATCTCCAGGCTTAAGTCCTAAGCTACTATAGGTCCCAGCTCTTACCAATATGTATAATTTCTTTCCTTTTTTTAGTTTTGCAAAAAATGAAAAATCTTTATTGTTTATTTCAACTGTTACCTTAACATAGTCGCCATTCTTTAAATCAAACGCTCTTGCCAAGCCTCCTGGAAGTTCTAAATATCCGGTACTGTAGAGTTTTCTTACAATCTCTCTGCCTTCTACTGCCGATAACCAAGTTTTTAGTACGGTCTTTCCATCTTCAATAAAAAAGAATTTTCTTATTACCTTACTTAAATACTTACCACAAACTTCATCTACTTTAAAGAAACATTTAAACAGTTTCGTGCTATACTCAAAAATTCTTATATCTTTTCTAGACTCAATTAAAGATAAATATTTTCCACTCATTGAGTTATCAATTTGAATTAGCCTACAAATAACTTGAGAAAGAAGGTTGTACTTACGTGATTTGTTTTCTTCATTATTTAACCCCTTACTTTCAAACAAACCAATTAGATTCATTTAATAATGAACTCTGGAACCCACAACTTATTCAAAGCATAATTATTAGTTGAGTAAATAAAGCAGTTAGGAATAACTGAGACAGAGGAAAGAGCAACAACCGAGATCAGCATTGAAGAAGTCTTAACGTTCATTCTGTTATAAAACCAAGTTACAAGCTTTTAAGCACCAATATTTAGAACACCTTCAACACAAATAAAATTTTTCCACTTAAATTTCTCCTGAACGTCGTGACGTCCTTTCCACAGCTCAGCCGAAGCTTCTGGCTTTTCCTTCGCCTTAGGTTTTCTAGGCGCCCATCTTTATAAAACGAACCTTCTAGAAACTAAAAACTTTAGCTCAAAGCTTTTTTATTCTTCTTATCGCAATTATCTCCAAAAAACTAAGAATATTACAAACAAAAAATAAAAGAACAAAAAATTTACTATGCAACGGTTGCTGGTTGTTGCGTTTGAACTGGAGGTTGCGGAGGCTGTATCTGAAGCCCTGTTTCTTTGATCTTGCTCATGAAATCAAAGAAGTCACCAAACTTTTTAGCAAACTCGTTGAGAGCCTCTATTCCACTTTCCCTTATGTAGTAAACTCTCTTTGTTCTCCTGCTACCCTCGCTAACTACAGTGCTTGTAATCCAATTTAATTTTTCAAGCTTGTAGAGCATTGGATACAACGCTCCTGAAGTAAACTTCTTTCCAAACATCTTATTGAAGTTCATAAGTATGTCGTAGCCATGCGCAGGAGACTTTGAGAGCATCCAGAGTACGATTAAGTAATTCAAGTTAAAGAGTTGAGAACCGCCTTTTTTCGACATTTGACTTTTCACCTCGTGCCTAGTTATGTTATTTAAGTATTATATAAATGTTTCCATTTATACTTTAAAAGAATGTTTACGATAGTAATATTTTATAAAATTAAAAATCATTATTAAGTGGTAGTTATTTTTAAAAGAATCAAGAAAAGTTTAAGAAAAACTACTCTCCAAAGAAGTATTTCCTAATTCTTAGTGTTTGGATTAGACCAATAGTTGAGATCATTACTGCTAAGAAGCCCATGAGTAAATTTTCCATTTGGTGAGTTCCAGTTGGAGAAGTAAACTGCGAGGGATTAACGTTCAAAGAATATGAAAGCTGAAGTAGGCCAATTGGTATTGAAACTGCGAGCACAATTATTCCAAGCAGGTAAAGAATAGAGTTAACTTGCATTAGTCCAAAGGCTGCTAAGATTAGCGCGACGCCTATGAAGACTAAGAAAACTATCTGCAGGCTAGGATTGTCATAGGAAAGAGGAGGCGGTAAAAACAGCTTAGTTTGACCTAACTTAACTAAAATTGCCATAAGTAAATTCCAAAAAGCCCATACTAAGTACATAACAGCTGCAGGAGTTACACCTTCTAAAGAATAACCTTCGAAGGAGAAGAACTTTTTTGGAGTAGTATAGTAGGCAACAGTTGTTTGCTTTTCGCCTCTTTTTTTCCTCATGAGCCAAACTTCTATGTTAAAGCCACAGTTTGGGCAGTACTTTTCTCCCTCCTTAATTTCAAAGCCACAGTTTGGACATTTGCTTGGCCATTCGTTGCTTTTCTCTTTAAAAGTTGTAGGAGGCTTTACTTCTTGTTTTTGCTCGAAAACTTTAGTTTCTTGAACTATTGGCTCTTGAACTTTTTTAGTTTCTTGTTTTTTAATTAGAGTAGAGTCATCTAACCTTAAGCCACAGTTTGGACAGAACTTCATGTAAGCTGGAACCTTTGTATTGCACCTAGGACATAATTTGTAGTCTCCTTCTTCAGACAATTTAACCTCTTAAAAGAGGGTGCGAAGCTTTAAAGCTTTTTGTTTTTAAGCAACATAAAAATTGTTACTCCTAATTTCTAAATATTTTTTATAAAAAAATAAAGAAGTAAAACAAAAAGAAAACTACTCGAGAGAAACATCGTGCAATTGCTTCTTATCTAAGCTTACACGAAGGCCTCCCTTTTTATTAATCACGCCAGTTTTGTTTCTTCTCAGCACTTTCCTAGCAACTTTGTTTACCCTAGATTTCTCAAAGTTAAAAGTTGCAGCCAACCTTTGAACTACAGTAATTTGACCAAGCACTATTATTAGTACAAAAGCAACGTCTAAAGCCATGGGATAAAAAATTAGTCCAATTGTTGCGAGAGCTACGAACAGCAACTTCTCCGGCCTCTCCAAAAAACCAACGTCACACTTCTTCATGCCTCCAGTAGACTCAGCCCTTGCCCTAACGTAGCTTGGCGCTATCATGCTAAAAACTGCAAAGGTTGCAATTGGCCAGCTTACGTACCTTCCAATTGCCGACGCTACAACCATTATAAATTCTTCATACCTATCTACAACAGCGTCTAGAGTTCCTCCAAACTTCGTCTTCTTTCCATATATCCTAGCAACTAGCCCATCCAACAAATCAAGAACTCCAGAAGCAAGAAAACAAAAAGCTGCCATAATAGGAAACTTAAAAATCAAAAGCAAGCCCCCAATGCTTGCAACGAGAAGTCCAAGAAGTGTTATTAAGTTTGGCTTTATTCCAAGAGAGCCAATGAGCTTTGCCACTGGGTAAAATATCTTCTTTGATATCTTCCTTAGCCTTCCAAGCACGATGGACTACCCCTTTATCGAAGCTAACGTTGCTTCTAGGTAGTTGATAGCATCCTTTAGAAGGTTTAAACCCTTTTCTGTTGCGTTGTAGTAAACTTTTCGCATGTTAAGCACATTTCCACTTTTTCTTTCCACTAGGCCTTCTTTTTCCATCTTGTAAAGAACAGTGTAAACTGTTATAACAGCAACGTCAATTTTTTTATCCTTCCTTAAGTAGTTTGCAATTTCATAGCCATACATCGGCTTATTTTTTAGAGCTGAGAGTATGTGAATCCATAAGTTTTCCTTGGTAAGCTTCCTCTCTAACCTTTGGAATGCCATCTACAGAACACCTCCTCCCTGAGTTGGGGGAAGCTTTCTTTCTTCCCTTGCCCTAACCTTAACTATTCCGAAGTGTACTGCACAAGAAACGCAGAGGTACCTAGTTGTAACTGTTTTTGGAATAAAAGTTCCTGCCTTCTTCAGCTCTTTGGCAAGCATAGGGTCAACTAAAGAAACAGGCTTTTCGACCCTTATTGCCTTATCTCTCGGAATTAAAGCTCCACAGTTGTAGCATTGTACAGTATCAGACCTACCCTTTCCCCCCTTTCCTCTCCCCCTGGATTTTCTCTTTTTCGCCATTTTTCTCTTTCTTTACTTAGTAACTTAGGTAATTTAAACCTTTTTATTGAGAAAAAAAGAGTATAAATCCTTAAAATAACTCCTTAACTTTTAGTAAAGGAGAGATGAGCCAAAGAACTATAAGCTCGGTTGATGAAATGAGAGTTACCGAAGAAAACGCTGAAGCTCTTGGAATTTCAAGGCTTCAGCTGATGGAAAACGCTGGCTCCTCGGTTGCAAGCTTTGTAAAGGGAGTTCTCAACAAATTTCCAGCAAAGGTTGTTGTTGTCTGCGGGCCTGGAAACAATGGAGGCGATGGGCTAGTTGCAGCCAACCATCTTCACAAAGGTGGTTATGAAGTTCAAGTGTTTTTGCTTTCCAAGAAACAAGAACTTAAGACAAACGAAGTGAAAACAAACTTTAGCAGGTTTCTTGAAGCAGGAGGAAAACTAACTAGCTTAGACGAAGAAGAATTCTTAACAAAGCTTAGGTCTTCTCTTGAGGAAGCTGACTTGGTTGTTGATGCAATATTTGGAACTGGAGTAAAGGGAGACATTGGGGGAACAATTGCAAACAGCATACTCTTAATAAACGAGTCTAAAAAGTACGTGGTTGCAGTAGATACACCTTCTGGACTAGATCCCTTTACTTCTACAACGAGCAACGTCTATGTTAAAGCTAGCGTAACTTTAACCTTTCATGCAATGAAGCAAGGTCTAATTAGCAAAAAAGAAATAACTGGAAATGTTCACGTAGTAGATATTGGAATACCTGAAGAGGCTAACCTAATAGTAAGTGAGAAGGAAGTTTCTTCTTATATACCTTCGAGAAAAAGGTTTTCACACAAAGGAAACTACGGAAGAGTTCTAGTTGTTGGAGGAAGCAAGCTTTACTCTGGAGCTCCAATGCTTGCAGCTACTGCAGCACTAAGAGCTGGTGCTGGCCTTGTTTATGTTGCAGCTCCAGGAAAGGTAGCTTACTCTATTAAGGCTCAGGCTCCAGACCTAATAGTTCTTCCTCTTTCTGGAGAAAGCTTAAGTAAAGAGAACTTAAACGAACTTTCTGAAGTTTATGAAAACGCTAACGTACTTGCAGTTGGAAATGGTCTAGGGCATAACGAAGAGACTTTAGAAGCTGTTGGCAGCTTGGTGGCGGATGCTCAAAGCAAAGGGAAGAAAGTAGTAGTTGATGCAGATGGCTTAAGGGCTTTTAGCCTTTTCCAAGATCAAATAAAAGAAGGAAGCTTAGTTATAACGCCTCACGCTGGTGAATTCTTTAGGATAAGTGGAGTTAAAGTAGGAGAAACTTGGAAAGAAAAATACGTTGAAGTAAAGAGCTTCTCTTCTCAAAGGAAATGTATTACGTTACTTAAAGGCTACCACACAGTAGTAAGTGATGGAAGGATAGTAAAAGTTTTAGTTGGAGGAAACCCTGGACTTTCTAAGGGTGGCTCTGGCGACGTTCTAGCTGGGCTAATAGCAGGCTTCGCAGCACAGGGCTTGGACTTAGTTAAAGCTTCAGTAGTTGGAGGCTTTGTCTTAAACTTAGCTGCAGACTCTCTTCTTCAAAGATATGGCTTTCATTACCTAGCTTCAGAACTGCTTGAAGAAGCTGCAAGAGTGCTAGCAAAATATGACAGGATCTCAGAGTAGCTTTCCAATAGAGGAAAGATACGACCTTAAGCTAATAACAACCTTCGTACTGAACAAAAAATATCCAATATACAACTGGTTTTACTTTAAGGAAGGATTCT
>JGI20130J15133_1003812_pt1 | contig 10211 bp, 11 predicted proteins | sample WasSprMetagenome_FD_15133 | JGI IMG/M metagenome (IMG submission 15133) | reverse complement strand
CATTCACCCTGGGATGGTGAGGCGGGAGACGAGATACCTGGTAATATACGATGTGACCGATGACAACCTGAGGAACAGGGTAGCCGAGACCCTCAAGGACTACGGCCTATCCAGGATCCAGTACAGCGCCTTCATAGGGGAATTGGCCAGGCATAAACTGAACAGCCTAACCGTAGATTTAAAGGATCTGATAGGAGAAGAGGTGGAGAACGTCCAGATATACCCTTTATGCGACCTCTGCTTCAAGGGGAGGAGGGAAATTGGCAAACCGAAGAAATACAGATTGGATGAGGGAAAGGCTAAAGTTGCCTATATCTGACGTGGAGGAGGCCTACATCTCCGCCACAGACATTAAACATTATGTCTACTGCCCCAGAATCGTATACTTCGAGAAGATCCTCCACGTGAAACCCGTGTTGGGCTCCCAGCAGGAGGAGGGCGTGGAGGAGCATATGGAATATGTGAAGAAGGAGTTGAGGAGGAGGGACGCCTTATACTACTCGCCGGAACTCACAGGCGCGGAGAAGCTGCTCTTCATCCAGCTCAGCTCGGATAGGCTGAGGCTGAGGGGAAGCATAGACTGCATAATAAAGACCGTGAAAAGGGAATACATACCGGTCGAATATAAGAACATGGAGTCCAACAAGGGGAAGGCCTGGACGGACCATAAATACCAGCTCACGGCCTACGCGCTGCTCATAGAAGAAAACTATGAGACCGTGGTGAAGAGGGGCTTCATAAACTATATGCCTGAAGAAAGAGTGATAGGATTAGAGATTACGCCCACCATGAAGAGGCACGTCGAAAGGATACTAGGACATATAAGGAGGATGGAATCGGGGGAGGAGCTACCCCCGAGAAGGGTTAGCGGACGGAAATGCACGGGGGGATGCGGATATACGTCATTCACCCTGGGATGGTGAGGCGGGAGACGAGATACCTGGTAATATACGATGTGACCGATGACAACCTGAGGAACAGGGTGGCCGAGACCCTTAAGGACTACGGCCTATCCAGGATCCAGTACAGCGCCTTCATAGGGGAATTGGCCAGGCATAAACTGAACAGCCTAACCGTGGATTTAAAGGCCCTGATAGGAGAAGAGGTGGAGAACGTCCAGATATACCCTTTATGCGACCTCTGCTTCAAGGGTAGGAGGGAAATTGGCAAACCGAAGAAATATAGATTGGATGAGGGAAAGGCTAAAGTTGCCTATATCTGATGTTGCTGAAGCTTTTATTTCAGTAACGGACATAAAACAGTATGTTTACTGCCCGAGGATTATATATTTTGAGAGAGTCTTACATGCGAAACCAGTCTTGTACTCCCAGCAGGAAGACAGTAAGGAGAAACATGAAGAGTATGTGCGAAAAGAACTAAGGTGGAAAAATGGCATATATTATTCGCCCGATTTCGTAAGTGCTTCTAAAATGTCTTTTGTCCAACTCTGCTCAGATAAGCTAGGCTTACAGGGAACTATCGACCTAATTATAAAAACCATTGATGGAGAATATTTACCTGTCGATTATAAGAATATGCAGTCTAACCATGGACGTATCTGGATTCATCATAAATATCAGCTTACAGCCTATGCATTACTTATTGAAGATCGCTTTAATACCTCGGTCAGGAGGGGGCTAATAAACTATATACCTGAAGATTTAGTAGTTGAACTTGAGATTACGCGCAGCATAAAAAACTATACCAAGCGTATATTGAGGAATATTAAGGAAATAATTATGAGAGAAGTGCTACCATTAAAAAGATCGGTAAGAAGGTGCGTTAGAGGTTGTGGATATGAACAGATATGTCAAACTTATTAAGAAAAGAGTAACAAAATAATAAGCCACTACAGTTCTTTTAGAAATAAGATATAAGTACTAATAAAGAAGAATAAGGCATAAGAATGAAAGAAAATTTTTATAGAATTATTATGGGCATATCGGATAAATTAGAAAAATTAAGACGGACTATGATCCGGCTCTTTGAAAGGACAACCTACGTAGTCATAATAGGTTCTGGATAGAGTGACCCCATTTGAGATACTAGAAGCTATTAAAGAATTGTAACAATACATAATAAGGAATGAAAACCCAGATAATCCTTAAATATATAAAGAATAGAAAAAGAAAGAGTTACGTTTTGAAAAATGATTTGGTTGAAACCAAGTTTGTGGATTTGGTGAAACGAAATATATGACAATATGCCAAGTTTTTAAAGACATTATCGGTTTTTCTCCCTATAATTTTCAATCTGAATCAATAGAGGCCTTATCAGAAGGAAAGTCTCTAATTTTGGTAGCACCTACGGGCTCGGGCAAAAGCGAAGTACCAGTAACTTCATTTTTACTTAGCAAAAATGAAACTTTACCATCTCAAATGATATATTCCTTACCTACACGAACTTTAATAGAGAATTTGTCAGAAAGGATCCAGAGATATGCTTCATTTAAAGGTTTTTCTACAGCTTTCCATCACGGTAAAAGAGCTGAGAGTGAACTATTTAATGAAGATATAATTTTGACAACCATTGATCAAACTGTAGGAGCTTATACATGTACACCTCTAAGTGCACCGATTAAGAGGGGAAACATTTTGGCTGGAGCTGTTTCTTCTGCATTTTTAGTTTTTGACGAAGTCCATACGTTTGATCCAAATAGGGGGTTACAAACTGCCATAACTCTGGTTGTACATTCCTCAAAGTTAAGACTCCCATTCGTAGTTATGTCCGCTACCTTACCAGACATATTAGTAAATAAAATTAAAAAATTGACAGGAGAAAATACAGAGATCATAAAAGTTAAAGATGAAGATGAAATTAAGTCGAGAAAAGACAGAAAAGTAATTATACATACAATTCCCCTTATTAGAAATAAAAAAGTCTGTTTAAGGGAAATTTTAGAAATTTACAATTCTTTAGCGGATAAAAAATTAATAGTTATATGCAATACGGTCGAAAAAGCACAGCAAATCTATAAAGATTTCCAACATTTAATAAAAAATGGGAAATTAGATGCTTCTGTAATATTAATACATTCTAGGTTCTTAGATGAAGATAGAAAACAGAAAGAAGAAGTAGTACAAAAATTATTTTCCAGAGAAAGCAAGGAACATGCACTCTTAATATCAACACAAGTTATCGAAGTTGGTATGAACATTTCCTCCAGCACTATAATCTCAGAACTGGCTCCGATAGATTCTTTGATTCAGAGAGCAGGAAGATGTGCACGCTGGGGCGGAAAAGGCGATTTCTATGTATATGATATTGAAGACTACGGACCATATAGAGAAGAAGAATATAAACAAATTATTAATAAAACAAGAGAGAAGCTTAAAGAAATAAATGGCGAAGTGTTATCATGGAGTTTAGAAAGGGAGTTAGTTAGAATGATCTTAAGCGGACATTATAGAAAAATTCTGAACGATGCTCGTAGAGCTGAAGTTATTGGAACTTTATCGAGAGCTGTTTTTGAAGGAGATAAAAATAAAGCTGAAGAATGTGTAAGAGATACTTATACGTGTAGAGTCAGCATTCATGATGATCCGCATTCACTATGCAATGGGAATAATGAAATTTTTAGATTACAAAAAGTTGATATGAACGTCTGGGTTTTTCGATATAAAGTAAAAGAACTTTTAGAAAATAATATTAAAGTGTGGCGTATAGAAGAAAGCAATATTTCGGATGACTACACTTTTAGATTCGCCCCGGTGCCTGTTTCAGATATATATTCACAAGTCTTGCCTTTTAATCATTACGTCGTCCCACCAGAAGGCGCCTTTTACGACGAAAATATTGGTTTAGTAATTGGAGAGAGAGGCAAAGATATTTTCAAGATTTCAGAGAGAGAAATTATGGAAAATAAAGAGATAATCTATAATAGAAAAAATGAAAAATGGGTAGACCATGCACGGAAAATTCTAAATGTATTAGAGAAATATTTTATCTCAAACTACAATTTTGTTATCGACAAATTTTCAGAAGTTTTTTGTATAGAAAAAAGAGATTTAGTCGAAAAAATTAAAATTGGTGTTGCTCTACATGATTTGGGGAAGCTTAATAAATATTGGCAGGAAAAAATTGGATGGGATAAGAAAATTCCATTAGCACATACAGATAAAGCAGAAACATCAAAAATTGGAGTACCTCATGCTCCAGTATCTGCTAATTCATTACAATACCTATATAATGAATGGGGGGATCTAGGATATCCAGTTTTACTTGCAATCGCTCATCACCATTCTCCCCGCTCTCAAGAGTATAGACCTTATGAATTTATCAATAATTGGAAAGATATAATAGAAACATTACAATTAGATATTGACATTAATAAAATAGTTTATAAAAAGAAAACAAGCGGTAGCCTCGAATACGGGATGCCTTACTTAGGTTACGAAAACAATATCGTTCCATATAGATTTTATTCGTTTATCTCAAAAATATTAAGACTATCTGATTGGATAAGTATGTCGGGTGAAACGGCGTGAGATTTTACGTGGTTAAATCCGGTTTACACATGTATGATTTAAGTAAAGCATATGGTTTAGGACTGATTCTACAAGATTTATCGTCCTCTCAAGTAACGGTCAAAGACTTTGGAGTTTATTATCTCATAGAAACGAAGAATGCATATAATCTTCAAAAAGCGAATATTTTATCAGGGCTATTTCCCTCAGAGTCTGATAAAAAATGGGGGTATGTTTTCCTAACTTTGAAAGGGAAGGGGAGAATGAATGAGATTAAGGAATGCAAAAAATTAATTACAAACAAAAAGATGATCGCCTCTATTTTAAAAAAATATGAGAATATAAAACAGCCAGAGTTTTTTGATTCTAAAAAAGGAAATAAAACCTTGTATCAATCTTTAGATTTAGGGGCCACAAAGGGGTTTAGGGAAAAAATAAGAGGGAGAACTTACCACGAAGGAAGTCAATTATACATACCTAAGGAAGATTTCCTATTATCTTTAGTTGGTCATTTAAATTTTACGATTTGGAAATGGAAAATGGAGAAGAAGGGAGGACAGTTAATAATGATTTTATTTAATCCTTCCATTGAGGGTGTGCGAATAGGAATTTCTCCCGATGCAAGGGATATCACCAGAAATATTGATAAACTTATAAGAGCGCATAGAAGTGGCATTTCACCTACTTTGTCTTATGTTGCGGTATCTTTAGCAAAGGAAATTTCAGAGATGAAAGAAAGGATACTAAAATTTTCAAATTTAATTTTTGGTGTAATGGTGGGATCTGGACAACAAAGAAAACCGTATTGTGGCGGTGCATATCCATTAGATTTCTTATTTAACATAGTCGAGACAAGTGAGAAGTCTACAGAGATTTTTGATCAGTGGATTGATATATTTAAGGGAACAAATAAACCAGGATACGAAGAGTTAGCTTTATCCCTTTCAGAATTTATAAATTATCCATCTAGGGGAACCCTAGAAATCTACTTTAGAAACCATCTAAGAATATATTTAAATAAAGATATAAAACCTAAATTATATGAGATAGATATTATGAGGGAAGTGCTTAGGAATGTCTGAGAAACTGTCTGATGTATTTTTGAATCCTGCAATAAAAGAATTTGGGGACGCTTTAAGGAAGATGATTATGGTCGCGGAGGATTATGGAACATTAGTAGAAATAGAATACACAGAAACTTCGGATCAGTTTAAGGAAGTTTTATGGAAATTTTTAAGGAGGTTACATACTAAAAAGTATAGAAAACCAAGTGAAAGAGATCTGGAGGGACTGATTAAACTTGTAGATATCTATGGTGTAAAACAGATTAGAGCCGCCTTGCTTGCTCACGCTCTCGTTAAAAAAGGTGGCGAACAATGAGGGAAGAGGGAGAACTTATATACGAAATTGCAATAATGGGCAGAATTGCTTGGAATTTACATTCCTTAAGTAATGAAGGTACCGTAGGGAATGTAACAGAACCGAGAAGTATACGTATTATAAATCCGAATACAAGGGAAGCAACGACTACTGATGGTATTTCAGGAGAAATGCTGAAACATATTCATGCAGAAAAGATGTGGGAACTAGAGAATGAGAAGCAGAATTTTTGCGAAGCCTGTAAACAGCTCAAACCAGAGAAGGCGGATGGAGTTAAATCAGTAAAGGAAAAGAAGAAAGCAGACGAAGCTGTTGATGAAGCTTTAAAATGTGAGCTATGTGATATACATGGATTTTTAGTTCAGAAACCCACCGTATCAAGGTCATCTACGGTTGAATTTGGATGGGCCTTAGGTATACCGCAAGTTATAAGAGATATACACACGCATGCAAGGCATTCTGTCCATGAAGAGTTGGTCATGCCAGAAGAAGAAAAAGAAGCGGGTAAATGGGGAGACGTGAAATGCTCTGTTAAAGAATGTGAAACAGATCAGAGTGAAAGTAAATTATATAAAATAAAGGGAAAATGGTATTGTGAGGACCATATACCAGAGAGAGCGGTGCAAATGCTATATCATAGACCAACACGATCTGGAGAATACGCGATAGTATCAGTTTTTCAACCTTGGAGAATTGGATTAAATAATGTAACAATAAAATATACTAATGGTATCAACAGAGAAAACAGATATAAACTAGCTCTAAAAGCATACATGGCAATGTTTACGAGAACAGAAGGCGCGATGACTTCAACAAGACTGCCTCACACAACAAACTTTTCAGGGATAATTGTTATAGCCAAAGATAATATGCCTGTTCCTGTTATAAGTCCCTTAAAGGAAAATTTCATAGATGAGATCAAGAAAATTTCAGAGAATCTCAAAGGCAAAATAGAAGTAATCGATTTCAATTCCATGTCAGAATTTGTTGAGAAGCTGAATGGGTTAGTGGATAAAAAACCCTACTCGATAAAGACTGAGTGAACTACATGGTTTGGGTTAAGGCAACTTACGAATTCGCTAGTCTTTTTTCGTATCGTATTCCAGATTTTTCTTCGCAATACGCTCTCCCTTGCCTTCTACCTGGACCGTCAACGATCAAACTAGCGATAGTGTCAAAAGCGATAGAAACTACAGGTAAGGTCAAGGAAGGGGTAAAAATTTTTAGAATAATAAAAGATGTTGAAGTGAAAATTGTTCCTCCAAAAAAGATTATCCAAACGAATGTTTTAATTAGAAGACTGAAGAAAAAGAAAGAAAATACAGGTTTCGAATCAACATTTTGTATCAGAGGTTATGTTTATTACCCAGAAGAGATTAATATATACCTGAATATTCCAAGCAACGTCGAAGAAGTTGAAAAAATCTTGAAAAATATAAGAAGTTTTGGTACCTCGGACTCTCTTGTCTGGTGTAAAACTATAACTAGAGAGGAGCCTCCATATGATGCGATCTTTGCAACTGAAAAATTAGAGAGAAACGACAATAGAAACGTTCTTATTATTCCAGTTAAGGACATTAGCCCAAAGACGAAATTTGAGGATATAAACATATACAAAAAAAGAGGCGGAAAAAGAAATAATTTGTTGAGGAAGTTCTATATCATACCCATTCATAAACAATCAGAAGGTAAAAATTGGATCGTTTATGATCTTGTTTAAATCATTGATACCGTTTACAACTTGATCAAAAAACAATTTTACAAGAACCGTTAATTAATACGCAACTTGCCTCATAAAATAAGCCATTCTCTCTTACAGCAATAAAACAAACTTTTGACTTGGTTCTATTTATACAAACTATTAAAGGGACTAAATATTAAAAGAAATGAACTGCGGAGATAGTGTGAGATTTCAGATCAAAATTTAATTAAAAAAGAAGTTAGAAAATATACTTACTGAATCAAGGGAAGGCAACAACGAATGTTTAATCGAATTACTTTGCGCTCAATCGGGATTAGAAGGTGGAATAGTTGTTTGAATGAATATACAGCCTAGGTCCCCTCACCCAAAGATCTTAATTATTAATGTATAGATAGGAGGGAGGTGCAAAGCAATAGTTTAAGCCGATTCCAAATTTAATGACGGTAGCATAACATTTTAAGGACTTAGTTCGAAAATTAAGAAACCTAGATTGATGGGCCTCTTAGTTTTGTTACACCGAACCCCCCTGTACGGTTTCCTCCTATATTAGAATATTCTGCATACTTTGCCAGAGCTAAGGTTGTCCTAGCCCACTGATCCTCTCCTTTCGTCTCATAGGTTGCCCATCCCATGAAGCCAGCGGCCCTCTTCTCCCTCATATATGCTACCTTTGTCCATAGGCTGTACTGAGATACCGTCATGCTCTTCAGGAGCCATTCCTTATACTCTTGCAGCTCCTTCTTAGTGAACATCCTATCATTTGAGAACTGGTTCCATATCCTTAACAAGTTCGGGAATATCCTCTGATGGTCTGGGAAGAGGTAATGGTACCCTGATCCCGAGATGGCGAGGTATGTGGGCGTCTTAAAGTAGAGCCTGAAGGACCCTCCATGCGCCTCGGAGGACTCCCATAACTCCTTGTAGCTCGTGGATCTAAGCCTCATCGAGGCCGCGTGGAATGGCTCCTCGAATAGGAGGATCTCGCCTGTCCCCTGGAAGTATCTGAGGAACTTCTCCATAAGCCCGTCCTGGAGGAACCTGAAGCTCACCCTACACGGATACGCGGGGTCCATCAGGTAGCCTTCCTTAAGCCTCTCCCTCGCCTTGAACCATAGGGGGGTCACCGAGTAGGGCTTCGGCCTATCCGCCTCGTGGAGGGAAGACGCAAGGCCGGGATCCACCCCCTTTAAAATATGGAGGAGGAGGCCCCTGGAGACGTAGCCCGTATACGAGGGCATGACCACAGGCTTCTCCCCATAGAGCTCCAAGCTAACCTCGACGGGCATTAAACCATCCCCTCAAACCCTATAGATGTCCCGTCAACCTAGCCTCCCAGCCGAGGGAAGACCGGTCGACCCAACCCCTCCTCCTTAAAAACCAGGGAACCAATCCAAGCCAGAAGTTAAGCCAGGCTTCAGCCTATAAAATTAACGGACCCGGAGGCGCATAAATCCCCCCTACACATGTAGAGGAGGGCCGGGAGCCTGAAAGCCATAGAGCAGCCAACCCATCCCACCGACCACCCATAGGCTATGGGCGAACATAGAAGAACGCATGAAGGCCCATCCACTTCAAACCCCCTACCAGGACTCTCCACCTCGAACCCCACAAGCACCTACTTCAACAAATTAACTACCAATTCAGTAACAAGTCCCTATTATTCAGCCCTTACATAATATCCATATCCATATCCATATCCATATCCATATCAGAAACTAACTAAGCTTACTAAGCTTAGTTAGTTCTAATTTTTAGATCCGTTAAACTTAACGTCTCTCGGAGCATCGGATCGTGTTCATCCACCTTCCTGTGGACCCCTTAGAGGGATGCTCCTGTCTCCTCCGGGATTCATCAGATAGTCTTCGATTGTGGAGAACTGAGAGCTGGGTGGATGCTAACCGATAGAACCATAATTGAACTCAAATATAATGTTTAAACGTAATTCTCGCGATGAAACTTGGCTAAGACAATAAAGATAAAGGGAAGTTTATAGGAAGCTGTTGGCAGTCAAGAGAGGACGAAAGCTTCAGCGAGCTGTCCGAAGGGCTTGTGGGGGAATGAGTCCATTGGAGACCCTGAATGGGGTCTTCGTGTATGAAAGTATTGAATTATGATGAAGCTATGCGTTGATGGTATGCTCTCCCTCTCTGTTCAACTAATAATACATGTACTTTTATGAGATCTCATAGAACCTCATAAATTATTCTGATGTTTCCAACTCTAACTCTATAGGTATCCTTATACCCTCTCAGCTTTTAGACGTCATAGTGTTCGGCAGGAATTGGATTGTCACGAAAAACTAGGAATAACTCAATAATTCTCTGCCTGTATGATTTGGGAAGCCTCTTAATGGATCTTTCAGCTCTTCTAGAGATAATGACTTGAAACAAACAGCTTCAGCCTGAGCCTCTAGTTCCTCTAATCAGATCTTCGAGGCTTATACTGAGGCCTTCACCTATTTCCCTTTTCGCCTCCGCTAATTCTTTCTTCTCTTCTTCACTCAGCTCCTCCTCGGGCAGGAGTATAGCTCTGAGCTTTAAAAGTTCGATCCTAATCAGGTCCAGCTTATCCAGTACTAATTTTAACTGTTCTTCGGTAACGGTTAAATCCACTTCTACTCACTCTAAGGATATTTCTAGGCAAGAGATTTATAAAGTTCTCCT